>Ga0070765_100000194_pt1 | contig 37939 bp, 30 predicted proteins | sample HubBroMetageWFT5_FD_71516 | JGI IMG/M metagenome (GOLD analysis project Ga0070765, IMG submission 71516) | Warmed and freeze-thawed soil microbial communities from the Hubbard Brook experimental Forest, New Hampshire - Hubbard Brook CCASE Soil... | ecosystem: Environmental > Terrestrial > Soil...
AGGCGGACGCCTTGGGCGTTGCGGCCGGATTCGCGGATGGTTTTGGAATCCATGCGGATGATTTTGCCGTACTGGCTGATTAGCATTACCTGAGAATTTTCGTCTACGAGCGCGATCGCTACTACTTTTCCTACTCGCTCTGTCGTTTTGATATTGATTACGCCCTTGCCGGCTCGGTTGGTTAGACGGTATTCGTCGGCTGGGGTGCGTTTGCCGTAGCCGTTTTCGGTTACGGAGAGGATCAGGGTGCCTTTTTGGGTTAGGTCCAGGGTTTCGGTGGGTGGGATCTCGGTTTCTGCTGCTCCTTCGCTTGGGCTCGCTTCGCTTGCTGGACGGCCGAGGACGGCCGTCCCCACATGGTCCTTGTCTGTCCCTGCAGTGGCGTCTGGCTTTGGGGTTACTGTCATGCCTACTACGTAGTCGCGCTCTTCTAGATTAATTCCGTTCACGCCGTAGGCGGCTCGGCCCATGGGGCGGACGTGGTTTTCGTCGAAGCGGATGGCTGCGCCTTCGTGCGTGGCGATGAAGACGATTTGGTTGCCGTTGGTGATGCGGGCGGCTACTAGTTCGTCTCCCTCTTCGATGTTGATGGCGTTGATGCCGTTGGAGCGGACGTGCATGAACTCGCGGAGCTCGGATTTTTTTACCAGGCCGTTGCGAGTGGCGAAGAAAATGTACTTGCTTTCTTCCTCTAGATTGCGGACCGCGAGCATGGTGCGGACGGTTTCGCCGGGTTGGAGTCCGATCAGGTTGCCGATGTGCTTGCCACGGCCGGCGGCGCTGACGTCGGGAATTTCGTAGACCTTGAGCCAGTAGACGCGGCCTTTGTTGGTGAAAATCAGGATGTAGGCGTGAGTGGAGGCGATGAAGAGGTGTTCGACGAAATCCTCTTCGCGGGTCTTCATGCCGGTGCGTCCGGTTCCGCCGCGACGCTGCATGCGGTAGGTGGAGATGGGCGTGCGCTTCATGTAGCCGGAGTGGCTGAAGGTTACGGCTACCTGCTCGTCGGCGATTAAGTCTTCGAGGACGATTTCCGCGGCTTCATCTTCGATGCGGGTGCGGCGTTCGTCGCCGTAGAGTTCTTTTACTTCTTCCAATTCCTTGATGATGACTTTGCGGAGCTTGGTTTCGGAGGCGAGGATGGACTCGTAGTCTTCGATGCGGCCGCGAACTTCTGTTAATTCGTTGGAAATTTCATCGATCGAGAGCTTGGTCAGGCGGTGCAGCTGCAGTTCGAGAATCGCTTCGGCCTGGCGAGCGGTGAAAGGTTTTTCGGGAGTGAGCTTGGGAGCGCGGCCGGTGGTGTTGATGTCGATTTTCTTGCCGCCGAAATAGGCGACTAGATTTTCGCGGGCATCGGCACGGTTGGCGCTGGCGCGGATGATGGTGATTACGTTGTCGAGATGATCGAGCGCGGTTAGATAGCCTTCGAGGATGTGCTCGCGGTCGCGGGCTTTCTGGAGCAGGAAGGCGGTGCGGCGGCGGACTACTTCTACGCGGTGATTGATGAAGTGCTTGATGGCCTGGATCAGTCCCATTTCGCGGGGCTGGCCGTTGACCACCGCTAGCAGGATCATGGAAAAACCTTCCTGCATGGCGGTGTGTTTGTAGAGCTGATTGAGGACGATCTGGGGCTCGGCTCCGCGCTTTAGTTCGACAACGATGCGCATGCCGTCGCGATCGCTTTCGTCGCGGATGTCGGAAATGTCTTCGATGTCTTTGTCGTTGACCAGCTGCGCGATGCGCTCGACTAAACGCGCTTTGTTTACCTGATACGGGATTTCGGTGACGATAATGGCCTGGCGATCTTTGTTGATGTTTTCGATGGCGGCTTTGGCGCGCATCATGAAGCGGCCGCGGCCGGTGCGGTAGGCTTCGAAGACCCCGGCGCGTCCATGGATTACGCCGGCTGTCGGAAAGTCGGGGCCCTGGACGAATTTCAGAATCTCGGCTAGCTGGGCGTTGGGATCGTTGATGAGCGTGATGGTGGCGTCGACGATTTCGGTCAGGTTGTGCGGCGGAATTTTTGTCGCCATGCCTACTGCGATTCCGTCGGAGCCGTTGATTAACAAGTTCGGAATTCTGGTGGGGAGAACATCGGGTTCGACTTCGCTGCCGTCGTAGTTGGGACGGAAATCTACTGTTTCTTTGTCCAGATCTTCCAACAGCGCAGTTGCTACTTGCGCCAGCTTGGCTTCGGTGTAGCGGTCGGCTGCCGGCGGATCTCCATCGACGGAGCCGAAATTTCCTTGTCCGAAAATTAGCGGGTAGCGCATGCTCCAGGTTTGCGCTAAGCGGACTAACGCGTCATACACGGCTAGATTTCCGTGGGGATGGTACTTGCCCATCACGTCGCCGACTATGCGGGCGCATTTGCGCGTGGCTTTGTTGGGCTGGAGGCCCATCTGCTGCATGGTGTAGAGAATGCGGCGGTGGACGGGCTTGAGTCCGTCGCGGACATCGGGCAGAGCGCGGCCGATGATGACCGACATGGAATAGTCGAGATACGACTTGCGCATCTCGTCTTCAATGTTGACGGGCTGAATGTGCAGGGCGCCGGGACTGCCTTCGCCGCCGCCGGGCGGTGGGGTCAGAGGGAGTTCGGGATTTTGATCGTCTGGCATGGGTTAGGTCTTGGGTCTTAGGTCTTGGGCTTCTGGCTCTTCTTCCCTTACTTTCGAGACGGTGAATCTTGGGCTAAACGGTTGCATTTGCAGGTGGTTAATGGCTTTTGTTCGAATGATATTGTAGCACGTTTTCGGGTGCCATTACGGCGGTGACGATCCTTGAACGTCAACTTGATTTACGTGTTCAAGATCTTAAACACAGGGGGGCCCTTCGGCTTCGCTCAGGGCAAGCTCCGGGGTTCACAGGGTAGAGCTATTACGGGCGGGTTATTACTTCGTTCGGGGATGCGGGGAGGACGAAGTTTACGTTACGTGCTGTGTTGGCTTGCAGTGTTTGAGTGACGTTCAATGTAGAGAGAGCGATTTTCTTGTTCCAGTATCCGTTGGTATAGTAGTCGCCGCGGGCGTAGAGTATGCCGTCGGCGATGGTGTAGTCGTGGACTTCTTCGCTGTGTCCGTCGCGAAAGACTAAGAGTACAGGCGCCAGGTCGTGTGGCGGAGAGGGATCAGGGTCCTGCGTGAGGGTTAGCGGCAGGGCTTCGCCGTCGGCTGCAGGGTTGTTCACGCGGACGTAACGGCCATTTTGGAGTTCGATCATCAGTGGCTGGGCCATCGGTGGCTGAGGGATGGCTGGTTCGCGGCCGGCATAGTCGGGACGCGCCATGGTGCGCGCGGCTTGCAACATTATTAGTGGCGGTTGCGAGGCTACGGGATAGCCGGTGGAGTAGATGTCGTCGGGGTCGAAGGAATCGGCGAAGAACGGGAAGGGTAGAGAGGTGTAGGGGAACGGCTGGCGGAATCTGGATGCGAAGGCGGTTCGTCCGAAAGCAAAGCTGCCGGTGGATGAGTTGAGATGCGTGGTTGGGTGCGAAGCTACTGCGTGCGCTGTTCTTTGGGCTGTGGTCCACGGGGTCAGGGCTATGAAGAGTCCGAAGAGAGCGAGTAAGCGCATGTCAATTCGCCTGGAGTGACGGCAAGTCGAAAGTGATGCCGTGGTCGTCGTTTAGCTTCTGCGTTGCCGGGAGATCGAGATCGGCCAGCGCGATCCTGCGCGGGTGGCCTGGCGTCAGATCGAAGAGTGTTTGATTGACTATGGCGTAGTTTCCGATCTCGAGTTGATGACCGTCTTTGAAGATCAGGACGGTGGGATCAGGGGATGGTTCGGAGTCCGAATTATATTCAGGTGGGGAAATCGGTTCGGTTTGCGTCTGCACGGAGTTCGATTCGGCGGGCGATTCGTAGCCTGGGGGAATGTAGGAGGACGGTCCGTCCCCCCGGCGGTCGAAGACGGTGGGGCCACCTTGATAGTTGGGATCGTTGTCGTCGGAAGCGCCGTTGTCGAGGACATCGGCGGTGTAGGGAACGGGAACAGCGTACACGTAAGGATAGTAGTAATAAGGCAGAGGGTTGGCTGTGGTGTGCTGAGGACGGTTAGTGTTGTTTTGCTGGCGGCTGGTTGAGGGCGGAGTTTTGGCGGAGGACGTGGTACCCGAATTGGTCGAGACGCGCGCGGATGTGGCACCGGCGGTTGGGCTGACGCCGTGACCCGAGGAAGCTGCGCCGTTGTTTTGAGCACGGCTGGTGGAGACTAGAAGGAGCGGGAGCAGAAGCATCCCGAGAAGCGCTACAGAAGCCGGGAGCGAGGGCTGCACCGCGGGTTTCACGACATTATGATACTCCGACGGGAGGGTCATGGCGCACCTCTATTACTTACAGTTTAGATCGTGGTGAAGTGCGGTTGATGCGGGGAAATTGTAGAGAATTGTTAACAGGATGGGTGGCTTGCTCTGCAGGCAAGGGCGCCAACAGAGTCAAGAACAATGTCAAAGGCAGCGGGCAGGAGTGTCCGCTCCACACCGGCAGTTCGCTGCGCTCGGGTGGACGGGCCAATGCGCCCGTCCCCACATCAGCACATCCCGACCTGGGCACGTGCCAACATGAGCACATCCCACATGAGCGTTTGAAATCAGCCGCGGGGGACTTCTGCGAGGGCTAGTACGCTCCAGAGGAAGTAGGCGGCCAGGAGTCCCCAGACGGAGGCAGTGACCAAGGGGCGCGCGGAGGTTTCCATCAGGTCGGCTAGAACGCCGGAGACGAAGATCAGGATGAAGGGGATGGAGGCGAGGAGGAAGCCTGCGCCGGCTAGGTGGGGATGGGCCATGCCGAGTCCGGTGAACAGGAGGGCCACGAGCCCCGGGGCGGTGTTGCCGAAATAGCGGGTTCGGGACCAGAGGACGTAAGTGATGACCGCGACCGGGAGCAGCAGGGTTAGGGGTGGGCAGGCGCGCAGGATTTGGAGTGCTACCTCGCGGTAGACGGCGCGGACGGTGAAGCTGTCCCAGGTCGCTCCCCAGAAAGAGGCGTGCCGCATGGCCTCGGAGAAGGTGTGGGGGTGGAAGAAATAGGTGGCGAAGAGCAGGACTAGGGCGATCAGACAGGCTGCGATCCAAATGGTGAAGGCTGCGCCGCGGCGGATGGGCGCTAGATAGAGCATGAAGGCTAGAGCTAGCGGTACGACGATGATCATGGAGAATTGGGATCCCACGGCGATGGCTAGAGACACTCCTAGCAAAACGATCCGGCGCCAGTTCCAGAGAATCACTTCGCGCGGGGCGTAGAGAGTGTGGGCTACGGCGATGGCGGTGAAAATGGCGCCGAAGGATCCCCAGGCAGCTAAGATCTCAGGCTCGGTGTGCCAGACTGCGCTGGCCTGGATCATGGATGGGGAAAAGCAGTAAAGAGTTAGGGCGATGAATCCGCCAGTGTTACCGCAGAGGCGACGGGCTACGTACCAGAGCGAGGCGCCGAGGAAAACTCCGCAGGCCAGGAATGGAATGCGCGGGAGCCAGCGCCAAGTGGAGGAAGATTGGGGATCCAGCAGGCTCTGGGGCGACGCCAGCAAGGGCGAGGCGGTTGCAAGTGGGAGGAGTGGGGAGTGTTCGGTGTCGAAGTCGTTATCCAGGGAGACTTCCATGGGAAGCGCGGATGGCAGATCTGGGTAAGGCGCTCCAGCAATGTTGCCGCCATGGAGTTGGCGCCATCCGGCGGCGATGCGGGTTTGTTCGGATGCGCCGGGGGCCTTGGATGCGGTCAACTCGGAATGGACCAGCCAGGATGCCTGCGCCAGGAAAGCGAGGAGCAAAACGCCGGCTAGAAACTGCGGCCGTCCGAAGCGTTCGCGGGTGAAAAAACGGGTCATGAGGCAGGACAAGTGTTTTACCATGATCGAGCGGGTTTGCGAGAAAACTTCTGATCGGGGATATGGCCTGAATTCATGAGCAACTAAGAACGCGAAGGTAGTGGTGCGGGAGGGAACAGCAGGTTCCTCACCGGGCCTTCGGCCCGATTCGGAATGACAAAGGCACACGCAGGTTGGAATGGATGAGGGGAAGGACATTTCGCCGAAACCGACGGGGCCTGCGCCGGAGTTTGCGGCGTCGGTGCAGCCGTCGTATGTGTGGACGGTGTTTTTTGATGGGGACGGATTGAGGCCGGGATGGGGGCTGGCATTTTATTTTGCGATGTTTTATGTGCTGGAGTATGTCGCGGGGCGCTGGGCGTCGTCGGTGGATCTGGGTGCGAGCGGGTTGTGGTCGATGATGCTGGAGGAGTTTGGAGTATTTGTGGCGGCGGTGGTTCCGGCAGTGGTGCTGGCTAGAGTTGAGAGTCGTCCGTGGGGAGCGTACGGGTTGCCGGGGCGCCGGGCGTTTGGGAAATTGTTTTGGTTGGGCGTGCTGTGGGGGTTCGTTAGCATCACCCTGCTGCTGGGAACGATGTATGGGCTGCGCGTGTTTGAGGTGGGACATCTGGCGATCCACGGCATGCGCACCTTGAAGTTTGCGGCGTTCTGGGGGATGTACTTTCTGCTGGTGGGATTGTTCGAGGATTTTCATTTTCGCGGTTATTTGCAATTCACGCTTACCCGGGGGATTGGTTTCTGGCCAGCGGCGCTGTTGCTTTCAGGGTATTTCGGTTGGAGCCATCACTTGAACGAAGGTGAGCGGTGGACGGGTTTGCTGGCGGCGGCGGTGATTGGTTTGTTCTTTTGTTTGACGTTGCGGCGTACTGGGAACTTGTGGTTTGCGGTGGGATTTCATGCCGCGTGGGATTGGGGAGAAACATTTGTTTATTCGGTGCCGGACAGTGGGACGGTGTTTCCGGGGCATCTGCTCAAGACGGCGTTTCGGGGGCCGGATTGGCTTACGGGGGGGGTGGTGGGGCCGGAGGGCAGCTGGCTTTGCTTTGTAGTGATTGCGGCGACGTGGGTGGTGTTTGCGAGGATGTATCGGGACGTGAAGTATCGAGTAGGTGAAGAAAGGTCTTTACCACAGAGGAACCTTCGGCTTCGCTCAGGGCAGGCTCCGAGGATCACAGGGTAGTTCGCTTGGATGGAATCCGCAGAAGGCGCTGACAATGAAATCTCTCTTCATCATTACCTTATTAGTGGCTTCAGATGTGGCGATGTTTGGCCAGACTGATGCCCGGCCGCGGGTTCGGGATCTGGGGGTGCAGGTAGGAGTGTTGGCTCCGGGGCCGCTGAATGCGATCACAGACGTTGCAGGGGTGAAGGTTGGACAGACTACGCTGATTCGCGGGGACAACATTCGCACCGGGGTTACTGCGATTCTGCCGCACGGAGGCAATCTATATAGGGAGAGGGTTCCGGGCGCGGTTTTCCTTGGCAATGCGTACGGGAAACTGGCAGGCTCGACGCAGGTGAACGAGATGGGCGAAATCGAGACGCCAATTTTGCTGACTGCTACGGACTCGGTGCCCAGGGTCGCGGATGCTGTCATTACCTATACGTTCAACATCAAAGGAAACGAGAATGTACTGTCGGTGAATCCGTTGGTGGGCGAGACGAATGATGGGTGGCTGAGCGACATCCGTTCGCGGCCAATTACTCCCGAGGATGTGTTTGCTGCAATCAACAACGCCAGCGCGGGACCAGTCGAGGAAGGCGTAGTGGGTGCGGGGACGGGAACCATCGCTTTTTCCTGGAAAGGGGGAATTGGGACATCGTCGCGGCGCCTGCCAGCTTCGCTTGGCGGCTACACCGTGGGGGTACTGGTGCAGACGAATTTCGGCGGGAATCTCGTGATTGCCGGCGTCCCCGTTGGCAAGGAACTAGGGAAGGTTTATCCGGAGATTGCGTCGGCCGAAAACGATACGGTGGGATATTCGGCGCGACAGACGCCGGATGGCTCGTGCATGATTGTGGTTGCGACGGATGCTCCGCTTGACCATCGCAATCTGAGCCGATTGGCGGCGCGCGCGATGATGGGCCTGGCGCGGACGGGATCGAGCGAAAGCAATGGCAGCGGAGATTACGTGATTGCTTTCTCCAGTTCTCCGGATGTGCGAATCGAAGCTGGCGATGCGGTGTATAGGCCGAAGGAGCTGTTGGGTAATGAGAGTATGTCTCCCTTGTTTGAGGCCGTGATTGAGGCTACCGAGGAGGCGATTTATAACTCCATGTTCAAGGCCCATGACGTGACAGGGAACGGGCACACGGTTAAGGCTTTGCCGTTGCAGGAAACTGTCGATCTTCTGAAAAAACACAACGCAATTGTGGCGAAGTAAGCGGCTGAACACAGGACGCTCGCTTCGCTCGCGAATGCGCCCGTCCCTACATGGTCTGCTCCACATCACCCCACATAATGGTCCCACATGGTTCCTCATTTGGAAACTCTTCCTGAGAAACTTGGCGAATTGCTTTCTCCTAATCTTCGCCTGAGCCTATACTCCCTTTCATGAGCGCGGAAACGGATCTGCTTACGTTGCTGCGGAGGTATTGGGGGTACAGCACGTTTCGTCCGCTGCAGGAGCGGATTGTGCGCAGTCTGCTGGCTGGGCACGATGCTTGCGTGGTGATGCCGACGGGCGGGGGCAAATCTTTGTGCTATCAGTTGCCGGCCGTCGTGTCGGGCGGGACGGCGGTGGTGATTTCTCCGCTGATCGCGCTGATGCAGGATCAGGCGGCGCAGCTGGCGCAGATGGGGATTCCGGCGGCGGTGCTGAACAGCACTTTGAGCGAAAGCGAGCAGACGAAGGTAATGAGCCGGGCGCGGGACGGGGCTTTTCGGCTGCTTTATGTTTCTCCCGAACGGGTCGCGCGCGGCGATACGATGGGATGGTTGCAGCAGGTGCCGATTACTTTTTTTGCGATCGATGAGGCGCACTGCATATCCGAGTGGGGGCATGAATTTCGTCCAGAATACCGGCAGTTGAACAAGCTGCGGACGAAGTTTCCGGATCGTCCCATTGCAGCTTTTACGGCGAGTGCTACGCGGCACGTGCGGCATGACATTCTGGCGCAACTGCAGCTGCGCGATCCCGATAAATACATTGCCAGTTTCTACCGGCCAAACCTTCGGTATCTGGTGCGGGAGTGTGACGGGCTGGAGCAGATGGAATTGCTGGTGAAGGCTTTGCGCAGCTATGCCGGGAGCAACGTGATTGTTTATTCTCCGACGATTAACCGGGTGGAGGAGACGGTGGATTTCTTGGGTGATCAGGACATTGCCGCGGTGGGATATCACGGAAAGATGGGAAGCGATGAGCGGAGGCGGAATCAGGAGCGGTGGATGTCGGACGAAGTGCGGGTGCTGGTGGGGACAATTGCCTTTGGGTTGGGCATTAACAAGGCGGCGGTGCGCGCGGTAATTCATCTGTCGCTGCCGAAGTCGATTGAGCAGTACTACCAGGAAGCGGGACGGGCGGGACGCGACGGCGAGAGTGCCGACTGCGTTTTGTTGTGGCAAAAAAAGGATGCGGGGCTGCTGGGGTTTTTTGCTAATCAGATTACGGATGCGGCGGAACGCGAACGGGCTTGGGAGCGGTACCGGATTATCCGGGAATTTGTGGAGTCGAAGCGCTGCCGGCACCGACAGATTTGCGGGCACTTTGGAGAGGCTCCGAAGTGGGAGACTTGTGAGGCTTGCGATGTTTGCGGGAGCCTGACGGAGTGGATGACGGCGGCGGCGCGGGGCGTGAGTTTTGTGGGGAAAGAATCGCGGAGGCAGGTTGCGGCGGGCGTTTCTGTTGCCGATGCGGAGCTGCAGGAATATTTGCGGGAGTGGCGGCGGACTACCGCGAAGGAGCAGGGCGTCCCCGCATTTGTGGTGTTGCATGACACGACGTTGGAGGAGATTTGCCGCCGGCGGCCTTCGTCGATTACCGATCTGCTGAGCATCACTGGAATTGGCGAGCGGAAAGCTGAGGTGTACGGGAGGGGGATTCTGGCGGCGCTGGAATGTTACCGTGGTGGGGCTCGCACATCGGCGGTTCCTTCTTCCGAAAAGAAGACTGCGCCTGCACTGGAGACGATGCGCTTGCTGGTTGCGGGGAACAGCTTCGAGGACATTGCGAAGATCCGCGGACGGCAGCTTTCAACTGTGGTGAATGCTGTGGCCAATCTGGTCGAAAGAGGCGATCTGGAGTTTCAGCCGGCTTGGATCGATCGGAACAAGCAAGCTGTGATTGAGGCGGCTTGCGCCAAGCTTGGGATCAACGGGTTGAAGCCTTTGAAGGATGCTCTGCCGCCGGAGATTACCTATGACGAGATTCGGCTGGTGGTGGCGCGGGTGCGGCGGGAGTTGAAGGTGAGTAAGGTTGATGTTCCGGCGTAGGCGCATAGGTGTTTACCTCAGCGGCTAAGGCCGTGCCCTCCCGATCGTTTCAGGAACATCCGCGTCTCTAGCGATCTAGAATCTGTTTTGCGGCTTCCTGGCCGGAGCGGATGCAATCTGGTATGCCGATGCCGCGATAACCGTTGCCGGCGAGGGCTAGTTTCGGCAGCTGCTGGCGGAGGCGCTCGATACGGTCCAGCCGTTCGAGGTGGCCGACGTTGTACTGGGCCATGGCGGACTTCCATCTATAGACGCTGGCGAAAAGAGGCTCGGAGCGGAGGCCGAGGATCTGCTGCAATTCGTTGCGCGCGACGGCGATGATGGCGTCGTCGGAGAGCTGCCCGATGCTTTCGGCGTTCGATCCGGCGAAAAAGCAACGCAGCAGGGCGCGGTCTTCGGGAGCGCGGTGGGGGAACTTGTTGTGGACGAAGGTTGCGGCCAGCAGGCGCTTGCCTTCACTGCGCGGGACGAGGAATCCGAAGCCGGGAGGGAGGGATTCGCGGACTTTGCGGTCGTAGCCGAGCCCGAGGGTTATCGACGAAGTGTAGTTGATGGCGGAAAGTTCGGCGGAGAGATCGGGACTGCTGATTGCGAGCAGTTGAGCGGCGGCGTGCGTGGGCAGGGCGAGGATTACGGCGTCGAAGTGGTCGGACTTCAGTCCGGCTGAGACGGTCCAGCCTCCGGCTTCGAGGTGAATTGATTGAGCGGAAGTGTTGATCAGGAGAGACGACGCATTCAGGCGCGGGATGAGGGTCTCGACGAGTCGCTGCATACCGTTCTTGAGAGAAGTGAAGAGCGGAGGGGCGGGTTGGTTTGCGGGGCGCGGCATTTTGTTTTTTGCGGCCAGCAGGGCGCGGCCCAGACTGCCATGAGTGCGCTCCATCTCGGCGAAGCGGGGGAGGACGGCACGCACGCTTAGGCTGGCAGCTTCGCCGCCGTAGATGCCGGAGAGGAGCGGGTCGACGAGGCGATCGACCATTTCCGCGCCGTAGTGACGCTCAAATAGAGACGCTACGCTTTCGTCGGCTTCGGCGGCGCGCGGGGGATGGAGCAATTCTTGTGCAATGCGCAGCTTGGTGGTCCAGGAAAAGAGCTGGGAGAATCCGGTGGGCAGGATTTTTGTCGGGACCATGAACATCAGGCCGTCGGGCAGGGGGATAAGTTGGCCGCGGACCAGAATGTAGGTTTTGCGAGCGGCGTCGTTCGAGCCGATTAGCTGATCGCTGATGCCTAGCGCGCGGCAGAGATCGGCAGCCCAAGGCTTTTCGGTGATGAAGGAGTCAGGTCCGGCTTCGACGACGCAGCCCTGAATGTGCTCGGTGCGGAGAACGCCGCCGAGGTGAGACGAGGATTCGTAGAGAGTGTATTCGACTGCTCCGGCGCGGCGATGCTCTTCGAGGGTGAAGGCGGCGGCGAGTCCGGCGATGCCGCCGCCGATGATGGCGATGCGAATCATGGCTGCGGGCTTCGGACTTCGGCTTTCGGGCTTCCGGAGCCGGGACTTGCAACCGAATACTCCTGGACCAGGCGGGCCAGGTTCTCCACATTTTCTACTGGAGTCTCCGGCAGGATGCCGTGGCCTAGATTGAAGATGTGGCCGGGGCGTCCGGCGGCGAGTCGAAGAATGTGTTCGGCGCGAGATTTCAATTCTTTCCAGTCAGCGAAAAGAAGGACGGGATCGAGATTTCCCTGGATGGCGCAGCGATGCTCGAGATCGCTCCAGCCCTGGTCCAGCGGAATGCGCCAGTCCAGGCCGATGACTTCGGCTCCGGTTTGATTCATCGCGGGAAGCAGAGTTGAGCTGTCGGTGCCGAAATAAATTATGGGCGCACCCGTTTGTTGCAGGCGCTTGACTAAGTTTGTTGCGTGCGGCAGAACGTAGCGGCGGTAGTCTTCTGCGCTGAGGCAACCGACCCAGCTATCGAAAATCTGGATGACATCGGCTCCGGCGCGAACCTGGGCGGCGGAGTACTCGGCGGTGACGTCCACCAGCTTGCGCATCAGGTTCTCCCAGTCGGCTCGGGAGTTGTACATCATTTTCTTGGTGTGGAGGTAATGGCGAGAGCCTCCGCCTTCGATCATGTAGCTGGCCAGAGTGAAAGGCGCTCCGCAGAAGCCGATGACAGGAAGTTTTCCGGCGAAATGTTTCGCTACCAGGCTCACGGCCTCGGAGACATAGCCTAGATCGGCGGCGCGATCCGTGCGGAGTTGAGCTACGTCTTCCTGAGTGCGGACTGGTTTCTCTATTACGGGACCTTCTCCTGCAGAAAAATGAAATGGCAGCCCCATGACTTCTAGTGGAAGCAGGAGATCAGCGAAAATGATGGCGGCGTCGACGCGGAGGATTTCGGCGGCGGTGATGGTGACTTCGGCGGCGAGCGCGGGATTCTTGCAGATTTCAAGCAGGGAATGTTGTTTGCGGAGGGCGCGATACTCGGGCATGTAGCGTCCGGCCTGGCGCATGAACCACACGGGGGTGCGCTCGGTGGGCTGGGATTTGCAGGCACGAACGAAGATGGAATCGGGCGCGGACATGAAGCGATAACTGTAGCATTTTTGCAGGAGACGCAGGCTCTTCACTGGACAAGCAATAGCTTTAACACGGAGGTCACAGAGAAACACGGGGTAACCGTGTCTGTGCGAAACTGAAGATGCTGACCGGAGAAGCAATAGAGTGATGAGAAGAGGTCTGGGCTGGGTGACGATAGCTGTAATGCTCTTTGTGGGCCGCGGATCGCTGCTGCTTTCGAGTGGAGTGGGCTCCGCGCCCGCCAACGAGGTTAGGAAGGTTGCGTCCGCGCCTACCTTTTATAAGGATGTTGTTCCGATACTCCAGGACAAATGCCAGAGTTGCCACCGCAGTGGGGAGGCTGCGCCGATGGCGCTGGTGACCTACGAGCAGACGCGGCCGTGGGCAGCGAAAATTGCGGCGGCTGTGGAGATGAAGATGATGCCGCCGTGGTTTGCCGATCCGCGGTATGGACATTTCGCGAATGATCCGTCGTTGAGTGCAGAGCAGGTCGCGAGCATTGCGGCGTGGGCAAATGCAGGAGCACCCGCGGGCGATGCACGCGATGCGCCTGCGCCGCGGACGTGGAGTGAAGGGTGGAATATTCCGCAGCCTGACGTGATAGTGAAAATGCCGAAGGCGGTGCGGATTCCAGCGAGCGGCGAAGTGGAGTATACCTACGAGATCGCGCCTACACATTTTACCGAGGACAAGTGGGTGCAGATGGTGGAGGTGCGGCCTTCGAGTGCGGCGCATGTGCACCATGCAGTGGTGTACATTCGGCCTCTGGAGTCGGCGTGGCTGCGGCACGCGCCGGTGGGCGAGCCGTTCACGGCTTCGATGCTGACCGATCCGGAGGAACGGCGGCAGGCGCATGAGACCACGAGCGATTTGCTGTTGGTATATGCGCCGGGGAGCGCGCCGGACCGGTGGGCGGACGGGATGGCGAAGTTCGTTCCGGCAGGATCAGACCTTGTGTTTCAGATGCACTACACGACGAATGGTGACGCAGCGAGCGATGAGACCAGCGTTGGGCTGGTGTTCGCGAAGGGTCCGCCGAAGCAGCGGGTGATCACTCTGCAGTTGAATGATCATGCTCTGCTGATTCCACCGGGGGCGGACGATTTTCGCGTGGAGGTGCAGGGGACTCTGCCGAACGATGCAACGTTGCTAAGTTTTTTCCCGCACATGCATCTTCGCGGGAAGCGGTTTGAATACGACATTGTGCACGATGATGGCAGTGTGGAGACGTTACTGCGGGTGAATTATCACTTTCACTGGCAGTTGAGTTACAAGCTGGCGGAGCCGCGGGAGTTGAAGGCGGGAACGAAGTTGCGGGCGGTGGCGTGGTATGACAATTCGAAGAACAATCCGCACAATCCCGATCCGGAGAAGATGGTGACGTGGGGTGACCAGACGTCGCAGGAAATGATGGTGGGGTTCTTCGACGTGGCAGTGCCCGCGGGAGTGGACAAGTGGCAGTACTTTATCCGGCACGATGATGCGGGGGGAAAGAAGCAGTGATCGGCTCGCTGCGCTCGCCGGCACTCTTCGGCTTCGCTCAGGGCAGGCTCGCGAATGCGCCCGTCCCTACACGGGCTTTCTCTTACATGACCTTCTTTGACGCAGCTATTGCTGACTGGGCTGGTATTTGTAAGACTGTGTTGGGCTCATCGACTTGATCGCGAATCCGTTTTCTCTCACAGCATTAGAAAAGCAGGGTGGGCGCAAGTCCAGACTTGCGTACGGGGCGCTGGCCGTCGTGTTTCTCGCGGTTTACGTTGGGTCGATGTTTACCCCGGGGCTGCTGGATGACGCTGACAGCACGCACGCGGAGGCCGCGCGCGAGATGGTTGTGACGGGAGACTATGTCACGCTGCACGTCAACGGGATCCGGTATCTGGAGAAGCCGCCGTTGCCCTATTGGTTGGTAGCAATCAGTTATAAGGTCTGGGGCGTGAACGAATTCAGTACGCGACTGCCGATGGTATTGTCGGTGATGCTGCTGGGAGTGTTGACGTTTTGCTGGGGGCGTCGCGCGTTCGGGGAGCGGACTGGGATTTATGCAGGATTGTTCGTATACACCTGCGCCGGGGTGTACCTGTTTACGCGGATTCTGATTCCAGATGTGCTGCTGAGCCTGCTGATTGCGGCGGCCATGTATTTTTTCCTTACGGCGCTGGAGCCGAATGCTGAGACCTGGCGATGGTACGCGGGATACGCGATGATGGCGTTGGGCGCGCTGACCAAGGGGCTGATAGCGCTAGTATTTCCCTGCGGAGCGGCATTTTTCTTTCTGCTGGTTACGGGAGAATGGCGGCGATGGCGGGAGTTCCGGCTGTTTTCTGGGCTGGCGTTATTTCTGGCGATTGCTGCACCGTGGCATATTCTGGCGGGTTTGCGGAATCCCGGTACGGCCGATCACCGCGGATTCTTCTGGTTTTATTTTGTGAACGAACACTTCCTGAGGTTTCTGGGGAAGCGGTATCCGCGGGATTACAGCAAACTTCCCGCATCGCTGTATTGGACGCTGCATCTGGTGTGGCTGTTTCCGTGGAGTCTGTACCTGCCGGCCGCGGTAACGACTGCGCTGGAAGCGTGGCGGGGCCAGCATAGCGGTTCTGGGACGGTCCAGAGCGGCGCGCGGCTGCGCGATTTTGCTCCGCAGACCCGGATGCTGTGCTGGATATGGGCGGGAGTGGTGCTGATCTTTTTTGCCCTGTCGACGAACCAGGAGTACTACACATTTCCTGCTTACTTCCCGCTGTTGCTCTTGCTGGCAGATAGTGTGGCACGGTGCGAGTGGACGGAGTGTGAACGCGGAGTGCGCGCGGGCTGGCTGACAACCTCGGCGGGGTGTCTGGCGGCGATTGGAATTGCAGCCAGCGCTGCATTATTGATCGGGTTGTGGAAGTCGCGGAACCTGCCGTTCGAGCCGGACATTGGAAATGTCCTGGGGAAACAGGATCTGGACGCGTACACACTTTCGATGTCGCACGCCCTCGACTTGAGCTATGCGTCGTTCGCTGCGTTGCGGCTTCCGGCGGCGCTGGCTGCGGCGGTGCTGCTGGTGGCTCCGTTAACGTCTTTCATTCTGCGCGTGTTCCGGCGACATTATTCTGCGACCTGGGTTCTGGGAGTGGGGCTGGCGGTCTTCCTGGTGGCGGCGCATATTGCGCTGGGGCGATTTGGTCCGTATCTTTCTTCGAAGCAGTTAGCCGAGGAGATCGCGGCGCGGGCGCGCCCGGAAGACAAAGTGATGATTTATGGCGATCAGGCCTTCGGGTCGTCCCTGTTATTTTATCTGCGGCGGCCGATTGATTTGGTGGAGGGGCGTACGACTTCGATGTGGTTCGGGTCGACCTTCGCGGATGCTCCAAATATCTATTTGAGCGACACGGATTTGCAACGGGACTGGGCGGAGAAGGGACGGGTATTCCTGTTTGTACCTCCATACGAAAAGGCACGAGTCGATGGACTTTTGCCGGCGAAGTTTGTCATCGCAGAGCTTTCCGGGAAGTACGTGTACAGCAATCGGCCGTGAAAGGGTTCGTTTTCAATATTCCTACTGAGGCTTAAATCGATGAAGAAACAACTAGCGTCAGCTTTTGCCGTGGCCGCATTGCTTGTGGTTGGTGGAGTTGCGATCGGCGGCGCGAAAACGCAGTCGAGTGCAACTCCGGCTGCTAATGCTGCCGGAACAAAGAAAGCTGAGGAGCAGTTCAAGAATATCCAGGCGCTCAAGGGGATTCCGGCCGATCAATTGATCCCAGCGATGCAGTTCATCAGCACTTCACTGGGTGTGGAGTGCCAGTTTTGCCACGTAGAGGGCGCGTTTGAGAAAGACGACAAGAAGCCGAAGCAGACTGCACGAACAATGATCGAGATGATGTTTGCCATCAATAAGGATAACTTCGAGGGGCATCGGGAAGTGACCTGCTATTCCTGCCACCGGGGCAGCCCCGATCCGATCGCGATACCGCTGGTGATGGCGGCAGAGATGAAGGGCACGGGCGAAGCAAAGAAACCCGAAGAAACAAAGAATGAAGAGGCGGGAAAGGAAGCAAGTGGGCCGCCGGCGGATCAGTTGCTCGACAAATATCTGCAGGCTGTGGGCGGAGCGGCCGCAATTGAGAAGATTACGAGCCGGGTGATGAAAGGAACGATCACCTTCGGCGACAGGAACGTCCCGATCGATATTTTCTCGAGGGATCCGGACAAGCGAGTGTCGTTTACGCACACGCCTGATGGAGACAGCGTGACCGCTTTCGACGGGCACGAAGGCTGGTTGGGCGTTCCGGGGCACGCGGCGCGGGAGATGCACGGGCCCGATATTGACGGAGCGTCGATGGATGCAGATCTTCACTTTGCGGCGCACTTGAGGGAGATGTTCAGCGAAGTGCATGTGCAAGGTACGGAGAAGGTTGGTGACCACGATGCGTACCTGGTGATTGGGCAGCGCGACGGCAAAACGCCGCTGCGGCTGTATTTCGACGAGCGGTCTGGGTTGCTGGTGCGGCTGGTTCGATATGGAGAGACGCCGCTGGGCCGGATGCCAACGCAGATCGATTACGAAGATTACCGGGACGCCGGCGGGGTGAAGATTCCGTTTCGGTGGACGCTGGCGCGGCCGGGCGGTCGGTTCACGATTCAGGTGAGCGAAGTGAAGGAGAACGTCCCGGTGGATGATGCCAAGTTTGCCAGGCCGCCGGCGCCTCCGGAAGCGCAGAAGGGTCCGGCGAAGTGAACGCTCTGTACTGCTTGGTTTCGCATAACAAATCCTGATAGGAAGGATAAATAGTTTCGATTTCCGTGAAGCGGCAGCAGACGATAGAGTGAGCGCGTGCCAGGTTGTGTTCGGATTGATTGCTCTCACTGAGGCAAGAGCGGTCTTCATGGGGAAACGACTGTTTTAGAACAACATCATGACCAAAGTTGAAGCAGTCATCCAAAACTCCAAGCTGGAGGCGGTGAAGAGCGCCTTGCAGGAGGTTGGCGTCGAGGGTATGACGGTGATCGAGGTGCGCGGGCACGGGCGGCAAAAAGGGCACACCGAGGTTTACCGCGGCCGCGAATATAGCGTGGACCTTATCCCCAAGACCAAGCTGGAGGTGGTGCTGGCGGACGCGATGGTGGAGAAGGCGGTGCAGGCGATACTGGTGGCGGCGCGGACGGGAAAGATCGGCGATGGGAAAATTTTTCTGACGCGCGTGGACGACGCGATTCGCATCCGCAATGAAGAGCGGGGCGAGGGAGCTTTGTAGGGAAGCAAAGAACATTCCAGCAAGACGCGACCGGACGGCATCTTAACAGCAGCGTGTCACCAGCCCCTCCTTCTAAAACGACATGCGGTGCGAGAGCAACGGACTTCGATTCGACGATGCATCGATGGCTGATTCATTGAGACATGGTCATGACGGCGGCGTCTTTACTGATCAGTGAATTGCGAGGTTCTCTCGTCGAGGAGTCGGCGCGGATAGCGCGAGACTTCGCGGCGACAGGGGACGGCCGTGCCGCGGTTGCGCAACGCACGCGGCTCATCGAAGACGTTCTCTCACGGTTGTGGCAAGACCTGGTGGCGGGGGACAACTCGGGCCCGCGGGACTTCGCTCTGGTGGCGACTGGAGGCTTCGGGCGCGGCTGGCTGTTCCCTTATTCCGATATCGATCTTCTCTTTCTTCATGCCGATCGTGGGAGTGAGGAAGCCCACAAAGACGCGGTGCGGGGGTTCTCGCAGGAACTGTGGGATCTGAAGCTGAAGCTGAGTCCCGCATCGCGGACGCTGGCGGAATGCGACCGCTTCGACCCGAACAATACTGAATTCACAATTTCTCTTCTAGATTGCCGCTACCTGGCGGGTGACCGCGAGCTGTTCGCCCGGTTGCACGACAAGGTAGTACCCAAGCTTGTCATGCGGGAAGCGAAACCGCTGCTGCAAGGGCTGGCGGAGGTCACGCGGGAGCGGCATGGAAAATTCGGGCAGACCGTGTTTCACCTGGAACCCAATTTGAAAGAGACGCCGGGCGGGCTGCGGGATTACAACGTCGCGTGCTGGCTGGCTTTGATCTCCGCTATGGGCAAGCTGGGCGACTGGCCACACGCGAGTTCGCTGCGGGCGCCGGTGCGGAAGCAGCTTGACGCGGCGCTGGAATTCCTGATGGCGACGCGGTGTTTTCTACACTTTCGGCACGGGCGCGACGACAACGCGCTCAGCTGGGAGGCGCAAGATGAAGCAGCCGCGCGGAAGATAGGGGGTTCCGATTCAGCGGAACTCAGCGCAGCGGACTGGATGCGGATTTACTTTCGGCATGCCCGCGCGGTGCAACGCACGGTGATGCAGTTGCAGGAAGAGATTCCGGAAGCCTGGTCCTCATTGCGCCGGCAATTTCAGAGCTGGCGATCGCGGCCATCAAGTCCTGATTTTTCCGTGGTGGATGGGATGATTTTTCTGCAGCAGTCATCTTCGCTGCGAGATCCCGAGATGCTGTTGCGGCTTTTTCACTTTATGGCGCATCACGGGCTGAAGCTGAGTGCGACCACGGAGCACCGGATCGAGCAGGAACTGCCGGCGCTTGCGGTGACTCCGCCGCGCGGAACGGAACTCTGGCTCTACCTGCAGGAAACGCTGCTGCAGACGCATGCCGCGGAGGCACTGCGGGCCATGCATTCGCTGCGCTTGCTGACTTTGCTGCTGCCTGAACTGAAGCCCATTGATTCGCTAGTGGTGCGGGATTTTTATCATCGCTTCACGGTGGATGAGCACTCGATCCTCGCGATTGAGAGCCTGCACCGGTTGAAAGAATCAGGATCCGAATGGGACAAACGGTATGCGGAGTTGCTGGGGGAGCTGGAAGATCCGGAATTGCTCTACCTGGCGCTGTTGTTGCACGACACCGGCAAAGGAGTGCCTGGCGGCAATCACGTGGAGGCGAGTCTCGAGATTGCCGGTCGCTGCCTGGACCGGCTCGACGTGGATGAGGGAGAACGCGCGGTCGTGCTGTTTCTGATCGGCAGCCATCTGGAAATGTCCGCGCAATTGCGGCGGGACATTTTCAATCCGGAGACAGTGGCGGCTTTCGCAGAGAAAGTAGGCACGCCGGAGCGGCTGAAAATGTTGTGCCTGCTGACCTATGCGGATATCAAGGCGGTGAATCCGGAGGCACTGACGCCATGGAAAGCGGAAAACATTTGGCAGCTCTACATTGGCGCGGCTAACCATCTGAATCGCAGTGCGGACCAACGGGTGCACGACGGGAATGGAGAAAAACTGGCGCGCCTGCGCAGTTTGGCTCCGGTGACAAGTGCGAAGTTCAAGGACTTTGTAGAGGGATTTCCGCAGAGGTATTTACGGGTGCACTCGGCCGAAGAAGTGATGCGGCACATGGAAATGGCGGAGGAGTTTGGTCACGATCCAGTGCAGGTAGATCTGAAGCGGGGGCGGCATTGGTATGAGCTGACGCTGGTAACGAAGGACCGAGCTTCTTTGTTCGCGACCTTAACCGGAGTGCTAGCGGCATGGGGGATGAATATCGTGAAAGCCCACGCCTTTTCGAACCAGGCCGGAACGGTGGTGGATACACTTTACTTTACGGACCGCTTTCGCACGCTGGAATTGAACATGTCAGAGTGGCAGCGGTTTAAGCAGAGCGTTGCCGCGGTTTTGGCGGGTGTGGCGGATTTGGAGAAGATGCTGCGCGATCGCCAACGCGGCGAGAAGAGCGCCAGGGTCAAAGTTGTGGTGGAGAGCAGGATCGATTTTGACGATGAATGTTCCTCGACGAGCACGCTGTTGCAAGTGATTGCTCAAGACCGGCCGCGGTTGCTGCATCGCATCAGTTCATGCCTCTCGCATCAGAAGTGCAATATTGAAATTGCCTTGATCGACACCGAGGGGCAGATGGCGATCGATGCGTTCTATTTGACTTCAGAGGGAAAGAAGCTGACGGCGGAAATCCAGAAAAAGGTGGAGAAGGCATTGGTGTGTGAGTTGAAGAATCTAGACCTTGGGGGATGATGCGAACCGGCCCTACTTGAGCGCCCTTACCAATTCCTGAATGAGGAATCGTCCGAGTTGTCGGCTTTCGCCCAATCGGACGCGGCACTGTCATTTCGCGTCTGATTACGCTTGCGATAGCAGACGAAAATCAGGCCAATGCTCATGAAGGTCGGGGGAGCGATAAGAATGAAGATGCCGCTCTTCAGGGCCTGAATCATGCGCGAGCCCGAGGACGCGGCTTGCGTGTAACACAACGCACAGCTCTGAGCGAAGGCCGACGGCGGTGCGAGCAGGATCATTAGTCCCACCAGCACAATGCACCTAAGCGAGATTGGCTTCCAGAGCTTCATGATTGTCTTGCTTACTTTGCCCATTTTACGCCATCGAGGACGCGAAAGCTGTCCGTCCAGCCGTATTGCAGGGCGAGCAGCACGAAGACGGTGAAGATTCCGACGAACCACAGTAAACCGCGGTTTTCTGCCAGGTGCATGAAGAACAACACGGCCAGCGCCGCCTCGATGATGGCGACTGACAGCATGCGAACCAACATCTCGGACGCGGTAATATTCTGGTAGGCGATGACGAACTGCAGCCCGGCCAGGGCCAGGATGAGGGCGAATACAATCAGATCCTTCGTCATTCCACCATTCTTATGCGTTGCTGCGGTAGCCATAGAGATTCGCTCCTGCCGTTGTTCGTCTCAGTGGGATAGATTCAAAAGATAGACCAGAGGCACCACAAACATCCAAACCAGGTCGACGAAGTGCCAATAGAGTCCTGTGATCTCGAGGTCATCGGCGTTGTAGCGGCCGCCCCGGTAGCGCAGCCCCACGGCGATGAGAGCGACCACGCCGCCGGTTACGTGCAGCAGGTGCAGGCCCGTGATGCTGAAAAATAACGAACTGAACAAAGGCGTGCCCCAGGGATTGTGGAACAAGGTCGCGCCTTCTCCGATCATGCCCATCCATTCCCGCAGATGGAGGGTGGCGAACATGATTCCGCAAACCGCGGTGAGCATCGTCCAGAGAAAGGCTTTGGCTTTGTCGCCCATCCAGGCGTGGCGTTCTGCGATGAGCATGGTCAAGCTGCTGGTTAGGAGAACCAGCGTCATCACGGCAACATTGGAGATGCTGTGAAACGGCCTTGGCCAATCAGGAGTGGCGTTGCGAATGAATCCGTAGGCGACGAGACAGCCGGCAAAGGTCGCGGTGTCAGCGATGATGAACAGCCACATCGCCATCTTCTTGGCGGCGACCGAGAATGTGGGCGCGGTCATTATCTCCGTCGCGCCTGTTCGCGACACCTGGCCGTGAATTGAAAGATCGGCTTGACTCACGTTGCCTCCTACCTTTGACTGGGTTTGAGCGTCTGGTTCAGAGCTTCATCCAAAGCAGCAGAAGCAGATACACCCACAGTGCACCCATGAAATGCCAGTAACGCGAAGTGGCGTCCAGAGTGCTTCGTCGCAGAACGGACTTATTCAGTTTGCGGATCACCCGAACCAGGCCGCCGAGCCCTCCGAACACGTGGAGAGCGTGAGCCACGGTCAGCACGTAGAAGAAGGAATAGCTCACGTTGGTGGCTAATCCGAAGCCCTGGGAGCGGAGTTGCATCCAGGCAAAGGTTTGCCCGGCGACAAAGAGCAGCCCGAGAAGCAGAGTGATGTACAGCCAACGCGCCGGATTCGCCCGATTGGGCTCGTTCTGAACGTCGTTCTGAACGCCGTTCTGCATTGCGCCCATGAAGGCCGCGATCCGGCGGCGGGCTGCTTCCAGCGAGATGCTGCTGGCGATGATCAAGAGCGTGTTCAAGTAAAGGACAGGGGGTAGGGCGATGTGTACCAGAGGCGCAGTTCCCTGACGAACGATCAAAGCGCTCGTGAAGGCCGCGAAAGTCATGGTGATAGCCGCCAAACCTACCCAGATTCCAGTGCTCGCAGGGGGAGGGGAAGAATCCTTGACGCGGCGCAAGTCCCCATCAGCGGGAACAAGATTGCGCCAGCCTCCGTTACCCGAGCCGTGGCTCGGCAGGCGGTCGATCTCGATTTTCGGCGGTTCGTGGACCGTGGTTGCCATGCTGCTACTCTCCTGCGGGAACCGGCTGCGTTATTTTTCTTCGTCTGGGCTATGAACGTTTTCTGGCGAAGCCTGCATGATGTAGTCGGCGCTTGCACCCTCGACGCTGTACTGATAAGGATCGTGATAAACCACGGGCATCTTGTCGCCAAAGTTGTTGTGAGGCGGAGGCGTCGCTGTGCTCCACTCGAGCGATGTGCCTTCCCACGGATTGTCATTGGGGGCATGTGCACCCCAGAACCGGCTATGGATCAGGTTGTAAAGGAAAATGAGCTGAGCAAAGCCAGTGAACAGCGCCGCGATCGTGATGAACTTATGCACCGGAATCAGCGGGATCAGGTAATCGTCGGTGAAAGCCTGATAGCGACGCACATTGCTGGCGATACCGAGGTAGTGGAACGGCATGAAGATGCAGTAGGCGCCTACAAAACTCATCCAGAAGTGGATCTTGCCCAGAGTCTCATTCATCATGCGGCCGACCATTTTCGGGAACCAGAAGTAGGTTCCGGCGAAGATGCCGAACATGGCCGCGACTCCCATGACCAGGTGGAAGTGGCCGACCACGAAATAAGTGGCGTGCAGCATGATATCGATCGAAGGCTGGGCAAGGAAGAAGCCGCTTATGCCGCCACTGATGAACATGGAAATGAAACCCAGCGCGAATAGCGAGGCCGCGTTGATACGCAATCTGGACCCGTACAGACTGCCCAGCCAGATCAGCACGACGATGGTGGAGGGAATCGTGATGACCAGCGTCGGAAACGAAAAGGCCAGCGAAGAGATGGGATTCATCCCGCTGACGAACATGTGATGTCCGTAAACCATGTAGCTCAGGACGGCCAGTGATCCCATGGAATAAATGAGGACCCGGTGGCTGAGCATGGGCCGGCGCATGTTCGTGATCAGAACGTGGGAAACGATGCCCATGCCGGGGACGATTGCGATGTAGACCTCGGGATGGCCGAAGAACCAGAACAGGTGCTGCCAGAGCAGAGTCGATCCGCCGGAGTGCGGCAACATCTGGTCATTGATGACCAGATTCGATGCGACGAAGAAGCTGGTTCCGGCCACGTTATCGAGGATGAGAAGGATGCAGGCGGGCAGCAGCACGGCAAACGCCGTGAGGCCCATGATCGAAGTGATGAACCAAGCCCAAGTGCTGAGCGGGAGCCGCATCAGGGACATGCCTTTGCAGCGCATGTCGAGCGTGGTAGTGATGAAGTTCAGGGAACCCAGCAATTGGCCGATGCAGAAAATCGCAATCGAAGTTGCCCAGAGAACCACGCCGAGACCCTCACCGGGGCCGCCGACGGAGCCGATTGCGCTCAGGGGCGCGTATTGCGTCCATCCCCCCAGAGTTGGGCCGTCGCCTAGGAAAAAAGATGCAACCAAGACCAGGAAGCCCACGAAGGTGACCCAGAACGACATCATGTTGAAATGGGGGAACGGCATGTCTTCGGCGCCGGTTTGAATGGGCAGAAAGAAATTGCCGAAGGCGGCGAACGGGGCGGTGGTGAGCACGAAGAAGACCATGATAGTGCCATGCATGGTCATCAGTTGCAGGTAGTACTCCGGGGTCAGCACGTCACCCGGTGCGCCGGTCTTCGAGAGCAGATGCAGCCCAGGGATCGCGAAACTGCCCCACCCCAGATGGATGCGCATGATCCAGGAAAGGAACATTCCGACGAAAGCCGCGACCAAGGCCAGCGCGTAATACTGCTTGCCGATGACCTTATGATCAGTACTGAAGACGTGCTTCCGAATGAAGCTGGTAGGGGCTCCGTGTACCGCTGGTGCGGACATGTCGTGCATTGTGCTCACCTCAAACCAGATGGATGGATCAGACGCGTCAGCTACTGTAAAGCTGCCTGCTGCTTAATCCAGGTGTCGTAGTCTTCCTGCGACTTCACTTCGAGATAGGCCTTCATGTTGTAGTGCCCGAGGCCGCAGAGCTGGGTGCAGACGATTTCGTACTTGCCGATTTTGGTGGCCGTGAAATGAAGAGAAACGTCCAGTCCAGGGACGAAATCCTGCTGGACGCGCAATTCGGGGACGTAGAAGGAATGTCCCACGTCCTTCGAATGCATCAGCAGGTGGATCTCGCGGTTGACCGGAATCGCCATCTCAGCAGTAACGATGTCGTCTTTGGAAGCCTGGTCGTGCGTGGTATCGAGACCAAAAAAGTTCGCGTTGGCCTCACTGATCTGATCAGGGTGAATTGGGCCGAAGGTTCCGTCGGGGCCGGGGTAGCGAAAATAGAATGCGAACTGTCCAGCCTGAACTTGTACGGGCAGCGCGTTGGCGGCGGGCGGAGTGAAATAGACGCTGGCCCACGCCTTCGCTCCGAATACGCCCAAAGCCAAACATTCTGTGCCTACCAGCAAGAAGGCGGCGATCACCAATCCCGCAGCGCCACCGGGGAAACGCTTTATTTTGTCAGAGGGTTTTGAAGTGGAAAACTTCCAGACAAAGAAAGCGAGGAGGAGCTGCGAGGCCAGGAACGAAACGCCCGCCTCGACCATGGTATCGGAGAACTGCTCATCGATCAGATGACCGTGGGTGGAAATGTCGGGCGGCATCGGCCACATGTGCATGACGATGGGAATCGCCGAAGCGATTGCGATCACAACGATCGTCACCGCGAATATCTTCGCCATATCGTTCCGCCTTTGGCCGGGATTGATCCGGCCTCTTACTCGAATCGCCGCAGAGTTTGGCCCACGGCGATTTGGTGATGCGATTGTTCGATAACAGGTCTTTTGACGCTCCCAGCTCCTCGTTCTCTACTTCGCCTTGAAGGTGAAATCGGCGGTTGCTGAAGCGCCGGCTGCGACTGTCACCTTTTGCGCTTGGGTACCGGCGGCTTCCTGCCATGCCGTCACCGTGTAGCTGCCTGGCGGCACGTTGTTGATGGTGTAGGAGCCGTTGTCGTCGGTGGTCGCGTAAGGTCCTTTGACCACTGCGAAGTAACCGTGCATCCAGGGATGGATGTTGCACTTTACATCGATGAACTCGGGAGCTTTCCAGCTCTTCTCCACCGGCGGCGCTCCCGGCGGCTGCGACTGATTCCAGGGGATATTGCCGGTCATGGGGTTGGGATTGGGATGGATATTGTGGGCCGTCTGATCGCTGGTTTGGACTTTGAAAGTCTCGCCCACGTCCATGGCCAACACGTGCGGAGTGTACATGCAATTCTTCTGATCGAACACGGGGACCGCGGTGGTTACCTGCGCGGGACCGCTCCAGTCGGAGATGTAGAGAACTACGTTCGCGAGTCCCCCGTTGGCACCAGTCACATAGGTTTCGAGGTGGGCAGGATCGGTGGCGTGAGCCTTCGAGCAGTAGGGATCCTTAGACATGTCGATGCCCTTCATGTGCGGAGCTGCGCCGTCAAGCTTAACCGTTCCCGTAATCTTGCCCTCTCCTGCTGCGCTAACTTTCTGACCCAAAATCAACGCCGCGCAGCAGGCCAAAACTATTAGCGATAGTACAACTGCGGAATTGTATCGATTCTTCATAGAAATCTTTCTCCTCAAAACCTGAGATTACGAAACAGACTGTGTGGTTGCAGTCTCCGTTCTGTGATCATTGTTGCGCCACCGGAGCGTTGGGATCAACCGGCTTCAGAGCCAGTTGTTTCGCGATCTCTTTCTCCCGGCTCTTCTGAGCCATGAACGTGCGTAGATAGAAAACCAAGTCCCACGCCTCATCCGGTTTGATGTTGTCGGCAAACGACGGCATTGGAGTGCCGTCCAAGCCAGTCATGAAGATCCGGTAAATGTCCTGATCGGTGTCGCCGCACTTCGGGCGGGAACCGTCGGTAAAGTTGAATGCGGCGATTGGACGGCCGAGATCATCGGTGAGGGTCGAAGCCGAAGGGCCATTCGCCATACCCTGAACCCCGTGGCACTTCCAGCACTGTACCCGGGCAAATACGTCACGGCCAGCCTTGATGCGCTCCGGAGTGATTTCCGGCTCAGGAGGAATTGTGATTGGCGTTCCTGGTTTTTCGTTCGCCCAGCGCGGCGAGAAGTGCTTAACCCAAGCGACGAGGTCGGCGCGCTCCTGCTTGGTCAACGTATTCCATTGCGGCATGTTGGAGCGATCGAAGCCGCGAGTGATGGCGTCGAAAAGATCCTGGTCGGTGGGCAGGGTGCCGGTCGGAGTGGAGCGGCACTTGAAGATACCCAACTGGAAGTCGCGTGGCTGTTGGTACATGGGAGGCTGCATCCAGACAGCGTTTTCGCCGTTGCCGTCCCCCAGCGGGCCGTGGCAGCCCACACAGTACCGGCGGTAGGGGAGGGCTGCATCTTTGGCATGGCCGGTAAGGTTTCCAATGTGGCTTTCCGCGCCGATGCGTGTCTGTATGTCGACTGTCGTGAGCTGCGCCCTGGAGGAAAGCGGGAGAGCCAAAACCGCAGCCGCGCCCAAGAACAGCGACCACTTTCGCAATGTTGTCCGCATGTCTATCCCTCTCTAGAAATCGAAGTCGAGCCCCATCAGAATTTCGCTAGTGTTGAGGTTGGTAAGCGCTCCGGTTGTAAGATTTGCCGGACCGGTGCCGTCCTGGTGCAGCCAGTTGTACTCGTTGTGCCAGGCCAAACCGGCGCGGCTGGTCATGAACGGGTTGTAGCGGAAGCCGATAGTGTAGGTGGAGATGTTGCCAAGGTTAGAAGGCATGGGCCCTGTGAATCCGTTCGCTCCTGTGACCCCAAGGGCATATCCCGACCCGTTGGCCTGCTGCGACATTTTCTCAAACTCATACCGTCCGATAAAGATGAGCTGCGGACTGTAGATATAGTGACCCTCGAACGTGGCGCCGTTCCAGCTGGGCGACTGCGATCCGACGGGAAGAGTTGTTCCGGGCACGTTGTTCGGAGGACAGCCGTTGGGAATGGGACCCGTGCAGGTTGTGCCGCCATTGCCGTCTGTGGCTTCTGCGTTGCCATAACCTTGCCCGAACCAGGCGTTATCCGAGCCATGCTGAGTTACGACCGTAAGACCAATGTGCGGGCCGGCATAGAATTGCCCCACGAAGCCCTCGCGCGTGAAGCTCTTGTTGCCGATTCCGGAGCCAGCAATCGGGATCCCGCCATTGGAAGTCAGATAGTAAGTTGACGCTTCTCCGGCCATGGCGTAGAACCCGACCCGCTGCACGCCCAACCTGCCAGCGTCGAACGCCTGACTGGCGGCAAAAAACCCGGTATAGGCGTTGGCTGTGGTGCTCAGGTTTACGTTGCCATCACTCGAGCTGACAAGGGAAGCGGAAACGCGCGTCCGATCATCCACCGAGTGTCCCAAATATTCGATACCGAGCTGGTTGTCCCCGATCTGCCCGAAGATGTTCCCGTCACCTTGAGGGATGAAGTGATAGGTCTGGTAAACACCGCCGTTACCGGTCAGCGTCAGAATGCGTTTTTCAGAAAGCAGGTTGTCGAGTTCGAATCGCCCAAGCTTGAAGTTGAGCCAGGGGCTGTGAGCGATGTTGTCAAAGCGCACAAAGACCTGCTCAAAGTGGAAGGCGCCGGTTGGATCGGAGGAGGGAAGCAGATAGAACGAGATGTTCTTCTCCAGAGTGCCGCCAGTGTGGAAGTCGAGGCCGCTCAAATCAAAGCCCGAACTCGATATGCGCTTGATCGCCTGTCCGCCATCGAGCGCTCCGGCGGTGTAGGTGTCAACCTGCACCTTGCCGACACTCACCCGGTGCCAGATCGGGGTGATGCGGAAGACCACCGGCCAATAGCCAGGGTTCTGCCAGATCGGGGCGTCCCGATCGTTCATGAGCTGGTAGCCGTTGTCTTTGAACTTCTGGCCAAAGTAATTGAGCATGGGCCAGGATTCGTGGCAGGCCGAGCAGCGCAGGCCATATTTCCGGGCGAAAGCCGGCAAGGCGTTCGCGGGCTGGCTGCAGCTGAGGACTACGGACGCAAGAACCAGAGCGACAGCCGCGAAGGAAGTCGCAAGCTGCAAGATGTTGCGGAGATGGAAACGACTCGAAGCGTGCATGGCCGGACTCCTCGGCAAGATCAAATCAAATCTGGTTATCCTGAACGCAACTTCATCCCAACATACGCGGACGATACCCAGCAATGAGGGCCTCAAATGGGAGGTGGCTCCCAATTCAGACCGGCAGTAGAACAGTGGACGAAAGGTTCTACTACCCTACCGAGGCGGCATCCTACTACCGTCGCTAGCAGAAGTTCAAGAGGTTTTACAAATCTTTAACAACGCCAGTGTAACTCTTGGTCACATCGAGATCGGGCGATCCGAGTGGGTTGACAGCTTTACACCAAGAGTACGAGACTCTGGGAATCTGGAAACGGAGGTTGCGGTGAGTTGCTGGACAAGTGATCGAAGCCGTGGGCAGACTTCCCGCGCCGACATCAGAGCCAGAAACAGCGCGACCAACGAGCTTGGCTGCACTGGTTGCGGCTGCAGCGCCGCGGCCGGATGGCGCGCATCCGCAAGATTGATTCCTGTGCTGTTGCTGCTTTTCGCGTTTGCACTTCCGGTCGCCGGACGCGAAAGGAACAAGCTCTCCTACGGCGAAGGGCTAGCGGTCAACATTCCCGCGCCGGAGAGCGAAGTCGAGCAGGCGGTGGCAGACGTGGCGCAGAACGGCGTGATCCGGGGAACCAAGGAATACAACAAAGACGAGTTCGTCAGCGGCGCGAAACCCGCGACTTCGTCGCGTGTTTTTCCGGCATGGACCGAGGGAGGAAAGGTCTTCTACAAAGTTCGCGAGCAGGCGCTCGATCCCCGCAACTTCAAGGACAGCAGCGACTCAGGAACCCTGGTTGTGCGCTATGTGGTGCAAGCTCAGGGTGAGAAGAACGCGATCTTGCGCATCGATGCGCTTTTCAAGGAAGACTTCCGCCATATCGTGCATCAATCGGACGGGTCGGTCGAAAACGCCGAGTACCAGGACATTCGGGAGCACATCGACGCCGTCGAGCTGATGAAGAGGCAGAACGCGGAAGCCGAAAAAGAGCGGCAAGAACAGCTGGCCAAGAAGCGCAACCGCGCTACACAAACAGATGGATCAGTGGGGCTGCAGGGCGAGCCGCTACAATCATCATCGCAGCCGGCCGCGCCGGCCCCGGGGATTCGCGAAGACGCTTCCGCGCCCGCCGGAAGAACGCCGGCCGAGGGCCAGAACTTGTCGGCGGAGAACTCGCCTAGCCCGGGCTTGGCGGATCAGGGCTTGGCGAATCCAGGCTCGTCAGACCAAGGCTCGTCAGACCAACGCTTGTCGGATCAAGGCATAGCAGAACAGACCGTCCCTGCTCAGAGCCTCGAAGAGCGCGTCAAGAGCCTTCGCCGTCAGGTGGAGCGAGTGGTGAAGTCGCCCGGAGCGCCGCTTAAGTCCGCGCCCTTTCACACCGCGAGTTCGCTGCAGTCCTTGCCTGCCGGCACCGAAGTCCTGATTGTGATTTCGACCCCCTACTGGTATGGGGTTGAGACCCACGAGGGGCAGCACGGATGGATTATGCGCGACGAGTTGGAGCAGAAATGACGGGTCGTGCGGCTGGGTTCGGTCGAGTCGTCACGCATGCATTCCTGGGAGTGGCCATCGTTTTGTGTTGTTCGCCGGGGAGCCACGGGCAAGGCAGCGGGTTGGAACGGACTTTTCCGCAGTCCAAAGCCAGGGTGGAAAAAGCTCTGCAGGAAATGCAGCCCGCCACGGCGGGGCGCCTTCCCGTGCTCGATGGGTTCGCTACTTCTGTGGAACATCCTCTCGATCGCTATCTGCGAGGCTACTATCAGGCCAAGTTCCAGGTCGCGGCAGCCCCTTCCGGGGGATCGATTGTGCGGGTGAGTGTAGAGGTTACGGCCTGGTACGCCGATCCGGTAGCCGCGCGCTCCGGATATCAGGTATTGACCTCAAACGGGCGGGTGGAAGCGGACTTGTTGGATCAACTGGCGGATCAACTCTCCGGCAAAGGACCGCAATTTGGGGCTGCTCCGGCGAGTGCCGGTCCGGAGAAGCCATTTCCATCGCAGAGATCTTCTTCAGAACGGTCGTCCACAGAACGGTCGGGATGGGCTTTATCAGGCCCAACTCCGTCAGGCCAAACCCCGTCGAGCCAAACTCAATCGGGACAGGCTTCAGCAGGTCAATCGGCTTCGCAGCAATCGATGAAGGCGCCCGGTTCTTCGGAACCGACCATCTCTGCGCCGGCGCCCCGACTTCCGGAAACCAGCGGTAGTCTCTCTTCGTCTCTTGCCGAGAATCTTGCTGAGCGGGAGAAAGCTGGCTCCGAGACCGGACCGAAAAAACCTGTCGGCGAAGATTCCAACGGTCTGCAAGCGGAGGCCGACAGTCTGGAAGAGGTGCTCAAGAATCAGTCTCATCCCAACAATCTCGTCGCGGTGAAGAAGTCTGGGACTCCAGTGGTGGCGACGGCTAGTTTGACGGCCAAGACTCTGTTCCTGGCCAGCGCCCATGATGAGTTCGAGATGCTGGACTTCAATCGGGATTGGGTTCACGTGCGAATTTCCGGACTATCGCGAGGCTGGATCTGGCGTAACAACCTCGAAATGCCCGAAAGCGTTCCGTATAGCGAGGCGCCGGCGAGTGCAGCGTCAGGACCCGTTGCGGGGGATTTGTTTCACGTGGCGCGGGAAGAAACCGCGCCTTTCCCGGGGGATTGGGCGCCTCTTCGGGGAAAAAGCGTGAGGATCGTTTCAGTCGAAAAAATAAATGACACGGAGAAGGATGCTGGCCCCCAGGTCAGACTGGAGTTCACGAAGTCCGTGCTCGACAAGGACTTTGCGGAACTGGCCCAGAAGCCGCAGGAACTTGCCGGGGTCGTCGTGATCTTCGATGCGGTTGATGGCGGGATGATCGCGGCGACGTACGCGACGCTTCAGCAATGGAAGGCGGGGAAGTTGTCGGACGCGGCTTTATGGCATCAATGCTTTTTTGATCCGCCGGAGACTTTTAATCCGACTGGCGCTTCGGCTAGCCAGTAGGTTCGAGGGCGGAAGACCTGCTGGCCTTATCGTTCCAGCAGTTCTGTTATCCACAGTTCTTCGGGACGGATCTAGCTTAGGATAAATGCCGGCTCCTTCAAGGATGTGAGGCCCGAGATGCGCTCCTTCTCTGGTGTTGCTTTTGCCTTCGCTCTCCTGGTCTCGTCTTCTGTTTGTGCCCGAACCGCAACGTCACAGCCTGTTCCTCCGCAGACAGCCCGCCAGGCGCTTATCGAGATGTTTTTCGGTGAGGGGCCGGGCCATCTGGAAAAACATCTTTCCGAGAACACTCTCCGCACATACCAGAAACTCGGCGGCGCGAATGGTCAGAGTGGTCTTGGCACCTTCTCCATGTTCGCAATGCAAGCCAAGTCCGCAAAAGAGAAGTTCGAGACCTTCGACACGGGCTCAACCTTTCTGACCGCCGCAGGACCGGTCGGTGCAAGTTACGACAAAATGGAGATCACAGTTGAACGGGACGAGCTGGTTGGTGACCAGGATCAGATCGAACTCGCCATGCATCTGGTGAGCAATGGGAAAGACGAAGGTGTTTTTCCCTACACTCTGCGTTTCATCTTTTCAATGAAGATGGAATCCGAAGTCTGGCGCCTGCATGAAGTTGACGCCACTATTCGATTTCCTCTTGACGATCCAGCTTTCCTGAAGATCGTGGAAGAACAGCAACTCCGTCAGAATGAACAGACCGCGCTCTTGTCGCTGCGCGCGGTCAACACCGCCGAGAAGTCATACCAGTCCGCGCAAGGCGGCTTTGCCTGTACGCTTTCCGCTCTCGGAAGCGCAGGCAAACAGTCCGGCGCCGCAAACCGCACGTACCTTTATGATTCGCAGTTGGCCAGCGGCAGGAAAAACGGCTACACCTTCGCCCTTTCGGGTTGCGATACGTCTCACTACCAAGTCGTGGCTGAACCCGAATCGCCGGATTCCGGCCAGCGCGCCTACTGTTCCGACGAAAGCGGGGTCGTGCGCTCCTCACGCGATGGAAAGACGTCCACTTGCCGGGTCAGCGGCGAGGTCGTCGAGGAGAAAGTTCCTGCCGCCAACATTCGATTCAGCGCTCCAGCCCAAGGCAACGCTCTGTCTGGAACATCGCAGCCTGAACAACTGGTCCGCATCGCGCAGGGCGTCTCGACGGGACTTCTCCTTAACAGAGTGCCACCAATTTATCCGCCAGTGGCGCGACAGGCGAGGATTCAAGGGACAGTAGTGCTGAAGGCAATCATCAATCAGACAGGTGACGTCGTAAGCCTCGAACTCGTTTCGGATCATCCGATGCTGGCACCTGCCGCCGTCGATGCTGTGAAACAATGGAAATACAAGCCGTACATGCTGAACGGAAACGCGGTAGTGGTGGAAACGCAGGTCACGGTGAACTTCACTCTGAGTGAGCGTTAGTGCTCCTTGCACTTCATGGAATTCACACTTCGGAGCTAAGCAGGGTTTGGCCATACAACGCGGGGAAAACCTTAGCTCCAGGGTTTCGACTTGACTTTCGAAAGCCATCGGAGTACCCATACAATTCTTGAGTATCCGGGCGGCTTTATAGCGGCTGCCCTCTTTGCTAGACTCGAAGAGCTTGTCCGGGTGCAAGGAAAGCCGCACGACAGCCACACCACTGATTCTCCCATGAGCACGATGACCCAACCAGTGATCTTGTTTGGCAAGCATGCAACGTCTCTGCTGCGCGACTATTCCGAATTAATCAAGCTGCGCGTAACCAGTCTGATCGTGATGACGGCATGGTGTGGTTACTATTTCGGCGCGCAGAAAGCCGGGGTCTCTTCGCTCTCTTGGGGGCTGCTGCACACGTTGCTGGGAATCGGACTGGTCTCGAGCGGAACCGCCGCGCTCAATGAAGTGATGGAGCGCGAGGTGGATGGGCACATGCGGCGGACCGCACAGCGTCCGCTGCCGGCGGGCCGCATGAGTCTCGCTCATGCTACGACGGCCGGGCTGCTGGCTACTCTGGGAGGATCAATCTATCTGGCGGTTTTTACGAATCCGCTGACCGGGCTGCTGACCTTTCTGACGTCGGCGGTATATCTGGCGCTATATACGCCGTTGAAACGAGTCTCGCCCATCTGTACGTTCGTAGGCGCCTTTCCCGGAGCTATGCCTGGAGTTTTAGGTTGGACGGCGGCGCGCGGGCATCTGGAGTGGGGCACGTTGATATTATTTGGCATCCTTTTTGTGTGGCAGTTCCCACATTTTTTCTCGATCGCGTGGCTCTATCGGGAGGACTACGCACAAGGCGGAATTCGTATGCTGCCGGTGGTGGAGGAGGATGGACGGTCCACGGCGCGGCGCATCGTTGCTTACTCCCTGATCTTGATTCCGCTCAGTGTTTTGCCCAGTGTTTTCGGGATGGCAGGAAAGATCTATCTGGTGGGTGCGGTGATTCTTGGGGTCGCACTTTTGTATTTTGGGGCCCGGCTGGCTTTTCTCAAACTACCCATCAATTCCCCGCGATCCAAAATGCTGGCTCGTCATGTGCTGCAAGCCACGGTCATCTACCTTCCACTTCTGTTTGTGCTGATGATGGGCAATTCGTCGAGGCCTTGAGAAGGTCGAAGGCTTAGTACAACGAAGGCCCGGTATAACTCAGACGTGCTCCTGCCGACATTCTTCCAAGGATTCCGTGGAGCTATTGCTTCAATCTCTCTATGGGAATGCAGCGAACACAAGATTGTGACAAATGAAGATGGAGCGCAGAGGTTTGGAATGGGCTTGCTTACTCGATGCTGCTGCCGACCTGCGAGAACACATTGCTCGCGTTCGCACCGATCAACCGGACAGTGCTTGCCACAATAACGAGAACGACGGCCAGCATGACGGCATACTCAGCGACGTCCTGCCCTTCCTCGTTTGACCAGAGTCTGATTAGGAGGTAGCGCATAATGTTTTCCCGTTCACACTGCTCCCGACGTGGCTGAGGCGCCGGTTAGCGGCTGTATGCTGGAGATGAAAAGATTCATTCCCCAGCTGTCCTTTTCCTGAGAAAAAGCCTGCAGGCCAACCTGGTATTCGCTTCTTCCATCCAGCAATTTTGTCCATACCACCGTGAATTCCATTTTGCGCTGGCGATAAAAAATGGTCAGGGTGTCGAGCGCTTTCAACTGGTGGCGAATCGAGCCTAGCCGCGCCCCAGTCGCCGTGAGGTCGAGGGTGTGGGCCAGGATTTCGAACGACTTGCCGGAAGAGTCCGTGCCCCGAACTCGAACGGGAAGCACAGCCTGAATGCGATCTTGCCGACGGCGGTTGGTTTTGACAGTGGGTGCTTGCATACTTGGGGCCTGAAGACAGTGTGCGGCAAGCCGGAGAAGATGGGAATAGCTCCGATGAGTGAGGCACGAAGGTAACCAGCCGTATCTTGAACAGTCTTCGGGGGTAATTCCAGAGCGGGAAGAAATCTAGGAATTCGGCGAAATACAGATTTGGTGGCCATCTATCCGGCGTAGACTGAGAGTGCTGGATTGAGAGCGGGTTCAACATTTAGGGGTTGCCATGGGGTGCACGCGGGTTGGAAGTCGAGTTGGATTTGGTCTGTTGCTGGGTTGGAGTCTGGCCGCCGGCTGCCAGACGCTTCCGCAAACACAGTCTTCGTATTCCGCACAGAATGCCTCCATGCCGGCCGGGCAGGTTGCCCGGAAACTTCAGGAGAGGAATGCGGAGCGAACTGCGGCGCTGAATCAGTTCAGCGGAACCCGGGTCTACCACATGCAGTATCGCGGGTTCCCCAGTGATCGAGACGCCGAGATGGTGGTCAACGTGACCTACCATGCTCCCGACGCCAAGGAGTTTACCGTGGTGTCGCAGAGCGGCTCGAAGTTCGTTATCGACCATGTATTCAAGAAGCTGCTGGAGGGCGAGCAGGAAGCTGCGAATGAGGAGAACCGCAGAAATACCGCGCTGACCACCGAGAATTACGACTTTACGTCGGCGGGATACGAAACTACGCCGGATGGCGCGGAGTACGTTCTCAACCTGCTGCCGAAAACCAAGAATAAGTTTCTCTATCGCGGCAAAATCTGGGTTGACGCGAGGGACTTTGCAGTGGTGCGAATCGAGGGAGAACCGGCTAAGAATCCGTCGTGGTGGATCAAGAACACGGAGGTCAAGCACAGATACGTCAAGGTGAATGATTTCTGGCTCCCGGCCGAGAACCATACGGAGAGCGTGATCCGCCTGGGCGGGCGCGCGATCCTTTCCATCGAATACAAAGATTACAAAATCACGAAAGCTTCGCCCCTGCCCGGCAATGAGACCGCGCGCCAAGAATCGAAGTGAGCGAAGAAATCGAAGTGACCTGAGCCGCCCGGCTTACGTCTGAACACGTCGAAAATGTATAGTGTGAATTGCCGCCATGACGACGAAAGGCGGTGATGCGACTCCTGCGGAAAATACAACTGTGATCGGACTGATTCTATATTTCGTTCTAGGCGTGGCGCTGATCGGCACTGTATCTTCAGCCGTGTTCCTAGGGCTGGCCGTGTTGGGAGTAATCCGGTTTCGTGCGGACGCACGGAAGCAAATCAGATCCATTCCTGACAACGCGCACCTGCCTCCGGTCTCGGTGCTCAAGCCAGTGCACGGCCTGGAAGCGCGACTCAAGGAGAATATTGAGAGCTTCTTCCGGCAGGACTATCCCGATTACGAAATTCTGTTTGCGGCGGACGAGGCCAACGATGCAGCTCTGGATGTGGTGCGCGAAGTGTGTGCCCGCTATCCGCACATCCGAAGCCGGGTGTTGGTAACTGGCACGCCGTGGGCCAATCCGGTGGTCTATTCGTTTCATTGCATGGCAGAGGCAGCAGCACACGACATTCTGGTTACCACCGACAGCGATGTAGAAGTCGATCCGGGATATCTGCGGGAGATTGTGCCGCCATTGCTGGACCTGCAAGTAGGAATGGTGACGTGCGTGTATCGCGGCAGGAATGCGGCAGGGTTTTTCTCCGGGCTCACGGCCATCGGCATGTCGGTGGAGATGACGGCAGGAGTGCTGGTGGCGAATCTGCTCGAAGGCATGAAGTTTGGATTGGGGCCGACGACTGTGGTGCGGAAAGATTCTCTGGCGCGCATTGGCGGTTACACTGCACTGCGGGATTACATTGCCTACGATTTCGCGATTGGCAACCTGATGGCAGAGGCAGGTTATCGCGTCGTGCTTTCGGGCCACATCATCGATCACGTGGTGAATCAGCCGTCGTTCCGCCGCATGTGGCAGAACCAGCTGCGCTGGGCGCAAACGACGCGCTACTCGCGTCCCAAGGGGCACTTTGGAAGCGGGCTGATCTTCGCCACGCCCTACGGCCTGCTCGGCTTTCTTGCGGCAGGATGTTTGGGACATTGGGGAATCGGAGCGCTGTTGCTGGCTGTGGCCGTGCTGAACCGCCTGGCTGAAGCGTGGCTGGTGGGCTGGATGGTGGTTCGGGATCCGCAGATACGGCGTGCGCCGTGGTTATATCCCCTGCGCGATTTGCTTGGATTTCTGGTGTGGTTCGCCAGCTATTTGAAGCTGCGTTATGTTTGGCGCGACAGCCGGTTTGAGTTGAAGGGAACGCGAATCGCGCTGCGACAGACTTCTTCGGATAGCAGATAGATTGCCTTACGTCAGCGTCCTGGAACTCTCTTCGATTTTTTTACGGGGGCTATTTTGCGCGTTTTGGTTACCGGTGCGGCGGGGTTTATTGGCAGTAATATGGTCGATCGGCTTCTCTCCGCGGGCCACAGCGTCGTGGGTTTCGATAACCTGTCGACCGGCCAGATGCAGTTCCTGGAAGGCGCGGTGGCGAGTCGGCAGTTTACTCTTCATCAGGCCGACTTGCTAGACCGGAAAAGTCTGGCGCAGGCGATGGAGGGCGCGGAACTGGTGGTTCATTTCGCCGCCAATGCCGACGTGCGCTTCGGCACCGAACATCCCCGGAAGGATCTCGATCAAAACACGATTGCAACCTGGAACGTGCTGGAGGCGATGCGCGAGCAAGCCTGCAAACGGATCGTTTTTTCATCGACGGGGTCGGTTTACGGAGAGCCTGACATTTTTCCCACGCCTGAGACGTGTCCTTTTCCCATCCAGACTTCACTTTACGGAGCTTCCAAAGTGG
>Ga0070765_100000195_pt1 | contig 37796 bp, 30 predicted proteins | sample HubBroMetageWFT5_FD_71516 | JGI IMG/M metagenome (GOLD analysis project Ga0070765, IMG submission 71516) | Warmed and freeze-thawed soil microbial communities from the Hubbard Brook experimental Forest, New Hampshire - Hubbard Brook CCASE Soil... | ecosystem: Environmental > Terrestrial > Soil...
GCGCCCCCAATAGGGACAGAGGAATGGAATGTTCAACCATTGCATCGGGAACAAACAGTGGTAGCTCACCAGCTTCCATCAGACGGGCCAAAAGGAGCGTGTCTTCTCCTCGGAGCGCAAGAGGATCAAACACTCCCGTCTCAATATCGGCGCGCCTGCGCCGAATAGCGAATCCCGCCGTATTCAAATATCGAATCCGCCCGTCCGGCTGGAGCATATGATCCTGAAAATGGATCAGCCTGAGTTCCTCCGCTCGTCCGACCAGACTCGAACAATTTCCAGTAAGCCGTAGCTGAAAGCAATCTTGCTGGGGAGATTGCGCAATCGCTGAATTCAGTGAAGCGAGACAGTTCGCCTGCAGCCTGCTGTCCGCGTCCACGAACAGCAACACTGTTCCATGAGAAGCGCGAACGCCCCGATTCCGCGAAGCCGGAATGCCAGCGTGTGTTTGTTGGATAAGGCTCAGCGGATAACCATGATTCGAGACGCGAATAAATTCCGGAGCGGGGTCTGTGCTGCCATCGTCCACGACAATGACTTCGAAAGTGGGCGCGTTGTTCTGCTTGCGCAGGGACTCCAGAGACTGACTGAGTAAATCCCAATCGTTGTAGACAGCTATGATAATGCTGAATTCTGGAGCCGAGGGTGAGACCGAATTCTCCCTGACCATCTCTTCTTTTTTGGTGCAGCCCATCGGCGTGACAACCAGCTGAATGTAGGATCGCACACTCGACAGGAAAACCCAATTCCATTTCCCAAACTTTGGTCGGGTCACAGGCCACATCGAGGTTTCAGCGATGGATCCTGGCGTGGCACCTTAATTACCTTAAGCAATGAGGGATCGTGAAGCCATGAAAGCGATCTGAACTTTCCGACGGCTGTGCTACAAAGGCACCTCAATCAGCGTAGGTCCTTCCGCATCCAATCCCGCCTGTAGCGCTTTCCCGAACGTATCCAGCGAATTAACCCGGGTGCCGGGAACTCCCATTCCCTTCGCCAGCCGCACCCAATCGAGATTGGGACGTCCGATCTCGAACATGTCCAAGGCCCGGGCTCCCGGGCTGCCTATTCCCAGATAAGAAAACTCACGCTTGAGTACTGCGTAATCACGGTTGGCGAAAACTACCGTGGTGACGTGGAGGCCTTCGCGCGCCATGGTCCACAATGCCTGCAGGGTGTACATCCCGCTGCCGTCGGCACTCAGGCACAGGACTTTCCTTTCGGGGCAGGCCACCGCCGCGCCGACAGCGAGAGGCAAAGCGATTCCAATCGAGCCTCCCGTGTTGCCCAGCCAGTCGTGAGGTGGAACTCCTTTAGTTGCGGCCATAAGCCCGCGGCCTGATGTCATGGACTCGTCCACCACGATGGCATTTTCGGGCAGGAGCGCACCGACTGCTGCGGCGAGCCCCGGCAATGTGATTTCTCCGCTTGGCATCGGGGGACGTTCCGCTTTTTCCACAGTGAGCTCTCCGCCGTGTGCTGACAATGTCTCCCCCAGCGCTTCGAGTGCGCCGACATAATCTTCGCCTGGCTTTGCGAGGGTATGGATCCGACACCTCGGCGAAGTGAATTCACCGCTCTTTCCCGGATAAGCGAAGTACGCGACCGGAGGTTGAGCGCCGACCAGAACTAACTGACGAAACTCTTTAAACTGCTCGATTCCCTGTTCGAGGACGTACTGAACTCGCTCGACCTGTGGAACCCCCGCGCCGCGTTGCAATCGAGAGAGGGGATAAGGAGCCAGCAATTTGGCGCCGGTAGCTGCTGCGATGCGTCCAGCGGCAACGAGTCCTTTACCGTACAGCGCATTTCCGCTAATCAGAATGGCGGTTCGCAAGCCCGTTCGAAGCATCGCGGCTGCGCGCTCGATTGTTGCCGCCGGGGGTAATGTTGCCTTTGATAGTCTGGGCAGCGCGGCGACACTTCCGCCCTCGCTCCACGCGACATCGGCCGGAACGATCAGCGTGGCAATTTGCCCGGGCGCAGTACGTGCGGCGATGATCGCTTCGGCCGCGTTGTAGCCCACCTCGGATGAAGAGACGGACATCCGCAGCCATTTAGAATAGAGCCGGGCGATGGCCTCGACGTCGGAAGCCAGAGGGGTATCGTGGCGTAGGTGATCAGCGGGATGCTGCCCGATGAGGTTGACGATTGGCACTTGGGCCCGACTGGCGTTGTGCAGGTTAGCAAGTCCGTTGGCGAAACCGGGACCGAGGTGGAGGAGGGTGCATGCCGATTTTTCCGCCATACGCGCATAGCCGTCTGCGGCTCCGGTGACGACGCCTTCGAACAGCCCAAGCACGCAGCGTATTTCCGATACGCGGTCGAGAGCGGCAACGATGTGAATTTCCGAAGTGCCGGGATTGGTAAAACAAGTGTCGACTGCTCCGGCGACCAGGGTGCGAACTAGACTTTCTGCCCCGTTCATCTTGGTTACTTTAAGCAGCCATTGGTGAGCTGGCAAGACCTTCCGCGAATTGGTGGTTGGCGCGAGTGCTTCGTCGACACAGGAGAAATCGCGCAGGCCATTTTCTCGCCGTATCTTGACGACCGTTTATCTCGATGAACTGGCTTCTCCGCGTTGAATGGCGGCATCCATTGACCGCCGCAGTGCGCCGGCCAAGTGCTCGAGGAACGGCTCGACCAGCATCGTGCCAGGGTAGACCGGCAGAACGATAACGTCTTGCTGTTGCGCCAGCCGATCCCATTTCAAATCAGGTTTGCTGAATATCCGATATTGTGTCCTCGGGCGAATGTCCGTGACCACGCCGGCATAGGGCTTCGGGAGATAGGCCCAAGAGGCGCGGTCATTGGCTTGCCAGATTCGCCCCAATACGAGCGAGCCTGAAACTGCGCTCCGCACACGTCTGGCAAAGCGGGAAAGCAACATTCCACGCCACGCGGGAATCCGGCTCTTCAAGACCGCAAATTTTTCTGTGAGAAACGTGCCCTTGGCTCTTGAGTCCAAGCTGAGAAAACTCGCGGTGTGGAAGAATAGCCGCTGGCTGGCATGGGAGCTCTTGCTCCAGAACGTGAGAGGAATCTTGTGCCAGTTCATTGTGTCGAACAGGGCTAACAGGGCTATCGGTTCGCCCACCTCGCTGAGTTGCTGAGCCACCTCAAACGCAACCGTTCCGCCCATGCAATACCCCGCAATGAAATATGGCCCATGGGGTTGGACTCTCCTGATCTCCTTTACATAAACCGCAGCCATCTCTTCGATGCTGGTCAGCGGAGGGCAGCTCCCATCGAGGCCCTGCGACTGCAGGCCATAAAACGGCTGGTCATCGCCCAGACGCCGCGCGAGGTCGCGGTACATCAGAACCGTTCCGCCGGCCCCATGCATGCAGAAGAGAGCTGGTCTCGATCCGCCCGCCCTTATGGGTGTGAGGGAGGACCAAGACGGCAGGCGTGGCGCTCGTGGGACGCCTTCTTCCTCAAGAAGACTAGCCAGCAAAGCAAGCTTCTGTTCGGAGAAGCCACGGTCCTTGGACGAATCCTTACTCATGACCTTCGGACATCACTTCTCACTTCGAACGCAGACCACGAGCCACTTCTTCTTCGGACATGCCTTCGATCCGCTTCAAAAGGGTAGCGGTCTTTTCGGTCAGACCGGGCCGTACCTCGTGTTCGATCATGTAACGCGCAAGCTTCGAGATGGTGGGGGTTTCGAACAAGAGGATCGCCGGCAAGTCCATCTGAAACATCTGACGCAACCGGGAAACTATCTGTGTGGCGACTACGGAAGCACCGCCCAGCTCAAAGAAATCGTCGTCGATACCAACCTTCTCGATCCCCAGACTGCTCGCCCAGACCGTCGATAGTACCTCCAACAACGGGCTATGGGGCGCGTCGTAGACGTTGGCCAAAACGTCGGTTCCGTGAAGGGCTGATACGTCCGATGAACCAGCGCTAGGTTCTGCACCGGCATTCTGGTTCTTGTGATGGTCTTCACTCATCCAATCGGTCCTCCGACTTCAATCGTAGTCTTGTGCTCGCCTTCTGGTCACTCCCGAAGGCGCGACAGGCAATGATTTTAGTGCTAAGGCCGCAATCCACGGGCCACTTAGATTCTGCATAAATACCTGCAAATACGCTAGTTACTATTGTTTATAGCGTTTACATTTGCGCGCTTCCGGCACTCGTGGGAAATGCTTTTCCCCTGCACTACTGTGGACTCTCACAAAGTACCGGATTCGGTTAACTCGAAGGATTAGGCCCCGCCAGGAAGCCGCCATCGAGAACCAGGGCCTGGCCCGTCATGAAAGATGCACGATCCGAGCACATCCATAACACAGCTTCAGCGATTTCCGCCGGTCTTCCAAACCGGCCGATGGGATGCAAGCCAAGAACTTGCTTATGAACCTCGGGGGCACCAAAGATCCGCTCAGCCATGGGCGTTTCGATCACCGCGGGACACACAGCGTTGATCCGAATTCCACTTCGAGCCGTCTCCAGCGCGGCGCTCTTTGTTAACCCTAGCACTCCATGTTTACTCGCACTGTAGGCTGCTGCTCCGGCAGAGCCGACCAGACCGGTAACCGACGCCATGTTTACAATCGCTCCGCCACCACCTTGTTTGAGCATCTGCCGAATTTCGTACTTCAGACAGAGCCATACGCCCTTGAGATTAATATTGATAGTCCGATCCCAGTCTTGTTCAGATTGATTAATGATCGGTACCCAAACGCCCTCGATACCGGCGTTATTGAAGGCGATGTCCAAGCGGCCAAATCGCTCGACCACCTGCCGAATAAGCGCGTCGACTTCAGCAGCTTTCGATACATCGGTTTTCACAAACAAGCCATCGCCGCCGGCGGCACGGATCAGTTCGATAGTCTTCTGGCCTTCCGGTTCGCGCCGGCCCGCAACCACGACTTTGGTTCCCGCCTTCGCTAAAAGTACTGCGGTATCCTGGCCAATGCCCGACGTCCCGCCGGTCACCAGCCCGACTTTACCCTCAAGTTCCGTTGTCATTCGTTGCTCTTTCTGAAATCAAACCTCGCAAAACAGAAAGCATAGACATGCCGTTGCTTCCTGGAGACGATAGCTTCAAATACCTTCAGCGAGCAGGATGGCGAGTGTCAAGTGCGTTTCTCTTAATCCCTCTCCGCGCCAATCGGGAATTTGAGGCAGAATTTCGGTATCATTTGTGTCGGCGAGCCAGCGTCGGAAAGAGAATCAACATAAGGACATTGTAGCGATGGCTGAGGTCAGCGGCTTGGCAGAGACTGGTTTCGGGAATGCAAACGACAAACTTGTGGGCACGTGGAAACTGGTGTCCGCTTCCAGCACAACCTCGGCGGGGGAGCGATGCGAAACTCCGTATGGTCCCAGCCCTGTTGGTTTCCTCACCTACACTGCGGACGGCAGAGTAAGCGCGATGATCAGCTACGGCGGGCGAAAGTCACTCTCCGTCCGCGGCGGGACGCCCGAAGAACAGGCTGACGCGTTTAAGACATTTCTCGCCTATGCCGGACGGTACGCCCTTAGCGACGACACAGTGACCCATTCTGTTGAAATCTCGTCGATTCAGACTTATGTAGGTAAGGACTTGGTCCGCGACGTCAAATTCCAGGGTGATCGAATCACCTTGGTTACGCCGCCGACATTCGTAAATGGAAAGGTGCAAACGGTCGAATTGATTTGGGAGCGCCTGCCGGCGGGTTCCTGATACGCGTGCTTTAGGTCGTTGTCTACTCAATGTTAAACTCAACACCAGTACTGACCGGCTTCTGCGTTACTGAAACTCTGATCTTGCGAACAGGTGCAGGTTGTCGAAGGTTATCGTTCCGCGCAAAAAAGTTCTTTTTACCGACGAAATTCTGCAGGACCCCTATCCCGCATACACCCGCCTGCACGAGGAAGGTCCGCTGCATTACCTCGATGTAGATGGCAAATGGGCACTATGGTCGATCGTGAGCCATGCCGAGTGCTCCTCGGCTGCTAAAGACCCCCGACTTTCCGCAAAGCGCTCGCAGCAGATGATATTGTCTCTTCCGCTTAGCAGCCAGTCCGAGTTCAGCGAACTGGCTCGTATGCTGGGCTTGTGGCTGATTTTCATGGACCCGCCGGAGCACACGCGGCTGCGCAAACTTCTCAATAAAGGATTCTCGCCAGCCGCGATCGAAGGTTTGCGTCCGCAAGTCGAAGCCATTGTTGATCAAATGTTGAAGCCGCTAAAGCGCGGCGTCGAAATCGACCTCATGCGCGAGTTCGCCAATCCCATGCCGGTGCGCATTATTTTGGAAATGCTCGGAATACAGCAGGAACTGCGCGACACATTCGTCAATTGGTCGCGGGCCATCGCGGTGTTTCGAGGCAGTCCAGATCGCACAGTGGAGCAGGCACGCGATGCGCAAGATGCCCTGATTGCCTTAACCGATTTTTTCCGAAAGACCGTGGCGGAGCGGAGGCGCAATAAAGGGAACGACCTGATTAGCCTTCTAATCGACATCGAGGAAGAAGGAGAAGTGCTGACCGAAGAAGAGCTATATGCGCAGTGCATAGCGCTGCTTTTCGCAGGACATGAGACCACGCGAAATCTAATCGGCAACGGCATGTTCACACTCCTCCGGCATCCGGAAGAGACGAGGGAGTTGCGAGAGAAACCGGAGATCATCCGCACGGCAGTAGAGGAGATTCTGCGTTACGAAAGCCCCGTACAATTAACGGCTCGCGTGCTCAAGGAAGATGTCGAGATTTGCGGCCAGCACATTCCGAAGAAGTGGTCGGTCCTTTGCATGCTAGGTGCCGCGAACCGGGATCCGAAACGGTTTAAAGAGCCGAATCAGTTGGACCTGAAGAGGCTGAACAACCAACACCTGGCCTTCAGCGCGGGTCCGCATGCCTGTATTGGAGGCCAACTCGCGCGGCTGGAAGGGCAGATCGCGCTCCTGAATCTAGTGCAGCGCTTTCCGGGAATGAAGCTCGCCGGCCCGCGACCCGAGTGGGCTCCTACATTTGGATTCAGGGGACTCAAAAGTCTTCGGGTGATCATGTAAGAGCCTCGTCCGGCCCGTTCAGAGAAGTCCGCTCGGAATAATTCCACATCATCAGGGGATACTAATTGATCAGCGCGTGCATCGATCGCGTGCTGCTGTAGTTCAAGCCCCTACTCTTCCCGAATATTCGATTGGCTTGTGTCGAGGATTGCTTCGCATGGATGAGACTCAGGCAATGGTACCCAAAGGAGAGCACGCGCTTAAAGCTCTGCCGCAGAAAAAGAACAAACCACGCCGATCTTCCAATGGAATCACAGCGCGCGGTTTGACACATGGAAGACAACAGTTGGAGACGCTCCCGATGAGTCACATAAATCTTCACTCCACTTGCAGCGATTGTCTCGTACATTTGTCGCTCTAGGTAAGCTGACTGAAGATCCTTGCGCAGCGCTTCCAATAGGGACAGAGGAATGGAATGTTCAACCATCGCATCGGGAGCAAACAATGGTAGCTCGCCAGTTTCCATCAAACGGGCCAAAATCTGAGGGAGTTTTGAGTGTAATCGCCTTCCATGAGAAGGCCGCTCGGAGTCAAGTTGATTGTTGACTGGCTTCATTGAACAAGGTTTTGTTCTCCCGCCGAGTGGCCACTGTCGCCATGCTTCCATCCGCACTCTCGAGGAGCGATTGGTTTCGCTCGGTGCAGGTTGGGCGTTCTCGGTTCAGCCGGCGCTGCCATCTGTTTGGCGCCCTGGGTTCTGCTCTTGCAGAGTCGAACCTGGGCCAGGCGATTAACGCAGTCACCGGAACTCGGCTTTCGGCCTTGGAACTTCGTGGACCCAAGCCGGAAATTCGATCTGATCGAGGAGGCTCCGGGTCTTACTGAGGTCACGAAGATCGAGCCCGCGGCCAAGAAGTCGGTCGACACAAACAATTATGTGCGGGGACCTTTTCTTGGCTTTCGCCGGATGGCGGGACGCTGATCCCCAGCGCTGCTGGAATAGGTGGTCAGGGGGTGCGGCCGTCGCTGAGGGGACGAAGTTGGAGGACGAGGGAGTCCGATGCGTTGGGTCAGCTCTTGAAAGCGTGAATCGCTGCGCAGGTTGTCGTAGTCCGGATCGAGGTCGAGGTCGACGAGGCCGGGAGTGTGCTCGGCAAAGGCCTTCTCGAGCCAGGCAAAAGCCTGTTCTTTCTGATTGAGAAGCGCGTAGTTTGCAGCTAGGGCTGTGGGCGAAATGTATTCTTGCTTGCTGGCCTCAGTCAGGATTCTTATCTGCTCCTGGAGGGCAAAGCTTTTGCTCCTTCAAATCCCGAAGACTTGTATTTTTCGGGCAACGCTGCGGCCAGTTGTCGGCTCCTTGCAGGGCCAAGCTCTTCTCGAGCTCCGCGATGGCCTCAAATTCCTTGCCGGTCCGCGAGTAGATGTCGAAGAGGCGGGCGTGCGGGCCGGGCAGATCGGGATCGGAATGCGTGAGCTCGAGATACTGCTGCGCCGCGGCGTCGTACTGGCGGGCGAAGTAGTGCACCAATCCGATGTTCGATTTTCTTTCCGGCGTGAGCGGGTCAAGTTCGGCGGCGCGCTTCCTCATGTCTCTGCCAATAATGCATTAGGCGAACAAACTACGAACACAAGGAGCAGTGATGGCCGGACAAATGGACGGAGTTCAACCCGAGAAGCAGGCTGCATCGATACGTAAGATTCAGGCCAACCGTCAGAATACATTGAAGTCTACCGGTCCAAAGAGCCCCAGAGGCAAGGCGCACAGTCGACAGAATGCTCTCAAGCACGGACTGTTTGCCATGGGCACCTTTATGTGGTGGGGTGCAAAAAGGGAAAATCAGCAACAGTACCAACAACTCCTTGATCGGATGGTCGAAAGCTACCAGCCGGTGGGTGCGGCGGAACAATTAGAGGTCGAGCGCATTACTGCCTGTTGGTGGAGGCTTGGGCAGGCTTGGAGGTATGAAAACGGAGAGATTTTTAATGGACACCTCAACCTTGAGAAGCGGCTAAGCGAGACAATGAGCGTGAGCGGGGAGACGGTTTCGCCGGAAGATCAGGCTCGCCTTGCTTTGCTGAGAGCCGCCAAGGGAGAAATTGAGGCAACTGGCGCGATTTCGGAAGAGCTTAGAGGAAGAATTTTCGCGAACGATCCGGAATTTGTCGAGCAGTGGAATTGTTTCGACAAGCTCGCCAGCGACTGCGTCGCAGAGCTTCTAGCTCGAGAAGGAAGTCGAAACTTCCAGTTGCCAAGCGACTCGTGAGAGACCCAGCATACATGCTTCTCTTGACCACCCAGCTTGCGATCCGCTTCTTCGAGCACAAAGTTGAGTTCTTCTTTCAGTATAGCTCGAGGTCCGGCTTCGATCGACTCGCCATACCGGAGAGCGAAGCTCAAGACAGAGCTCTTCGCGCGGACGCTGCGGCCGACAGAGGCCTTAATCGCGCAATCGATCGACTCGAGCCATTGCAGCGTCGCCCTAAGGGAGAGCCGGTTTTACCTCTCGTGAGTGTCCGGCTGACTCAGTGAGTTGCGGAGTTGGTGTGGCGTTCGTAGTCGGCGTTCTTTCTGGACAGGATGGTCTGGCGGCACGTGATTCCCGCTCGGCACCGAAGCACCTGAACCTATACCGGCTTTGGTTGTATAAATAGCTATGACCTTCCTACGCCACGACGTAATGCTCTCTCGCAGTCCCAAGTCTGGGCGGTATCCAGAGGCCAAACGGGCAAATTGCGCCCTTGGGACGATTCAAGCATCCGTCGCTTTGCTGGTGCTGTTGTCGCTGGTCGCGCATCCATCACGGGCCTTCGCGGTGAATCCTGACCTGGAGACTGTGCTGACTGGCTCGCGCCAGCGTATTGAGAAATTGGACTACCGCGTGAGCGGGCGGCTCACACGGGTGGAAGGCGATGGCAAGCGCACGAGCTACAAGTTTGTGGCCAAGGCTCACTGGTTTCCGGATGGTCTGAGCGTGCTGTGCGAGATCTCGGGGCCAGGTTCAGAGAAGACGAGCCTTCTTCTGCATATGAGCGTGAATGGGCACGTGACCATCCAGGCGGTACTTCCCGGCAAGAAAGCCGCTAGCGAGTTGCCGTTCGAACGTTGGAACGACCCACTAGTGGGAACAGACTTCTCCTATGAAGACATGGTGGAGAGCTATTTTTTCTGGAAGAATCAGGAGGCCTTGACACCCGAAAAATACGGCGTACGGGATTGTTTTGTCCTTAAGAGCACGTCCGGCCCTCAAGACCGGACTTACTATGATTCGGTGACATCGTGGATTGACCGCGGCATTTTGTACCCTGTGCATGTGGTCAAGACGCTTCGCGGAACGGGAAAGCAAAAGGAATTCGTTTACTATGGGTTGCGGCAGGTCGGCGGCCTTTGGTCTGCGACGCAAGTAGAGGCAACACTTCATGGCAAGCCCGGTTCCTCGATTCTTGCAATCGAATTTGGCTCGGGAAAGGCAAATCTTGGACGCAAGGACTTTGATATCAGCCGGTCCAGCGCTCAAGGGGAGACTGCGAAATAAGTCGAAATCGCTGAATCGGGCCGCTGCCGGGCCTGTGCTCTCACCGGAACATCCACGGCGTTCGCAGTCACGGGACCAACTCCTTTTCAGACGCTGCCGGGGCTCCATATAAGCCGAGGGGCCACCAATTCCAGTCACCGGCAAGTTGCAGTAGCGCCGGCCCGACGACCATTCGCACCACGGTAGCATCAATAAACACCGCCACAGCGAGTGTAAAGCCAAGCATTTGGACGACGAGAAAGCTTCCCACAGTGAACGCGGTGAAGACGGCAATCATAATTGTCGCAGCGCTCGTAATGAGGCCGGCCGTCCGCGCCAGGCCCTCGACCACCGCTGATCTTTCGGATAGACCACGCCGCCGCTCTTCGAGGACGCGGGCGACCAGGAAGACCTCATAGTCCATGCTCAATCCGAAGACAATGGCAAAGGAGAGAATCGGCACGATCGGGTATACACTGCCGGTCCCTCCGTGGAGTCCAAAGAGCTTGCTACCATGGCCTTCCTGAAAGACGATAACTAACGCACCGAACGAAGCACCAACGGAAAGCAGATTGAGCAGAATTGCTTTGATAGCCGCAAATAAAGAACGTAACCCGATCAGAAGCGCCAGCAGGCTCCCCAATACAACGCCAAGCACCACCTTCGGCAATCGCTCCTTTACTACCGAGTCATAATCTGCCTCGAGTGCGGGGACACCGCCGACGCGCAGCATAGCACCGGGCACGCCGGTTATCGTCGCGACATCGGAGGAACGCACCTCTCGTACCCATCGTATCTGTTGGTTGGGCGAAAGAGTGGAGGTGGGAAGCAACTCAATCAAGGTAGCGTGGCCATCGCCGCGAAGAAGACTCTTGCGGATTGGCTCGGGCACGTCACCCACAGCATCGGCAGTGTCGGACATTCCAGTGAGGGTCGGAAGAGATACGACCTCTTGCGCTCTGGGATCGCTTTGGAAATGGCTCGTCAAGCGACTGACGGCAAGCCAGCCCGTTGGCGAGAGCGGCGGGGATTGCGGCGGCAACTCCAGCACGACTCGGAGCGACTGCACAATACCCGACCGCCCCATGTCCTGAAGCGTGTGCAGTGCCTTCACCGACTCGGCTGCGGCCGGAAGCGAGTCATGGTCGGGCACTCCGGGAGCGATTCTGCGTGCCTGGAGAGCAAGGATCAGTAGCGGAATCCCAGCAACTAAAAGAGCCGTCCAAGGCCGGCGGGTTATGATGCTACCCCATTTCACCCACCGCTCACTCGCCGCGCACAGGCTCTCCCGCGTTTCGACTCGTTTGGAGCGAAAACGCACTCTGGCGGCATTGATGCGATGCCCTAGCAGACCAAGCACCCAAGGCAGAATGAATGTACAAAGCATGACACTCAAAACGGTTACGAGCAGGCCGGCTATTCCGATGGATCGCAGTTCGCTGATGGGCACAGTCAGCAGCGCTGAAAATCCGATGGCCACGGTCGTAGCCGAGATTAACAGCGTCCGCCCCGCTTGCCCGGCAGCAATATCGGCAGCGCAGCCGGGATCACATCCCTCGTTCAATGCTTCGCGAAACCGGCTCACCATCAGCAATGCATAGTCGATGCCCAGGCCAAGGCCAAGCATCGTTGCCAGATTCTGCACCAGAATCGATAGCTGCAGATAATGCGCGAGCAGCGCAGCGGCACCCAGCGCCATGGAAATTGAGAGTAATCCAACTCCCAGCGGCAGCAGCGCGGCCACAAGACTGCCGAAAGCCAGCAACAGTAGCAAGAGCGTTCCCGGCATCGCTCGTTCCTCAGCATGCTTGACGTCGTCTGCACTGACCTTGCGAAGATCGAAGTTCAGAGGCGTTTCACCCGTAATCTCCAGTTTGATATTGGGGTATTGCGACCTTAGCTGACCTTCCATCCAGTCTGCCCTTGCCCTCAGTTTGGGCACCAACGCTTCGATCGTTTCATCGTGCGGCTCCAACCCCACGATGATCAACGCCCCGCCGTTGTTCCCAGTGAACAGAGGATCCGGCCAATCCAGACTCGAGACAGCGCCCGACACTCCTGGCACACTACGCAATGAACTGGTTAAGAAGCTCAATGCATCTGCGCCTTTGGCTGAATCCGGATCGGGAACACCACTGATCACCAAAACGAGTCGGTGGGCGTAAGGAGACTGGAAACGCTGTGCCAGTTCCAGGTCAACTTTTTCGGATTCTCCACCTTTAATGTGAACCACTGTCTCCAGGCGGCGTTCGACTTTGTAGGAGAAGGGCAGCAGCGCGAGCGCCATGGCAAACCCCGCCATCGCCAACCAGAATCGGCGGCGAGCGGCACCACAGGCGGTCTTCAAGCTAGGCATTACCATGTAAGATCCACGTCGTTTCCCGATCGTCTGAGAGCAATGAAACGCCTGCGGTCGAGCATATCCATAATGCAGGGTCAAACCGGATTATCGATCGAGGTTCGGCATTGAGCTAGTTAACGATTGATGTGGGGAACCGCCCCGTCAACGCCTTGTCAATCGAGGGACGTGGCTGACCAAGACTCCGCTGTATGATTACCCGCCAATTACTCCTCGCGGAACGAATTAGGAAGCTCAACGATGATTATTAATGATAAATGCGCTTCTCGTCACTTCGCTTCAAGCCGTTGGCAAGAGCCCGGAAATCGCCGTCTTATAGATGGCGATTTTCCGCCAACTACGATGCCTCGGCTTCACGGCGTAGGCACGATTGCACACGCCGCGGTCGGACCTTGGTACACTGGCGTTCCGCGCCGAATTTCTTATGTCTCCAACTTCGTGAAACTTCGCCTTGCCGTTAAATACCGCGCGCAGCAGCAGATTCGGCTACATAAGCACGACCGCGCGGGCTCGTGCCGACACTCAGTTCTCGTTGAAGGTTGGTTTTATGAATTCTCTTCGTGAGGTATGACCGTTGATTTCACTACAGGGGGACTCTCGGCGGTTGTGGGTGGTGGCGGGCGTAGCCGGGTTTATTCTGGTCTTCGCCATTCACCTGGCACTGATCTCGCACGCGAACACCATTACCTGGGATGAGCCCGACCATATCTATTCCGGATATATGTCGTGGCGCGGCGACTTTGGCTTGAATCCCGAGCATCCACCGCTGGTCAAGTTCATTGCCACTGTGCCTTTGCTTCCCATGCAGCTGAACGTTCCAGAGCTGCAAGATCGTCCTTATCGGATGCAGGCGGTTCTTGGTGGTAGAGATTTCATCTTTCACAACGACGCCGACAAGATGGTGTTTCGCGCGCAGATGGCGGCCTCAATCTTCACGCTGCTGTTGCTGGCGATCGCGTTTCTCGCGACGCGAGAGATGTTCAACACCACCGCGGGCTTCCTTGTGCTTGGGCTTCTGGTGTTCGATCCGACCCTGCTCGCTCATGGAGCACTGGTGACCACGGATGCCGCGCAATCCTGCTTCTTACTGGCATCGATCTATGCGTTCTACCGCTATGTGCAATCGCCGTCCGCGCTGCGCGTGGCGATTACGGCGCTTGCCGTCGGGCTGGCGTTGGCGTCCAAGCACAGCGCGGTCCTTGTCTTCCCCATGCTCTTGATTCTCGCGGGAATCGAGATATTCCGGCGAGAATCAGCGGACAACGGATCGCAACTTTCCATGGGTGAACGGACTATCGGTAAGCGCGCCGTTCGCTATGCTACGGCCCTCGTAGTCATCGGCCTCATGTCAGTCGCAATTCTGTGGGCGGCCTATGGCTTCCGCTATGCGGCGCGCGGGAACCGGCTGCAGTTGAATCCGCCGATGGAGACGCAACTTGCCAAGGTTCCGAGTCCTACGCAGGCCAAAGTGCTCCACGAATTCGCTCGCTTTCACTTGCTCCCCGAGTCTTACATCTACGGCTTTGCGCACGTATTATTCAGCGCCGACGACTTCAACAGCTACCTCTTCGGCAAATCGTATCCGCATGCCGTCTGGTTCTACTTTCCAGTGGCCATGCTGGTGAAATCGAGCCTCACATTCCTGATCCTGCTGGCGATCAGCGTTTGGGTGATCGCGAGCGGGCGGCTGCAAAAGAGGCGCGAAGTTCTGTTTCTGCTGATCCCGCCGCTCATTTATCTGGCTGCGTCGATGAAGGGCGGAATGAACATCGGCATTCGCCACATTCTGCCCGTCTACATCTTTCTTGCGATCCTGATCGTGGGCGCGGTCTCCGTGCTGACTAAGAACAGCCGCCGCTGGCGGTATGCGGTCGTACTTCTGTTGGTCTTCCAGGCAATCTCCGTGACGCGCGCATTCCCCGACTGCATTGGCTATGCGAACGAAGCCTTTGGTGGCCCAAAGAACGTTTGGAGATATGTGAGCGATTCGAGCGCGGACTGGGCGCAGCAATTGCATGCCGTGAAGCAATACACCGACGATCACCACATACAAAAATGCTGGTTCGTTTACTTCGGAACGGGTGTGATTGACTATGACTACTACAAGATCCCATGCAAGCTGCTTCCGACCATAGAATCTATCTGGCTTGGCACGCTCTCGGAAGCTACTCCTGCGATCGATGGTCCCGTGTTCATCAGCGCAGTTAATCTCACGGGATTCGAATTCGGCCCGCCTCCGCTCAATCCGTATGAGCAGTTCAAGACCTTGAAGGCTGTCCATGCAATCGACTCTAGTGTCTTTGTGTTCGAAGGACGCTTCGAGATTCCACTTGCGGCGGCGTTGGCTCACGCGCAAAAGGCAGGTGTATTTCTCGCCAGCAAGCGATTGCCGGAGGCACTGCAGGAAGCAGAACAAGCTGTGGTTCTCGCCCCCGACTCCGCCGGAGTGAACGTACGGATGGGCAACGTGCTGGATGCGCTCGGTAGACGAGAAGAGGCTCGCCCTTACTACGCAACCGCGCTGCAACTAGCTCTTACCAAGCAGCCAGAGTTCCAGCGCTCGCTGGTCGCGCCGCTTGAGCAGCGCCTTGCGGCAGAAGATGACCGCGCACAAAAAGGGCACCCATGAACACGATGCTGCCTAGGCCGAGTTGCCTGCGACCCGGAGGTTATTCGCCGGACAAGCGCGCTGCCTGCGTTATGAGGTAATTCCGTTCCGGAATGCTCGTCGTTCTCGCAGCCGCGATTCGATAGTGTTTGATGGCAGCTTCGTAATCTCCGGTTTGTTCCAGTAAATGGGCACGAACGGAAGCGAGACGATAGTGAGTAGCAAGGCGGGGGTCGGTATCGAGCGCTCTTAGCAGTAGGAGGCCTTCGGCTGGGCCGTGCACCATAGCGGCTGCGATTGCATGATTGAGAGTGACCATCGGACCGGGAGAGACTCGCTTCAATAACTCATAGAGGGCGAGAATCTGAGGCCAGTCGGTGTCCTCGGCTCGCTTGGCCTCGTCGTGAACGGCAGCGATTGCTGCCTGAAGTTGATACAGGCCGACCGCCCCTTTCGCTAGCGCGGCCGTCAGAAGCTCGATGCCTTCGGAAATCTCCACGCGGTCCCATAAACCTCGATCTTGTTTATCCAAGGAAATGAGTTCTTCACCCGGCCTGGTTCGGGCTGCGCGGCGCGCGTCAGTTAACAGCATCAGCGCCAGAAGTCCTGCAACCTCGGCATTGTCGGGGATTAACGTTTTCGTGTTACGCGTCAGGCGAATCGCTTCCCGCGCCAGGTCAAATCGTTGCAGATGCGACCCGACGCTGCTGGTATATCCCTCGCTGAAGATCAGATAGAGCACGTGCAGAACTGTGGGCAGCCGTCCAGCCCGGTCCTGCGGGGAAGGGAGACGGAAAGGTGTGCCCGAAGCTTTGATGGTTTGCTTCGCGCGGCTGATCCTCTGCGCCATTGTGGCCTCGGGGACGAGAAAGGCGGTGCCGATTTCAGCCGTGGTCAAACCGCCAACCGCCCGCAACGTCAGCGCGATTGCTGAGGACGGGCTGAGCGCGGGATGGCAGCACATGAACAACAAAATCAGAGTGTCGTCGGGATCCATGTCGGCCTCGATCTCGAGGAGGGATGCCACGTTTTCAGTTTCCGCGGCCACTGCCGTTTCTCTCTCGCGGCGGGCAATTTCGCTGCGCGCCTGGTCCGTCATGCGCCTGCATGCCACCTGGATCAGCCAGCCTCGGGGATTTTCGGGAACACCCTCCTGCGGCCATTGTCTGAAAGCGGCGAGGAGGGCTTCCTGCACCGAATCCTCGGCCGAGGAAAAATCCCGGAAGCGGCGAGCGACGGAGCCGAGCACCTGCGGCGCAAGTTCGCGCAACAGATGCTCGCAAGTCGCATCCCATTGTTTGGTCATCGCAGTTCCCCTTACAGCATATCCGGCGGGGGGCCAGTCATAATCGGGCGTACTTCAATCGCCATGTTCAATGGCGCACCACCGGAGCCTGGCGCGGCGGACACCATGGCGGCAACCTCATATGCTCGTTCTGGACTGTCGACATCGATTATCCAGAAACCTGCCAGAAACTCTTTGGATTCAGGAAAAATGCCGTCTGTAACAGGCCGGCCATCCTTGCCTGCCCGCACCAGCTTCGCCTGGTCGGGAAACGACAGCCCTTCCGCCGACACCAATTCCCCACGCTCATGCAGTTCCTTATTGACAGCCATCATAAAGCCGATGTGCGCCCGAAGGTCCTTCTGGGGCCATTCTGGCACGCCGTGCCCAGCCTTCATTGTGTTCATCATCAGAATGTATTTCACCTTCTCGCTCCTTTTGATTTTGTCCGGCACCCACTTCCGGTGCCTTCAGAGATAAGTCATAGCCAGCACTGCGTTCTCGACATTTGTTTATTGGGATTTGACTTCATGAGTTGCGAACTGCCGTACCTCAATCGGAATGTTTGCCGATGCCGCGGAAATTCGTCCCGCGATGGCATAAGCACGCTGGGCGTTCGGAACCTCAACGATCCAGTAGCCCAACAGAAATTCCTTCGATTCGGGGAAAATACCGTCAGTGGCTGGGACGCCGTTCTTCTCGCCGCGCACCACCTTGGCTTCCTTCGGTCCGGCCAACCCCTGGGTGGCCACAAATTCTCCGGACTCAGTGAGATCCAGGCTGATGCGCCGGAGAACTGCCATATGCGCATCAATATCCTCTTTCGACCAGGCGCGATACGCCTCAACGCCTGCCGACGTGCCCGACATCAGCAAAATGTATTTCATGTTCGTTTCTCCTATATTGTTTTCATCTTCCTTCTACTTGCTCTGGGTGTGAAACATCCATCGGACGCCAAACTGGTCGTTGAGTGCCCCATACGTCCCAAAGAATTGCTGGCTCAGAGGATCGGTGACCTCGCCTCCCTCGGAGAGTTTCTCGAATAAGGACCTTAGTTCCTGAGATGGCCCTCCGCTGAGATAGAGACAAGCCGTGTTGCCGTGAACTGGCGTCCGGTCAGGCCGTAGCCAGTCCGACGCCGAAACATCAAGGTTGCTGCCTCTTAAGCGAGCATTTAGGACCTTGTCGTGCTGGGATGCTGGCATTTGCTCCTTCGCGGAGGTATCTTTCACGACGGTTAGACTCAGCTCTCCTCCGAGGCAGGACCTGTAAAACACCATGGCCTGCCGGCAATTGCCGTCGAATAGCAAATATGGGGTGAGGGTTGTCATCTCTTTGTCTCCTTCCTGGCTTTAGCGCCCGCGATCTGCGCTTTCATCCTCTAGTCGGAGCGGTCCGGCCATTCTCTACATGTTCCTCAAGAACATTTCAGCGGCCAAAAGTCACGACCCAATGTCGATCTCGGAGCGACAGAAGCGACATACCAATGGAGGCAAGAAAATGAAAACCGACGAAATGATAGTCGACGTCAGCCAGGACTGGGCCCTGGCTTGCGATGTGCAACAGGCGTTTATGCAGGCTCCGTATACGGCTGGCGATTCGTTGGACCATAGCGCCCGCTGCCGTCAGGTTCGGGCGCTCGGCGGCGATTGCTACAATTTCATAACGCTGAAGAATGAATGCCTGGCGCTGATCGTCGGAGACGCGTCGGGCAAAGGTCTGGCCGCAGCACTCACGATGGCCAATGTGCAGTCCTCCCTTCGGACGGCGGCATTGTTCACGGGAGATGACTTGGCCCTGCTGCTCAATGTAGTGAATCATCACGCATACGTTTCGTCGGCCGAGGGCCGGTATGCAACCTTATTCTACGGAATATTCGACGGGTCGACCCGCACTCTGCGGTATGTAAATGCCGGACATAATTCGCCGGTCGTCATTCGGCAGGATGGTTCAATACATTGGCTGCATACGGGCGGAGCGCCGGTTGGATTGTTCGCTGATTCGGAATATCAGGTGGGTATCGTAACGCTCGAAACGCATGACTTGCTGATCGCCTTCACTGACGGACTCATCGAAGCGACAAATCAGGACGGGGAGGAATGGGGAGTTCAGGGCTTATTGAAAGCAGCTGCCTGTGGAGTGCAACACTCTCAAAACGCCGGAGATCTCGTTAATTTAATCTTCAATACTATGGATGACTTCTCCAAGGAACACCAAAGCGACGATGCAACCTTGGCAGTTGTACGGGTTGGGTCGTGGGTGCTCTGAACAATTTGGATAGAGTGCCTTCACGTTGCCAATTTTGAGAACGCTTGCGCCTCCTGAACAATGGGTAACCCAGAAAAGTTTCGGGCATCCAGCTTCGGGGAAGCGATTCTTGCTTATTCCTGGTTGACGGGCAACTCGCCCCTAATCTTGTAAGGGAAGCGTTGCCGGCTACGCGCCGATTGAACTGCCTCAAATACATCATTGGTTCGTGATGTCAATCAGGTTGTCGTCTGCATTTCTGTCGATGAGTTTGTTGTAGGGATCGATGCCGGCCAGAGTAGGCGGCTGATCGACTGTGATTACGAAGGTCTTGTGTTCTTCGGTGAGTTTTTCCTTCTTGAGATAGAGCGGCTTCTCTTCATCTTTCTTGCCGCTGAAGACACCGATCTCGATATAGTCGGCAAGGGGCATGGGAGTTTCCGCTCCATTGCCATCGGCTTGCAACTTTCGAGCCTGAACCTCGAGCGTGACCTCGTATTTCCCGTCGGCAGTCTTCCGGGAAGTGGCGGAAACGGCCTTGTTGTCGTAAAGAACAATTCGATTGAAGCCATCATCGACGAGGTATTGGAGTTCGGACGGCGTTTGCGCGCGGATGGCGTCGACCAGCATGCGGGTGTCCGGGTAAGGATCGTCGAAAGTATTGGCGGCGTGGGCAGGACTATTGGCGTCGACCTGGTTGTTGGCATTGGTGTAGCGGTATTGCATGAGGAAGTTGTGAAGCGCCAGATTGAGCTTGTCTTCGCCGATGTAGTCGGCCAAGGTGTACAGGATTTGACCGCCCTTCTGGTACCAGACGTAGTCTTCGCGCTGCACGAGGGCTAGCGGCGGCTCGTGGCGAATCTCGCCGGCGCGCCCGCGCAGGTATGCGTCCAGTTCGTGCCGCAGATAGCGGTGCATGAGGTCGCGGCCGTACTTGTGCGCCATCACCTGGAGAGCGGAATACTCGGCCAGGCTTTCCGACATCATGTTCGAACCTTCTACGTCGGCGCCGACGAGCTGATGGGCCCACCACTGATGGCCGAGTTCATGCGCAGTGACGAAGTAGGTGAAGTCGATGTCAGTGGGTTTCTTAGTTCGGCCAATGAAGCCGATCGCTTCCGAGTACGGCACGGTATTGGGAAAGGACTGGGCAAAGGTGCGGTAGCGGGGAAACTCAAGGATGCGAAACTGCGTGAACTGGAAGGGACTGTAGATGCGTTGATAGTAGTCAAGCCCCGCGCGGGAGCTGGCCAGCATATCGTCGAGGTCGTAAGTGTGCGCGGGATCATAATACAACTCGAGCGAGACGTCTCCACCGGGACCGTGATAGTGCTCCTTGCGGGTCTGGTAGGCACCGGAGATGTAGGCGAAAAAGTCCAGAATGTGGGTCGACCCCATGCTGTATTCGAAAAAGTTGCGGCCATCCGCCTGCCATTGGCGCTGCAGATATCCGGGGGCGATCGCGATCTGATCGGCTGCGGTGCTGACCACAGTGTGGTAAGTGATCCAGTCGGATTCCCCACGGAAGAAGACATTGTTCACCGAGTGAGCGAGGTTGCCGCGCTGGGCCATCTCTTCGAGGGGCGGCAGGTGCTCTTCGCGCCGGCGGCGCGGGTCGTCGAGCTCAACGCCCACGATGTAGCCGATATGGGGCATGTAGTCGGAGTCGAAGAAGGTGCCGTTATACGCGAATTCAGCCGGCTCATTGCCGTCGCGGAAGCCGCGGGTTTGATGGCCCACGTTACAGGTGAGTGTGATGATCTCGCCGGGCCCTAAGGGCCGGTCGAGGCTGTAAATCGAGTACATGTGGCGTGGCGAAGAGCTGACGATGTGGAACGGGCGGTCGAAGTCGAGATTGGTGATCGATTGCCTGAGATCGGTAATGTGGATCTGGGGGATCGGCTCGTTGGTCTTGTTCTCGAGGGTGATGCGGATGTTTCCGTCGAAGGAGCGGCGCTCGGGATAAATATTGATCGCGGCATCGACTGCCGTGACCTTGGGTTGAAGCAGGTTTTCGTACTTCTTGAACTCGCGTTCGTAGTCCGCCTGAATGTGACGGCGCGCTTTGGCATCGAGATATTCGTTGAGGACGTGCGCGTTGTAAAAGTACCAGGAGCCAGAGCCCGCAGCGATGAGAGCGAAAAGCAGGGCGGCCGGAACGAGCCGGGGCGCACGCTGCAGGGCCAGCCGGGCGCGGGCTCTGAGGGAGTCTTCGGCTCCGCGACGCGCGAAGGCAATGGAGATGACTCCGAGCACGGCCGCGATCGAGAGCCAGTAGGTAATCGACCAGAACATGGACGGGACGAAGTGGCCGTAGCCGTTCATGTCGGAATAGGTATAGGCGGGGACCTGGCCGAAGAGATACAGCGTGTTCTCCCAGCCGAAAGGGGGAAGGATCTGCAGCAGAACGAAGAAGCCGATCACAATACCGTGACCTACAAACTTGTTCGAGACTACGGTTTGGACGAACAGAGCGAGAAGAATAAAGGTCAGGATCTGCGGGAAGGTAACCACATAGAGTTCCTTGAAATACTGGAGCAATTCGTAGTGGTGATAGCCCGCGATGGTCTGCATGAAAATGCCGACGAACATGGCGAACGCGAGGAGTATGAGTTCGACGACGACGACGGCGGTAAGGCGCGACAGCCAGTCGGTGGATTCGCGCATGGGAAGAGCATCGTGAATGCCGTCGAAATGCGTGTCGCGCTCGCTCCACAGCAGTTCTGCGGCGTAAAGGCCGGCGACAATCAAGAGAAAGAGGATGGCGCTGCCCTCGACGGCTTGGACCATGAGGTAGGTAACGGGCCAGACATTTCTTTCAGCAACGCGGCCGGCAAAATAGCCGTTGTTGACGCCGAAGGCGACCAGGAGCGCGACCAGCGCCCAGAACACTACGTCGCGCAGAATGTTGCGCAGCCGCAGGCGCGAGAGCGAGAGGTATTGGGCGAAGGTAGTTCCCGGGGTAAAGGCTTGTTGGATGCGGGTCAGACGCGCGGTAACACCGGAACGAACGGGCGCAGCCTCCGCGAGCTCCTGCTCTTTCGCTTTGGCGGCACGGCGGCCCTGTGAACGGGCAGTCAGCGCTTCCACGGACATGGGAAACAGGATCCAGACCGAAACTAACGACAGAACACCAATGCCAGACCACAGAAGACGGTTGTAGAGGAAGACGCCATTGGCGAGAGAATGCGACCAGGTGATGAACAGGGTGTTCTCTTCGATGACAGTCCAATAGCGGGTGATGTCGTTGAACAAGATAAAGCCAATGGGATCGAAAATGCCAGACCAGAAACGTTCGAGCGATCGAGTCGCAGAGAAGACGGTGAGGCCAATGAGGTAGATCATGAACAAGGCCACGCCCTGCAGATAGACAACGAATATTTTTCGAGTGAGGGCGGAGACCGCGAAGAAGACGGAGCCGATGAAGAAGATCTGCACAACAAGGGTGGAAAAGAAGGGTTGAAGATAAGCCCAGAGATGATTGGGAACGATCCGAGTGTGATCGGCCCAGGGCGCGAAAGTGCCAAGACAAGTGCCGAGCATCATGCCCGAGAACGCGAAGACGGCGGTGACGAAGGAACCGGCCCAGCGTCCTCCGAGGTAGGCGAACTTGGAGATGGGCTGGGTGAAAAGAATCTGATAGGTGTCGCGCTGGAAGTCACGGAGGATTGAAGTTCCAAATATCGCAGCGATCACGATGACGCCGAAGAGCCCGGCGAAGAGATTGTCTAGGGTGTTCGCGTAAGCAGAATTCAGCACTACCTTACCATTGCCGCCGCCGATCGGGCCAAAGCTTTCCGAGGCAACACAGAAAAACGAAAACATGAGCCAGAGGAGAAAATACATGTACGTCGAGAGGCTCTTGAAGCGGAACTTTAATTCGAAGGTGAAGAACTCCCAAAACAGTGCCATATCAGATTCCTCTAGTATGCATGCGCTTATTGTCTGGTGATTCAGTTCGGGCGCTGGCGCTTGGACTGCTGCGACAGGTTGAGGAAATAAACGTCTTCCAGGTCGGATTCGACGGACTGGAAACCGTCGCCCGGAGAAGAGTCGGCATACACGCGAATCTCGTGCTGTCCGCCAACCAGGTGAGTGGAAATCACGTGCAGTTGAGTTTCTATCCCTCGCATCTCGTCCTCGGTAGCGACAACTTTCGCCCAGATCTTACCGTTGAGAGCGGCCAGAGTGTCGTTGGGAGAGCCTTCCAGCAGAAGCTCACCTGAGGCGATGATGGCCATGCGAGGGCAGAGTTGGCGGACGTCGTCCACGATATGAGTGGAGAGAATGACCGTGCGGTCGCTTCCCAGGGAAGAGAGCAGGTTCAGAAAGCGATTGCGCTCGGCAGGGTCCAGGCCCGCGGTAGGCTCGTCAACAATAATGAGGCGCGGGTTGCCGAGGAGAGCCTGGGCGATCCCGAAACGCTGTTTCATGCCCCCGGAAAAAGTCGCGAGGGCCTTCTTTCGAACGTCCCACAGATTGGTCTGCTGGAGCAGTGCATCGACTGTCTCCTTGCGCTCAGCGGATGACGACATGCCTTTCATGACGGCGATGTGGTGGAGCATGTCCAGCGCGGAAATCTTGGGATAGACTCCGAATTCCTGTGGCAGGTAGCCGAGAATGCGGCGAACCTGGTCCTTCTGGCGGAGCACGTCGATGCCGTCGAGGCTGATTGTGCCGGAATCAGGATCCTGAAGCGTGGCAATCGTGCGCATCAGAGAACTCTTCCCAGCGCCGTTCGGCCCCACCAGGCCAAACATGCTGTTGCCGATAGAGAGTGAGAGGTTCTTAAGCGCCTTTACCCCATTCGGGTAAGTCTTGGAAAGATTATTGATAGAGAGTGCCACGGTCGCCTCCACATTCGGGAATACGTCTCAGGCCGCAACAATCGCCGCATATCATGAGATGGGGAGCTATTCTACTACCAGAGTGACAAGGATCTCAGCGCCGGGCGTTGATTATGGCATCGGCTTCGTCGATTCGTATTTGCAAGCGATCGAGATCCAGCTTCAGTTGCATGAGAAGCACGTGTAGGGTCGATGGGATGCCTGAGGATTTGCTGATCATGTGGCGAAGTCACGCTACTTGCGGACTTCAATCTGGAAGAGCAGGAACAAAAGGCGGCATTGACCCCAACCGTTTCAATGCAAAGAAGAGGTCAGACGATAGTCTCGTATGAGTCACGGCGATGTTGTGTCGAACCAGTCTGTTGGACCAAGTTTTCTGTTTCTGGCGGCGGCGCGGGGCCGACCCTTTGAAGGGTCGTGCTGACAACATCGAACGTCTTGAGGTAAGGATGCCCGTCGAAAAGTCGTCCCAGAGTATGCAACACTTCCGGATAACGGGTTGAGTTGTAAGCTTCCGCATTGCCTTGGTGATCCCAAAAGCTGATTGTTGCGACTTCTCTGCCGTCAGCGGCCGCTAGGACAATCAAGTCCAGGAACCCTTCCTGGTTTCTTAGCCAAGGTAGGATTTCACGCTCCATGAGATTCGTAAATTCCGTAAGTGAGTTCGGTTTCAGCTTTGCAGCAACCTTGCGGGCAAACATTGGCACCCTCCCTATTCGCGTTGGCAGCCGACCTGAGTGGTCGATAGCGGTCCTAATCGTTTTGCGGGCCAAGAGAACTGCTCCCCCAGCAGTTCTCCTGGCTCGGATTTGCCCCCTTAATTATGAAACTGCCAGTGCGCCTAACGGGGCTGCGGCTTGAATGCTACTCCGCAAGGACGCCATCGGGCGCTGGCCAGCGTTCACAACAGCGGTAATTTGCTTGAACTCTGAGTAAAAGGCAACAAAACTGTTCCCGTATTAGAGCTAACCAGCTAACGCATTGGACAAAAAGCAGTTACTCGAATTTCTGACCTGCCGTGCTAAAATCTCGGGCGTTCCGTGGTGGGTGGGGCGTTCGTATGCAGCAGGGCAGACCAGCGGGCCGCATCGTTCGTTTTGGATCCTTCGAGGCTGATTTCGGAGAAGGCAAGCTTACGAAGGGCGGGATCCGGATTCGTCTGCAAGAGCAGCCGTTACAGGTTCTGGCGCTGTTGCTTGAGCGCCCTGGTCAAGTCGTCACCAGGGAGGAAATCCAGCAGAAACTCTGGTCGCGCGACACGTTTGTGGAGTTCGACGACGCCTTGAATACGGCAGTGCGGAAGCTGCGCGCTGCCTTGAACGACTCGGCCGACAATCCCAGGTTTCTGGAAACCGTTCCCCGCCGAGGCTATCGCTTTATTGCTCCGGTGTCCTCGACGCCGGAACTGCAAACCGAAGCTCCAATCGTAGGTCCAATCAAGAACCGGGCCAGTCGGCACCACTATGTTTGGCCCGCGGTCGCTGTGATCGCGGCAGCTGCAGCGGTAGGAGCATACCGGACCCTCCACCGTCCTGCTTTCCAAATCACTGCGAAGGACACTATTGTTCTTGGTGACTTCGCCAATTCTACGGGCGATGTAGTATTTGATGACACGCTAAAAACGGCGCTCAATGTTTCCCTTCGGCAATCACCCTTCTTGAATGTCCTCTCCGACAGCGAGGTCGTCAAAGCCCTGCAACTGATGACCCGTCCGGCGAGCACGAAGCTCACGCCCGAGGTGGCCCGCGAAGTTTGCCAGCGGGCGGGCAGCAAGGCTTATCTTGCCGGAGCGATTGGCACTCTGGGCAGCGAATACGTACTGGGGTTGAAAGCAGTGAATTGCCAGAGTGGCGACACGCTGGCCGAAGATCAGAGGACGGCGGCTTCCAAAGAGAAGGTGCTGGACGCCCTAGGCGAGGCAGCTTCGAGGCTGCGCGGCGAACTCGGCGAATCGCTGGCTACGGTGCAGAAGTTTGATATTCCGCTGGAACAGGCCACTACGTCTTCGCTCGAAGCTCTGCGAGCGCTCAGTCTTGGCAGAAGGGCGTCCGACGACAAAGGTCCCGCCGCAGCCCTGCCTTACGATCAACGCGCCGTTGCGCTTGATCCTGATTTTGCCATGGCCTACAGAGCGTTGGGTATCGACTACGCCACGCTCAGCGAGCTCGGGCGGGCCAGCGAGTATTTCACAAAGGCGTTTCAGTTGCGCGAGCATTCCAGCGAGCGCGAAAGGCTCACCATCAGTGCCGACTACTATTCTTATGCGACCGGCGAACTCGATAAGGCGGCCCAGACGTTTCGGGAGGAGATGGAGATCTACCCGCGGGAAGATGCAGCCTACGTCAATTTAGGCCTGGTCTATGCCGCACTGGGGCAGTATGACAAAGCCACGGAGATGACGACGCAAGTCGCACGCCGTACACCCGAAGCGGTGAGTGAGTACGAAAATCTCGCCAACTACGCTCTTGCCTTGCAGCGCTACGATGAAACCCGGCAGGTTATCCACGAGGCTCAGTCGCGAAATGTGGATGATTTCATATTGCACAATGCCACGTATGCTCTTGCTTTTGTCGGGGCAGACCCCGCGGCGATGGCTGAACAGGAACGTTGGTTTGCCAGCAAGACGGAGTTTGAAAACGTCGGACTTGCGCTGGAATCGGACACCGAGGCCTATGGGGGTCATCTTCGCAAGGCTCGGGAACTGACTGAGCGGGCAGTGAACTCCGCGGTACGAGCGGATAACAAAGAAAATGCCGCAGTCTATTTGGCGATTGCCGCGCAGCGGGAAGCTGCTTTCGGCAATGCCGCGCAAGCACGGCACACAGTCGTGGGGACTTTGAAACTCGCTCCCGCGAGTCAGGGAGCAGAGAGCGAGTCGGCTCTTGCGCTGGCCATGGCCGGCGACGCGGCCCGAGCCGAGTCCCTGGCTCAAGATTTAAGGAAACGCTTCCCACTTGATACTCAGGTGCAGGCGCTCTGGCTGCCGGTGATTGACGCGCAATTGGCTCTCGACAAAAAGAAACCAGCCGATGCCCTCAATATTCTGCAAGCTGCTTCCGCCGTCGAGTTGGGGCAAATTCCGTTCGTCAACAATATCTCCTGCCTCTATCCGTTCTATGTACGCGGGCAGGCCTACTTGGCAGCCGGACAGGCTGAAGCTGCCGGGGCCGAGTTCGAAAAAATCCTCGCTCACAGCGGCATTGTGTGGAACTGCTGGACGGGAGCGTTGGCGCATCTGGGAACGGCTCGCGCCAACGCCTTGCAGTCGAGAACTCTGCAGGGAGCGGATGCCGATAGGTCCCATGCGCGCGCGCTTGCCGCCTACAAAGATTTCTTAACGCTCTGGAAGGATGCCGACCCTGACATCCCCATCCTCAAGGAAGCGAAGGCAGAGTACGCGAAGCTGCAATGACATGATGTAGAGAACCCCGGTGTGGAGGTTCCTTACAAACTATCCGTCCCGGGCTTCGGAGGGCCGAAGCCTGGGACGGACAAAACTAGTGCTGCATCGGCGCGCAAGGTGCAACTCCTATGGGTTGACCTTCTGCGACAGCACTGCCGAGGTGCTAGTGGTGAAGTTCGAATCGCCGCCGTAGATTGCGGTGATCGACTGTGTCCCCTCCGCCAGCGTTGAGACGGCGAACGTCGCCTTCCGGCTGCTGCTGAGTGTCCCAGTGCCCAGCGTCGTGCTGCCGTTCTTAAACGTGACCGTTCCAGTCGGAGTTCCCGCCCCCGGGGCTGTGGCCGTCACGGTGGCTGTGAACGTGACCGTGTTACCACTAATGGACGGATTCAACGAGGATACTACCGCAGTTGAAGTAGCCGCCTTGTCCACTACTTGCGACAGGGGCGTCGAACTACTGCTGACATAGTTCGAATCTCCGCCGTACACCGCGGTGATCGAGTGCGTCGCTACGGCGAGATTCGAGGCAGTATACTTCGCCGTGCCTGTGGCGCTGACGGCAACAGTGGCGAGGACGGTGGTTCCAGACTTAAACGTCACGGTGCCGGTTGGTATGGGTGTTGCGGTGTGCTTAATGGTAGCGGTGAGCGTTACGGTTTCGCCGTACTTCGACGGGTTCGCCGAGGAGGTCACCCCTGTGGTCGAGTCGTTCTTCACTACCTGAGTCTGCGCAGCCGACGCGCTTGCCAGGAAATAGGTTGAGCCCAGGAAGTCGGCGGTGATCGAGTGACTGCCGACGGCGAGCGCCGAAGTGGTGAACTTTGCCACCCCGCCGCTGAGTGCGACCGTGCCCAGGACGGTTGCGCCATCCTTAAAGGTAACGTTCCCCGTCGCCGAGCCCGAAGCAGCTGTCACATCAGCCGTAAACGTCACTGGTCCTCCAAAGCCTGACGGGCTCAATGACGACTTGAAAGTGGTGGTGGTGGTGTCTGTGATTCCAAAGGTAACCGTTTGGGTGCTCTCTACGTTGCCGGCTTTATCCGTGGCGTAAAACGTGACCGTGTTGGCGCCGTTCGTTCGCACGGCAAAGGGAGCAGAGTATGCCGTAAGTGATCCGCCGTCGACTCGGTAGTGGGTGCTTGCTACGCCGCTCCCGGTATGGGGGGTTGCGGCGTATCCAGGGTCACTCGCGGTGAGAGTGACGGTGGCTAAGTTCTGATAATACGAGCCAACTTTCGTACCGCTCACGCTATCTGTTGTTACCGGAGCAACCGTGTCGTAGCACAGAGGCCCATAGGTACCGAATGCAGTTCGGCCTTCATTGTCCCAGCCTTCCACATGGACTGTGTGGCAGCCTTGGCTGACGCCGCCCGAGCAGCTGCCGGCCACAAAAGAGAGGCATCCTGTGGTGCCGAAGGCGTACTCCGGACCGCTGTAGAAAGAGTTGCCGGAACCGCCGTGGGCTTCGCTTTGAGGGTCGGCAGGAATGGAATCCCAGCCCTGCGTGAATCCGGCGACGCCTGGTGCGGGAAAGCCGCTGCTTCCGGCGTCAGAGACGGTCCAATCAACTCGCTGGCTGGTGTTGTACCAGCCGCTCTTCGGTCCAGAAAAGGTGATCGACGGATTGCCATAAGCGGGAAGCAATTCCCAGTTGATGCCCCAGGCCAGCTGCATCATATTAGCCGAGCCCCAGCCGGTAGCCAGGTCAAAGCCAGTGCCAGCGCACCATGGCGTGAGGTGATTCTTAGCCGTGATGTCATTGGAAGTGCAGCCCTTGGTTATGTCGTAGAAGGGATTGTGAGGCGCGCCCGACCCGCCATCATAATAAATGAATGGATTGGGATTGCCGACCGGAGTGCAATTATCCGTGCCCGAGCCGCAAATGGGGCCGATGTAGTTGAGGTAGGTGTTCTCCTGGGCAAAGAATCCAGCCAGCTCAGGAGCAACGATGCTGGTTCCACCCACGGGGCTCAGCTTCCCGTTGTAATAGTAGTTCTGCCCAATGCCGCCTGCGTTGAGGGCGAGGTCGGGCTCCATGCGCTTGCTGCCGAGCGCGGCGATGGCCGAGTATTGGCTCTGCCATGAGGGCTGCGACCACAGCTTGCTTATACCACCGCCGCCTCCGCCATCGTTCTTGCCACAACTTCCGGTTGCCGTGCCACCCGTCCACGCGTTCTCATAGTCCCAATCTCCGTTGGAGAACAACATCAGCGCGGTGCCGCCGGCGGCGACAAAGTTGTTATCGGACGCAGGGAAATTCACGGAAACCGTGGAGCAGTTTCCGGTTGTTCCTTGATCGTCGGCGTCTCCTATCAGCGTCCAGCCTGTTCCTGTCATATTGTTGAAGACGGTGTGAGCGGGAACCTCAAATTCGGTATATAGAGTTCCTGAGGTGACCTCAGCTCCGCTCCAACTAGTGGACATTACCTTGGCATGGCCGTCAGTCAGCATGAAGTTGTACAAGTCCAGGAAAGTGCTGACAAGATTGTTGGCGCCTTCGTAGATGTACACATGCGCGGTATCGAGATAGGAGCCATAGCTGTTCGAAGTGGCCGTCGAATACTCGGTGTCCAGCGTAGCCTCATCGTCGACTTTAATGCTGGGGCAGCCGGTCGTTCCAACCACGCACTCCGATGGTGGAGTGCCGGTGCCGTCGATGTTGTAGGCTACGTAATTCCATGCAAAACCATACGTCTTGAAGAACGTGTTCACATCGCTTTCGTTGAAACCTGCGTACGTGGCCAGGGCGATCGAGGAGACCGCGGGTGAGCCGGTCGAGTCGTTATGCACGTTGCAGCAGTGACTGAACCGCTCCAGTCCGTCCCAGTTATAAGCTTGGGAAGTGAAGATGTCCCCAGGGTCGGCAAAGCCGTTTGTAAAGCCGGGTCTCGGCGAGGGTAGACCAGCGGAGACGGCGGCGTGAACTGCGGCTGCACCCATGTTGGGATCGCCGTCGCCGTGCGATGAGATGCCCTCTGCATAAACGGGGCCGGCCACATAATCCGGGCCTTTTGCCTTTCTGGCTTCGGGCATGCCTCCGTGGAGCCTGTCGATGCTGTTGAGGCCCAGCACAGAATAAACGATTCCGTCCAGGCTGGAGGGCAGGACTGGGTCGCGGTCGTTGGCAAAGTCGACCTCGCTTCCTACCTGGTAGTTATTGATGCTGACGCCGAAGGCCCGCTCAATCACGCTGGCTGGAGCTTCCACATCGACCAGCAGTCGATTAGCAAAGCGGTTGGTAACGGTGAGGCCTTGGCTCGTCGCCCAGTCCACTACCTTCTGCTCATCCTCGGCCGAGGGAGCAAAGCGGGCATTCCACTCCTCAGGAGTGAGGAACTGGTGGAAGTTGGGCGAACCCTTGGTTTCCAGTTCCTCGATGAATTGTTCCTCCTCAGCCATATGTGGGGGTTGCACGGCGAGCACCAGGCGCAGCGTTTGCTGGGGATCGTAAGCGCCAATCACTGTGGCCGTTCCGTCCAGTACCTGGGACGGAGTGTGGTTGGCAAGGGCTACCAAACCTTCAGACTCTTGCCCCAATGCTGGCCAAGAAGCAAAGACGCATAGCGCGAGGAACATCAGGAATGGACGTGTCCAGCTGCTGTTTGCGGAACTGGTCGGATGGCAATATCTCATAATTGTTCTCCTTGTGCTTCCCACTTCGCGATGGTGGCGGTGGCGAACGTCAGGTTCCAGACGGAACGAGAATCCGCTACGTACAACGCCCGAATCCCGCGCTTGTACAGGAAAGCGGAAACCACCTGTGAAACGCCTCATGGGCAAAGAAAATATTTCGGGTCCGGGTGAGTTCAGGTTTCAGGTAGGGGAGAAGGCTCAAAGACGCCCAAAACTCGCGGAAGATTATGTTCGGCAGTTGTTGCGTTGTCAATATGCAGGAAATTGCAGCCGTAGAGCGAGGTGGGCGGGCTGTTCAAAGGGATTGCTGGTGTGACATCGCCATAGCGCTCATTGACCTCGCACTCGCCGGCAGGGATTCTCGACGAGTGTAGTCCCGGTTTTCGTCAAGACAATCGCGCCACAAGTAAATGCAGGAGGCGAACTTGTCGCTAGCGGACGCTTACCACACAGTGTTCACCACCAGCGGTCACCGCGCGCGGCGACAAAATTCCGCCAGACATAGTCCCACGGCACGACGAATAGAAAGATCACGCTCATCAGGCAGGCAAAAGTTGTATCCCAGGTGTCTGCGTCCATGGTGTGGTTCCGCCAGGCAGGCAGCGCCACCGCGAGAAGCCATGTGGCCTTCCACGTTATTTCCCAGAACAAAAGCGGCAGCATTTTCAAGGGATAGCGTAGCCCCAGGACCGCCAGTAGCACTAACGCGAGCAGCATGGAATTGACCACGCCATGCATCAGCTCCCAAGGTTTGTGATGAAGGAAGGCAGGAACCTTCTGCATTCCCATGCCAACGGCAATCAAGAGGTATCCAGCTCTCAGAAGATAGATTCGCCACAGCGCGATCTCCGGCGCCGGAGTGTTGCTTCGGTCACGCGAGTCCGAGGCTGATGCTGGCGATGAATCGGTTTTCATTGCGTATCTCCCAGTTTAGGACGGGATCGGCCTGAAAGCCAATTGCCATTAAATTGTCGATTGAGCTCTTTGACCCTGGTCAGCATCCTCGATGAGTGTAAACGCCGGTTGACAACAGTTATTGCTGGGGCACAAAAGTGGAGAGCGAGTGCGAAGCGCCTCATCGACTGAGAAAGAATTACCAGGCTCCGACCTCGCAGACAGCAAGGGTGATTTGACGACGCGAGGGCCTCAGAATATCCTGTTGACCTTCCCTGGGGGGCAAGGCCGACATGCCCGCAAACGAGTCCGGCAAGGTCACCGAGCTCTTACGGCACTGGAAGCAGGGAGACGAGCGGGCCCTCGATACTCTTCTGCCGCTGCTCTACAAAGAGCTGCGCCGGCTGGCACACTACCACCTGCAATCAGAACGACCGGACCACACCCTGCAGACCACCGCCTTGGTTCACGAGGCCTATCTTCGTCTGGTAGGCGCCCAGTCGGTGGAGTTGCAGAACCGCGCACATTTCATCGCCGTAGCTTCACGCCTCATGCGCCAAATCCTGGTGGACTATGCCCGCGAACGCCGGGCCTCCAAACGTGACGGCGGATGCCGGATTGCTTTCGAATATCTGGAGGCATTGTCCGTCAAAGGAGATGCCGAGCTTCTGGCCTTGGACGACGCACTGAATGAGCTGTCTGCCATCGACGAACGCCAGGGAAAGATCGTAGAAATGAAGTTCTTCGGGGGATTGTCGGCTCCCGAGATATCGCAAGTGCTGGGAATCTCTCGCGCGACCGTCGACCGCGACTGGGCTACCGCCCGGGTCTGGTTGCATCGACAGATGAGCAGGACGGCACGACCATGAGCATTCAAGCGTGGGAGCAGGTCAAAGAGCTACTGCACCAGGCCATGCAACTTGCGCCGGAACAGCGGGCGCCGTTTCTCGACAAGGCGTGCTCGTCCGACGTTGCACTGCGCGCCGAAGTGGAGTCGCTTCTGTTGGCCGGGGAAGGGGTCGTTACCACAAGGGTTGCGAATGCAAACAGATGCCGATCTCAAATCGCTTCACGGTGACCCGCGCTTCGACGCACTCGTTGCCAAGGCCAAAGAGCACGCCGCCTCCGCCCATTAGCCGGCCGAACAATCTCGAAAAAAGTGTGCATCGATTTCTAGCGGAAGCAATCCAGGCTTCGCCAATTGGCGTACATAAGGCAGATCCCAGGCCAACCCACTCCATCTGTTGCGGTCGCTTCGCTCACCCGGCCACTGGGATTTGTTAGGTCTGAAAAGTCTTGCGGCAATCATTCCGAGGGTTGATATACTTCGCGCGCAGCTTCCGTGCGATAAGGAACAATGGAGGACCAGCGGTGCCCTCATCGACCCTACGGTTCGTTCTGGCATTTTTGTTTGCAATCTCTGCTGCAGCGCAGCAGACTACCCCGCAACCACCACCGAAGCCAATCTTCAAGCTCGAGGAAGTTATGATTCCCGTGCGGGACGGCGTTCGACTCCAGACCGTCATCCTCACTCCAGTCGATCAAACCGGCCCACTACCTATTCTGTTTCGCCGCACGCCTTACGGTGTTCCCGAGAAGCCGCCGCAGCAGATGCCGCCCTTCATGAAAGAACTCGCCCAGGACGGCTACATCTTCGTCATCCAGAATCTCCGCGGACGCTTCAAATCCGAGGGCACGTTCAATCTTTCCTCCTGGGTCGACCTCAGCGACCCCAAGGCAACTAACGAGACCACCGATGCCTACGACTCAATCGACTGGCTCGTGAAAAACGTCCCTAACAATAACGGGAATGTTGGCATGTACGGTGTTTCCTACGACGGACTGACGACCGCACTCACCCTTCTCCACCCGCACCCGGCGCTGAAAGCCATCAGCGAGCAGGCCTCGCCCGTTGATCAGTGGATGAACGACGATGACCATCGTTACGGCGCCCTGCGCGAGAGCTACGACTTTGAATACGCTGTGATGGAGCAGGCCGACAAGAACAAGAACACTCATTTTGATTTCGAGACTTACGACACCTACCAGTGGTATCTCGATCTCGGCCCGCTCTCCAACATCAACGCGAAGTATCTTCACGGATCCATTCCTTACTGGAATGCGAGCGTCGACCATCCTGACTATGACGATTTCTGGAAGAAAGAAGCCTGGGTGAACCAGCTGCACGCATCCACTGTTCCCAATCTCAACGTTGCCGGCTTCTGGGACCAGGAAGATCCGTGGGGCCCGTGGCAAATCTTTCGCCACGCTGAAGAGAACGATCCGCAACACACCAACTTGATCGTTGCCGGCCCGTGGTATCACGGCGAGTGGTGGACCGCCAAGGGCGACAGTATCGGTCTAGTTCCTTTCGCAGGACACGAAACTGCCCGCGAGTTCCGCGAGAATATCGAAGCCCCATTCTTCCGTTATTATCTGCACGGCCAGGGCGAGAAGCCGGCGTGGCAGGCCAGCACATTTCAGAGCGGATCGAATACCTGGCACACCTACCCGGAGTGGCCTCCGAAGAATGCGAAGCCCACCAACCTTTATTTGCGGGCGGACGGGAAACTTTCATTTACGGCGCCGGAGGAGTCTGGGAACGGGAAGGCTTATCGCGAGTACGCTTCCGATCCCGCCAATCCCATTCCCTATCGCCAGCGCCCAATCTCCCCGACGTATCCCGCCGGCGACTGGCGCACGTGGGAAGTTGCCGACCAGCGCTTCGTCGATCACCGTCCCGACGTGCTTTCCTTCGTGAGCGATCCGCTCGACCACGATCTAACCGTTACCGGGCCGCTCGCCGCCAAGCTGTTCGCCTCGACTTCGGGCACCGACAGCGATTTCATCGTCAAGCTGATCGATATTTATCCCGAAAACGCGCAGAAGAATGACTGGAGTCCCGATGAAGGCCCAAAGCCCGGACAATACGCGCAGTCGCTGAACGGCTACGAGCTACCGATTGCGATGGAAGTGCGCCGGGGCCGCTATCTCATGAGCTACGAGAAACCGCACGCCCTCAAGCCGAATCAGCCCACGGAATGGAACATCCCGCTGCGCGACCACGACCATGTTTTCCTCAAAGGCCACCGTATCATGGTCCAGATTCAGTCCACGTGGTTTCCGGTGATCGACCGCAATCCGCAGAAGTTCGTACCCAGTATCTACCGAGCCGCGCCATCTGACTTTGTTTCCGCGACTCAGAGAATCTATTGCTCGACCACAATGCCTTCGCATGTGGTCTTGCCGGTCGTACCCTGAAAAGGTAGCCCTACTTAGTTTAGAAGTGCGTTTGGATTCGGGAGTTTAAAAAGTTTCTCGGGCAATTATCTGAAACCGCGGTCGGGCTGCCGTCACGGCCTATGGCGACAACGGACCGCACTGGTATGATGACGTTCGACAAAATCCAGATGGTGCTCGCTGGAATTGAGTTTGAGGCCGACCGGGAGGAAAGTCATCTTTAAATTCGGCCATGGAGGACGCGTTGACTGACTCAAGCCATAACGCTTTCAATCGTCGGGAGTTCATCCACGGCGCGCTTGCTGGAGCCGCTTTCGCTGCTTTTCCAATCTCTGCCTTCTCTAAGGACGATGCACGCATCCAATCGGTGCTTAGCCAGATACCGAAGATGCATGATGAGAATGTGAAACGGCTGCAGGACTGGATCGCTTTGCCATCGATCGCGGCCGAGAATCGCAACTATCCGCAGGGCCCTGAGTACATGGCGCAACTGGCTCGCGACGCGGGATTTGCGAATGTTGAGATTGTGCCGACATCGGGCAAGCCCGGGGTCTTCGGCATTCTGGATGCCGGGGCGGCAACGACCGTCGGCATCTATTTTATGTACGACGTAAAGCAGTTTGAGCCTTCGGAGTGGTCTTCGCCGCCGCTCGAAGGGCGAATCGTGGACAAAGAGGGACTGGGGAGGATCTGCGTAGGTCGCGGAGCTGTGAACCAGAAGGGGCCTGAAACAGCCTTCCTCGGCGCACTTCATGCTTTCAAGGCGGCGGGAACAAAGGTGCCGGTAAATCTCGTGCTCGTCTGTGAAGGGGAAGAAGAAATTGGCTCGACCCACTTTCCGGAGGTTATTCGGCAACCCAGGATCACCGCTGCGCTAAAGAAATGCATGGGTGTGTTCATGCCAGAAGCCGGCCAGGATGTGGATGGAGGCATACAGATATCACTTGGCGCCAAAGGGGTCGTTGAACTTGAACTGGTTTCCAGTGGCGAGCGATGGGGACGAGGACCCAAACACGACGTTCACTCGAGCCTTGAAGCACAGGTGGACAGTCCGGCGTGGCACCTAGTGCAAGCGCTAAACACTCTCGTCGAGTCCGACGGACACACTCCTGCTGTGGCGGGCTTTTTTGACAAGGCGAAGCCGCTCAGTCCGGCACAAATGAAGATGATTCAGGATGTCGCCGCTCGCCGCAGTGAGGCCACGGTGAAGCAGCAGCTAGGGGTTGAGCATTGGGTGCATGACACAAACTGGCTTGACTCACTCGTGCTGCTCGAATCCAAGCCCACGATCAACATTGAGGGCTTAGTCGGTGGATACACGGGTCCCGGTGGCAAGACCATTCTGCCGCATCGCGCCGTCGCGAAGATTGACATGCGGCTCGTGCCGGACATGACGGCTGCCGGTACGCTCGCGCTTCTGAAGGAGCATCTCGCCAAACACGGGTTCGGCGATATCGAGGTCAATATGACCGGCGGCTATGATCCGACACAGACCTCGCAGGATTCGAAACTCATCCAGGCGCAAATGGCGACTTACCGCAAGCTGGGGATGGACCCGGTGTTGTGGCCTCGATCCGCAGGATCCTGGCCGGGATACATCTTCACTTCCGAACCTCTGAATCTTCCCGCCGGACATTTTGGGCTGGGGCACGGGACCGGGGCACACGCTCCGAATGAGTACTATCTGATTGATTCCACGAGTGCGAAGGTTTCGGGAATTGATGCGGCGGTGGGTTCATTCGTCGAATATCTCTACGCCCTGGCTTAAGGCGGAGTGAGAATCAAGGTCGAATCAAGGCTGGACGCCTGCATAGAGAGGAATCGCGCCGCGCGCGGCGTTCTTGTAAACCACGCCGCTCTTCATCACAAATACAACGCGCCGAACGGCGGTGATGTCTTTCAACGGGTCTCCATCGAGCGCAATGATGTCCGCTTGAAAGCCGGGAGCGATGGAGCCAATCTGATCGCCCAAGCCTAGCGCCTCAGCCCCTAGCGAGTTGGCAGAGACCATCGCTGCCATCGGGTCCACACCGCAGTCACGCACGCGATCAATGAACTCCTCGGCATTGCGCCCGTGCGCTCCGGCCACGGCGTCCGTGCCAAAAACGACTCTCAGTCCCGGAGTTTTGGCTGCGTGTTGCACGATCTCATGATCCATTGGCAGGATCTTCTCCATCGCGGCGAATCCTCCGGCAGTGTAGCCTTGCGTGCCGAGATACCTGTCCCTGTTCTGCAAGTACCGGAGGATGTCTCCATCCACCGAGACAGCATCGACACTCGGCCCGGAGTTTGCAGGCACTTGGGGAAATCCGCGCACGGCAAATCCATCGTGCGCAGAGTCGGAATAGAGTTGCATCAGGCCGGATTCGGTCCCGAGGAAAGTGTGCCCTTTCCCATCAGACTGGATACCTTGCGCCCAACTAACGGTCTTGAAAGGGACTGGAAGTTTCTCGAAAGTATTGCCCCGCAGGTGGATCGCGGCGTCTTGATCGGAGCCGAGGCGTTGCTACGGTGGAAGCACCCGAAGCGAGGGCTTCTGCCTCCGGACGATTTCATCCCCCTGGCCGAGCAAACTGGGTTGATCCTGTCGTTGGGAGACTGGGTGCTGGAAACGGCTTGCCGGCAGATTGCTGCATGGACGGCTCGAAAAGAGACGGCCCATCTCACGGTTGCGGTGAATATCAGCGCACGGCAGTTGCTCAACCCTGACTTCGCACAAAATGTACTGAGCATACTGGATCGCACCGGAGCTAATCCGCACAATCTGAAGCTGGAACTCACCGAGAGTATGTTTGTGGACGATCTCGAAGACGTCATCGCCAAA
>Ga0070765_100000196_pt1 | contig 37761 bp, 35 predicted proteins | sample HubBroMetageWFT5_FD_71516 | JGI IMG/M metagenome (GOLD analysis project Ga0070765, IMG submission 71516) | Warmed and freeze-thawed soil microbial communities from the Hubbard Brook experimental Forest, New Hampshire - Hubbard Brook CCASE Soil... | ecosystem: Environmental > Terrestrial > Soil...
CGTAACCAAGCTCGGCATAAAGATCCTCGATGCGGCCGCAGCCATAATCGGATGCAACTCGCGCCCAATCCTGGTCCGATATTTTCTTTAAGACCACTCCAGCCGCGCGAGCTTCCTTTTCCAGGAGGCGCCGCCCCACGTCGGTGGCTTGATCGCGCTCGTGAAGATTGATCCACTGGCGAATCTTGCTGCGCGCGCGCGAAGTCTGAATGGACGATAGCCAATCGCGCGATGGCTCATGGCCCTTTTGCGTGATGACCTCGACAACGTCCCCGTTGGCCAGCGCGTGCCGCAGAGGGACGATCGCGCCATTTACCCTCGCGCCGACGCACTGGTGTCCCACTTCGGTGTGGATGGCGTATGCAAAATCGATGGGAGTAGCCCCGCGCGGAAGCACCACGACACGGCCCTTGGGAGAGAATGTGTAAACCTCCTCGGGGTAAAGGTCCACGCGGAGTGTTGAGAGAAATTCGCTGGGCTCCTGCATTTCCTGCACCCATTCGATCAACTGGCGCATCCACACGATCCGCTGATCGTCAACTTGCGAGACTTCACGGCCGTCTTTATATTTCCAGTGCGCCGCCACGCCTTGTTCGGCAATGCGGTGCATATCCTGCGTGCGAAGCTGGACTTCAAACGGTTGCCCGCCGTGAATCACCGTGGTATGCAGCGATTGATAAAGATTGGGCCGCGGCATGGCGATGTAATCTTTGAATCGACCGGGAACCGGCGGCCATATCTGGTGGATTACGCCGAGCGCCGCATAACAGTTTTTTACCGTGTCGGTAATAATGCGCACAGCCAAAAGATCGAAAACCTGATCTAGAGTGCGCTGCTGCTTTTGGATTTTGAGATGCAATGAGTAAAAGCGTTTTACGCGTGCCTGGACTTCGGCGGGAATTCCGTTCTCCACAAGCTTGTCGCGAATCGATCCCTGGACTTCCTGCAAGAACTTGTCGAACACCTTTTGTTTCGAAGCAAGTTTCTTCTGCAGCTCAAAAAACGCTTCGGGCTCCAAATAGCGAAAGGAAACGTCTTCCAGTTCGCCGCGAATCAGGCCCATGCCCAGCCGGTTGGCAACCGGCGCGTAAATATCCAAGGTTTCCCGGGCGATACGCTGCTGGCGTTCGGTATCGAGATATTCGAGCGTGCGCATGTTATGCAGACGGTCAGCGAGCTTGATCACCACCACGCGCACGTCGTTCACCATGGCTAGAAGCATCTTGCGAACATTCTCAGCCTGGCGCGCTTCGGGTGCGAGCAGGTCCAGGCGGCTAATTTTCGTTGCGCCCTCAACCAGCAGCGCGACATCGGCTCCAAAATGGCTGGTGATTTGATCCAGCGGGATCTTCGTGTCTTCTACAACGTCATGAAGAAGAGCGGCGCACAGAGACGTCACATCCAGCTTCATGCCCGCAAGAATGTGCGCAACTTCCACGGGATGCGAAAGAAAAGGCTCGCCGGAAAGGCGCGTTTGGGTTTTGTGCTGCTCGGCAGCGAAATCGTAAGCGCGCCGCAGAAGTTCCAAATCATCGCCGGGACGGTTACGGCGCAGCTTGTCCATCAGCTCGACAAATCGCAGATCGACGGCACGTCTGGCTGCCTGGGTGATGGCGGGTTTGCCTGCCGGCTCCATATAAGCGCTTATTTTAGCTCTTAAGGCATTCGACCGCGAGTTTTCTGTCAGGGAGCTATTGACGCGGGTTCACCGGACGCACTGGAGGACTTCCACCCAAAAAAAAACCGGCCAGCCTTTGACAGGCTCGCCGGCTCCAGTAAAGATTCGGGAGTGAACTAAGAACTCGGCCCCGGGTTCTCCATCTTTCTCTGCTTGATAGCTTTGACCTTGTCCACCAAGTCGTCGGCTTGTTTGACGTCTGCGTCACGCGCTTCCGGAGTGGTCTCCATGTCGGCCTTTTGACGCAGAAGCAGGTTCAGATAGGCCATCGCATCGTCATAATCCGGCCGCAATTCCATGGCTTTCTGAAGAGATGCAATGCCGTCGTTTACGGTCGCTCCATATTTCAGCTGGAACTGCGTAGCCAGAGCCGGCGGCATCGGATCGGTATCTTTAATTGTTTTTTTGGCGGTCTTGTTATATTCCTCGCGCAAATCCTTATTTCCACGGAAGGCGATCGACCAATCGATTACACCGATCCAATAATAAGGCTCGGGATCGGAAGGGTTAATCTGAATGTGTTTTTCGTGGTAGCTTTTCGACTCTTCCATCTTTTGGGGATCGAAAGGCGTGCTGGCCATGTTGTAAAGAATTGAGCCGATACCATCGATCGCATTCAGATTGTTCGGGTTTTTATTCAGGACTTCTTGCCATTCCTGCATGGCCTGTTTGCCCATGCGGACATTGTCATCAGAGGGAGCGCCCGGGATGTACTGGCTGGCGTAAGCCGTAGCGAGATAAAGTTGTGCATTCGTCAGCGAAGGATCGAATTCCTTCGCTTGTTTGAAATCTTCAATCGCAAGATCCGTTTGATTGGCCTTGTAGGCCTGTACACCCTTATTAAGCTTGTCGCGCGCGCGGAGCTTGTCGCATCCGGCTGCGGCGGCAAATGACACGAGCACGATTGCTAGAGTAAAAAACGTGTGGACCTTACGCTGCATTCCGTACTCTCCTTAATGAAGGCTGCGCTGGCCATTTCCCCCATCGCGCAACCCGGCGAGGCTAGTACATCTCTTCGAGGGCTTTATCTACTGGCCCGCTTCAACTTTAGCGGTGATCAGCCCAACGCTCTCGATTCCCGCTCCGCGCATGATGTCAATCGCCCGGGCTACTTGACCGAAGTCAACAGAGTCATCGCCTTTGACGAAAGCTACCTTTTCCGCGCGCAGCTTGAAGACATCGTCCAGTCGAGGTCCGAGATCGTCCCAGGAGGTCTCGTCCTGGTTGATCATCACTTTTCCATTCCCCAAAACTTGAACTACGATTGTCTTGGCAAGAACATCCTTATTTTCCTGCGCGTTAGGCGGCGACGGTTGCGGAACCAGGGTGTCTAACCCCTGCGGCACGGTCGGCGTGATCACCATGAATATGATGATCAGGACCAGCAGCACATCGATCAGCGGAACGATGTTCGGTTCCGACATCGAACCTTTATTTCCTCCAACTGCCATTCCCATGGAAGAACTCCTTTAATTCTTTACGATGTTTCTAGCGCTCCCTAGCCTGTTCCTGCAGGCGGAGCCGGAGGCGCCGGGGCGCCAGACTTTGTGCGGATCTTTTCGGTAAGCAACCCGATCTTATCCACGCCCGCGGACCTCACTTCGTCCACTGCCTTAACTACCTCGCCATACTTCGCGCGCGAATCCGAACGCACGAAGACGGTCTTATCGATACGGTTAGCCAGCAGGTCCTTTACTTTGTTCGTTATCTCGCTTAAGCCCACCTGCGTGCTTCCCAGGTAGAGCTTTCCGTCTCGGGTGACCGCCACGATGATGGCGTCGTCCTTGTCGGCGTCCTGCATGTCCTGGGCGTTGTTTACTTTGGCCATATCCACCGACACACCTTTTTGCAACATCGGCGTTACGACCATGAAAATAATCAACAACACCAGCATAATATCGGCCATCGGAATTACGTTTGGCGCAGCCATGACCGGCGGTGCTTTCGGTTTGTATCCCATGATTTACTTCTTTCCGCCCCGGCGGGTGATGAAGTAGTTGATCAACTCCATTGAGGAGTTGTCCATCTCGACGTCAAAAGCTTCCACCTTATTTGTGAAATAGTTGAAGGTCCACACCGCCGGCACCGCAACCAGCAGACCAAGCGCCGTCGTGACCAGCGCTTCGGCGATACCGCCGGCGACTGCCGACAGTCCAGTTGCCTTGGAAGCCGAAATTCCTTTGAACGCGTTGATAATGCCCATGACCGTGCCGAACAACCCCACGAACGGCGCCGTCGAGCCGATGGTGGCCAGGCCCGAGAGGCCGCGCTTCATTTCCGCGTGAACGATCGCCACGGAACGTTCCAGGCCGCGTTTGGCTGCCTCAATCACTTCTTCGTCTCCCACTTGCGCCGAGGCCGCCTGGAATTCAGAAAGGCCTGTCGCCACTACCTTGGCGATATGGCTCTTCTTATTCCGCTCGGCGATCGAAATTGCCTCGTCGAGCTTGTTATCTTTCAGCGCGCCAGCCACTTGCTGCACAAAAACGCGGGATTGCTTCCGCGCTGCGCTGTACATCAGCGCTCGATCGATCATGATGCCCACCGACCATGCGGACATGATGAAGAGAATGAAGACGACCGTTTTCGCCGGATAGCCCATGTTGTGCCACATCGTGAGCAAATCCCAGCCTACCTCCTGCTGCTGCAACATCACTACACTCGCCAAGAGTAAATTCGAAAGCATAGAGTTTGCTCCTCCATTCGTGCGAAACGATCACGGCAGCAGTATTCTGCCGGTCGGAATTACCTTCAAACCAGCTCAGACCCCCAAGAGGACGCCCGAACCGTGTCCTTCTTAACCGCCCAAAGTAAACACAACAGAAATCGTGGTATCCACGTCAACCGGCTCACCGTTGAGCAAGGTCGGTTTGTAGCGCCACTGCCGCACAGCGTCCATGGCACTCTTCATCAGCAACGGAGGCCCGGAAACATATTGAAGGTCCTGTACCGTGCCGTCCTTTCCAATAATCGCATGCAGCAACACCGTGCCGGAAATGTGCGCGGTTTTCGCGATCGGCGGATATTGCGGCGTTACTTGGTGAATTAGGTTCGCCGCTGCCACATTGCCGCCGACGCGAATGGACTTGGGAGTCGCCGCCTTCGGAGGAGGAGGCAGCCCTGCGCCTGTACCGCCTATGATTCCACCGAGAACCCCCCCAGCCTGTCCACCCGGAACGCCTCCCGGCACGCCGCCGGCTACACCCACGGCACCGACATCGGGCGGCAGCTCCTCTTCCTTAATCATCGCAACTTTTTTGGGAATCACAGTGGGGGCGGTCATCTGGCCGTTGTGAATCAAGCGCGCAACCGGCTTCACCACTCTTTGAATCGCTGCCGCGGGAGGCGGCGGTGGAGGCGGAGGCGGCGGAGCGACAAGGAATGTAGTAAGCATCTGCTTGGGCAGGGCTTCGGTGTATATCAGCGGGATCAGAATCATTACGATCACGATCCCGAACTGAATCAGAAACGACAAAGCCACGGTCCAAGGCTTATTTGTCCTCTGCGGGTTCGCGCTGGAAACCACCAGATCGTCAAACATGGCTACCTCCTTGCAGCTGCCGCTACGCGCTTATCGGCCGCGGATCCGGCGCGAACGGCAGTTCCTTGTCCTCGATACTTATTCCACAGCACCACGATGGGTGCCGCGATTCCAAAACTGGAGTATGTACCTACCACAACTCCCACCACCATAGCAAAAGAGAACGCTCGAAGAACTTCGCCGCCCATTAGGAACAAAACCAGCACGGTCAAAAAGGTGAGCCCGCTGGTCAAAATCGTCCTCGACAGTGTCTGGTTAATGGCCTTATTCACCACCTCAGGAAATGGATCGCGTCGCATTAGCCTGAGGTCTTCCCGAACGCGGTCGAAAATGACAATCGTATCGTTCATCGAGTAGCCGACCAGCGTCAACAGTGCCGCTATGACGGTTAATGAAATCTCAAAATGGAAAATCGAGAAGAAGCCCAAGGTGATCAGCACGTCATGAAAAACCGCGATCACCGCCGCCGCCCCATACACCCACTCGAACCGGAAGGCAATATACAACAACATGCCGCCCAAGGCATAGATGGTTGCCCAGAAAGCCTGCTTGCGCAACTGGGCGCCTACTTTGGGCCCCACGATCTCCACATTCCGTATCGTAAAGTTGCCGAGTGAAAAGCCGCTGCCAAGGGAAGACAAAACGGCAGGCGTTGCGCCATCGACATTCTTCAACCCCTCGAAATTTGTGACGATGCCACTGTGTTCCTTGTCCCGTGCGTCGGTTAAACGTTGCGCAAGCTGGTTGTAACGCTCTCCGGCATTCGTGCCGAGCCCCAGCGGATCCTTCTGCGTGAGATAGATGGCCAGTTCGGACGCGGTGATGGAGTTGAAATCCTGCTTCCCTGCAGCGTTCACCGTCCCGAAAGTCTTGTGCAATACATCCAGAATCGCTTGTTTGCCGGTATCCAGAGCTTCATCCCCCTGGCCCGTTTTCTCGATACCGATAACTACATCGTTCTGCGCTCCGCCATTCAAAACATTGTCGCTGATTGTTTGAATCGAGCTGTTCGCCAAGCCCGCATCCTGAAGACCCTTGCGAATCTGATTGACCGGAGCGGGTCCTGAAAAGCGCACATACACCAGCGTGCCGCCGCGGAAATCAATTCCGTAGCGCAAACCTCCGTTGCGGAGAATTGAAATCCAGCCAACGGCCAGGAGAATCAGCGAAAGAGAAACGAAGTACTTCGCCTTCCCCATCCAATCGACGTTTACGTTATGAAAGAATTCCATCGAGTCCTATCCGCCATTATTTGACACCGTAGTACGCCGCTTTGTTCCCGGGTCTAAATACTCAGTTCGGCCTGCCGCTCCATACGTGAAAGATGCCAGTCGAAGATTGCCCGTGACACATAAATCGATGTAAAGACGTTAGCAAGCAAACCAATCACCAAGGTGACGGCAAAGCCGCGCACAGGTCCGGTCCCGAAGAGAAACAGGAAAACCGCTGAAACGATGGTAGTTACGTGAGTGTCGATAATCGTAAGGAAGGCACGATCAAAGCCCACGGCCACAGCCGAGGCCGGAGCTTTTCCACTGCGTAGCTCTTCGCGGATACGCTCGAATACTAGTACGTTCGAATCCACGCCCATGCCAATGGTCAAGATCACGCCGGCAATTCCCGGCAGAGTGAGCACAGCCCCGGCATAGGCCATGAAGGCAACCAGGATGATCAGGTTCAGCGCGAGAGCCACAACTGCATTGACACCGCTTTGCCGGTAATAGACCACCAGGAAGATCATCACCACGATGATGCTGCCAATGGACGCCCGCACACCCTCGCGTATCGAATCGGCTCCCAAAGATGGCCCGACCGTTCGCTCTTCCAAGTATTTGATCGATGCGGGCAACGCTCCTGCCCGCAGTACAAGCGCCAGATCCTGCGCCGACTCCTGGCTGAAGTTTCCTTCAATAATCCCGGAGTCCTCAATCTTGCCCTTTATTTCCGGCGCTGTGTACACTTTATGGTCAAGTACAATAGCCATCTTATGGCCAATATTTGACTCCGTAAACGGCCCGAACCTCGCCGCCGCGGCCGTCGACAGTTGGAAGCGAACTTCGTATTGACCTGGGTAATTCGTACTGGAAGCAGGATTTGCGCCGCGCAAGTCCTGGCCGGTGACAATCGGCGCCCGCTCGAGCACGTAAAAAACCTGCTGCGCCGCCTGCCCATTGGGTCCGTTTTCGCCCTTACCTGCAACAACCTCTGTGCCCGGCGGCAAAACCCCCCCATGCGCCCCGAGAGCGGCAATTTCCGAGGGGTAGGTTTGCTCATCGACTACCAGTTTGAGTTCAAGCTGGCCGCCAGCTTGAATCACCGATTTTGCGCGGGTGGGATCACCTTCACCAGGTAGCTGAACGAGGATTTCGTTGTCGCCCCGCCCAGTGAACGCGATGGTTGGCTCGGTAAGTCCGAGAGCGTTAATACGTCGGGTGATGGTTTCCAGCGACTGGTCCATCGTGTCGCGGCGAAGATCGGCGACGATGGAAGGCTTCATCGTCAATAAGAAGCCATTGTCTTCACCGGCGGCTGGAGCCATGGCCCAATCGGTAAATTGAGTGCTGACGAGATCGCGGAACGCGCCAGACGTGTTGGTATCCACGTTGCGGACCAAGATGTGAGTGTCGTCCACACGGCGAATTTCACCGACGGTGATATTTTTTTCGTGGAGTTGCTTGGTTATTTGATCGACCGCTTGATCGCAGCGCTGGCCGATGGCTTCGTCCACTTGTACTTGCAATACCAAGTGGCTGCCGCCCTTCAAATCCAAACCAAGCTTGATACGGTCGGCGAGATTCTGCTTAACCTGCGCCCAAGAGGTCGGAAAGGTTGGCACGCATACCAGGCCATAAATGCAAAAAAGAATGACCGCAGCGATAAAGATAAATTTCCATCTGAGCTGAGGATTCATGCCGGCTTTCTAGCTCTCCTTGGGAGGTTCCGCCTGAAGCCCGGCAATCGCGCTGCGGGCCACTTTCATCTTCACTTGTTCAGCAACCCGCAATTGGACGGCTTCCTCTTCCAGGCCGACGATGGTTCCGTAAATGCCGCCATTGGTAATCACTTTGTCGCCCGTTTTCAAAGCTTTCAGCATCTCGGTAACTTTCTTCTGGCGCCGCTGCGCTGGCAGGATCATCAGAAAATAAAAGATAACCATGATCAGAATGAGGGGCAGAAACAGCGCAATCCCGCTCGGTTGCGCCTGAATCAGCGCGAGCGACGTTATCTGCGTAACACCTATAGCCAGCATCAGGTTATTTGCGCCTTCCCCTCTTGAGCAGATACTTGGATCGAGGGCAAACCAACAAACCGTTCGCCGAAGATTCCCCTCCGCCTTTTATGGCGCCCAACACTTGCTTAGGTTTGCCTATTTGAGGCGGGCCTGAAGGTCAGAGCGGAATCTTTCGAGCTTCCCAAAACGAATAGCCTCGCGAATTTCACGCATTATGTCAAGGTAAAAGTAGATGTTGTGGTGGGTGTTTAGGATGGCTGCGAGAGTTTCGCCGGCCAGATAAAGGTGCCGTAGATAGGCGCGGGAATAGCGCCGACACACCGAACAGCCGCAGTTTTCATCAATGGGTCGCGGGTCCTTGGCATACTGCACATTCTTGATGAGCAAGCGGCCTTGGGACGTATAAAGGCATCCGTGACGCGCGTTGCGAGCGGGCAGGACACAGTCCATCATGTCTATACCAAGCGCGACGAAATCCGGCAATTGTTGAGGGTGACCTACGCCCATCAAGTAACGAGGCTTATCCTGGGGAAGACGCGGAGTTGTCACTCGCGTCATCTCGCAAGTCAGGTTATGCGATTCACCGACGGCGAGGCCACCGATTGCATAGCCCGGGAAATTCAGTTCTACAAGCGCGTCGGCATTTTCACGTCTGAGCGCTGGATAGGTGCCGCCTTGAACGATGCCAAACAGCGCCTGCAGCGAAGAATTGCCGTGCTTGTGAAAATAATCCTGCGAGCGGCGAGCCCAATCGAGGGTGCGCTTGGCGGCATCCCGCGCACGCTGCTCGGTACAGGGCGCTTCGATGCATTCATCGAGAACCATGATAATGTCGGCGCCGAGTGCGATTTGAATTTCTAACGCTTTCTCAGGCGAAAGAAAGTGAGGGGAGCCGTCCAGATGCGAGCGGAACGTGACGCCTTCGTCGGTTACCTTGCGCAATTCACTTAAACTGAAGACCTGATAGCCTCCCGAGTCGGTAAGGATCGCTCCCGGCCAGGACATGAAACGGTGCAGGCCGCCCATATCGCCGATGAGTTCATGGCCGGGCCGAAGATACAAATGATAGGTATTGGATAGAAGAATCTGAACGCCAAGCGATTCAAGGTCCGCTTGCGTCTGGGCTTTGACGGTCGCCGCAGTGCCTACTGGCATGAACGCCGGCGTTTCGATCACGCCGTGCGGGGTCGTTAGCCGGCCCAGCCGCGCGCCGGTCGGGTCGGTTGCAATTATCTCGAACTGAAATCCCATCTACCGAATTGTATCAGCCGAAAGCGGCGGCAAGACCGACGAACACCAACACAATGGCCAAGTACACTCCTATGACCACGCCCATCGAAGCGCCCCATCGAACCTTTTTAGGATTTACGACGCTAAACCCGATTGCAGTAAGGACGAGACTCCACAGGGCAAACAGGTCCAGAAAGGAACCGAGAGTCAAGAGCCATTTCGGCGAATCACTGCTTAGAAAAGCAGCGACGTTCGAGGCCACGAAATTATTGGGGTTTATTGTACTAGGGTCCTTTAGCAGGAGAATGACGGTACCTAAGATCGCCCTGAGCGCCGAAGGTATCGATGCATAGCTCACGATGGAAAATGTTGTTTTAAAGTTGAATTGGGCGCCGAATATTAAATTGAACGCTCCCAGGTAGATTGCCGAACTGATCAGAACTGCCAAGGTAGGCGCCAGCAAGCCTGCAACATACGTGATGTTCTTAGCGATGATGGCTCCTCCCGTAATCGTGTCCGCGCGCTTGTCTTGAGCGATTCGATCCAATTTGCCGCTCGCTTCAAGCTGCTCTCGCACAACTTCTCTCCAATCTGCACGATTGGCCAGAACCGAATGCATCATGAAACTTAGTAGAGTCAAAACAATCATGGGGGCAAGCCAAGTCGGATATTGCGCGATGGATTCAAAGGTCGGTTTGGAGCTGAAAAGCACACCGAAAATTCGTCCGACGGAGCTAACCGGCGGCGGTCCCGGCAACGGCGTCACTGGGCTAGCCATGTTTTCTTTCTCCCACGATCAAAAAGACTCGTTGATCCGCGGTTTGACTACATCTGGATGCGATAGTCAGTTACAAGCGGGCAGAGTGTATCGCAATTTATGCGGATTGCGGAAACCCCAAGGGAAACCCCTTCGCAAGCCTCAGAGCAAAGATAGCCATCATTTCACACGGGAATCTGTGGCACAGCAGCGATCAGGGTTTTTGTATAAGCATGCTTCGGGTTGCCGAGGACCTCGCCGGCGTCGCCAATTTCGACGATTCGTCCGCTCTGCATTACGGCGACTCGTGTGGCGAGTTGCGCGACGACAGGCAGACTGTGAGAAATGAGAATCGACGTCAACGAAAACTCCCGCTGGAGGCGCGCCAGCAATTCCAAAATTTGCGCACCGACTGAAACATCCAGTGCAGACACGGGCTCGTCCCCGACGACCAGCTCCGGTCTTAGAATCAGGGCCCGCGCGATACCAATTCTTTGGCGTTGTCCTCCGGAAAATTCGTGCGGGTAGCGATCCAGCGACTCCGCGCCCAGGCCGACCGCTTCCAGGATTTCGGCCGCGCGTTCGCGGCGTTTGACGCGCGATAGCCCGGGCTCATGAACGGCCAGCGGCTCGCCTACGATTGTCCCGACGCGCATCCGCGGATTAAGCGACGCGACCGGATCCTGAAAAATCATTTGCATTCTACGGCGCAGCGCTCGCAAGTCCGTCCCGCGCGCTCCCAGCCAGTTCTGTCCGCGGAAAAAGATCTCACCGGAATCCGGCTCGATCAGACGCAGCAGCATTCGCGCAAGCGTGGTTTTGCCACAGCCTGACTCGCCCACGATGCCCAGTGTCTCTCCGCGTTCGAGCGCGAAACTTACGTTATCCACCGCGACTGTGCGGCGGTGGGACTCGGTGAACGCACCGGTAGAAACAGAGTACGTCTTCGAAAGGCCCCGGGCGTCCAGAAGGATTTCGCCTGGCATGTTAATTCTTCTCGGCGGCAATAAAAATTCCGGTGTTGACCATATAGATGTCGGGGTCGTCACCCGGCTTTATGACGTCAGCGGGCTCCAATCGCGGATGAAAGTCGGCGCCATCGTCGGCCATCGAAGATTCCATCAGCCGGCGCGCCTCTATGTATTCACGGTCCGTGCGTTTCCAGCCGGCGACATGCATCCAATGATCGAACGTGCGCGGGTGTCCTCGAACTTCCGTCGCAACGATACGGAGCCCCGCCGCAGTAAAAATCCGGTCAAAATCGCTCCGCGCGAGCGAACGCGCATGGGAATGGTCGCGTATAAATTCGATCCGATGGTTCATCTCGCGAATTTTTGGATCTTCCGGGACCAGGATGTCGAGCACGCCGACGCGGCCTCCCGTTTTCACCACACGCGCCATCTCTTTCAGCACCTTGGCCGGATCGGAAATGTGGTGCAGGCTGTAACTTGTGACCGCAAGATCGACAGAGCCATCCCCAAGCGGCAGCGCCTGCGCGTCGCCGAGAACACAAACAAGATTAGCGAGGCCTTGCTTGATCGCATTGATGCGAGTTCGCGCGAGAATTGCGGGAGTGAAGTCCAGTCCGCAGACCCAACGCACATGCCGCGCAAATCGCAACGCGAGCGTTCCAGCCCCGCAGGCGAGATCAACCGCGCGGTCGTTTGGACCAGCAGACACCAGGCGCACTAGCAGTTCGGCATCCGTGACACGATTGGCCACAGCGTAGTCACCGAAAACCTCCGCGGTGCGCGTGAAGCGTTCACGGACGAGCGCTTTTAGTTCGTTGTCATTGGCTGCGCACATGGGACGAGAATACACCTCGAACTGTGATTTGTATTTGCGGGCCGAAGCTCCGGGACCGCGACATCGCACTCCGCAACACGGTAGGGACACCGCGGCGCGAAAGCGCAGCCGGGCGGTAGCGCGTTCAATGCGGGAACCGTACCGGGAATGGGAACTAATTTCGCGCGTTCCAGGCGAGGGGCCGCTCGCAGCAGACCTTCTGTATAGGGATGGCGCGGATGGCGCAGGACTTCCGCCGTCGGGCCGTGTTCCACAATTCTCCCGGCATACATCACGATGATTCTGTCGGCGATCTGCGCCACCACGCCGAGATCGTGCGTAATAAAGAGCAATGAAAGTCGAAGCTCCTTGCGGAGCGTGGCCAACAATTCAAGGATTTGCTTTTGGACGGTGACGTCGAGCGCGGTGGACGGCTCGTCTGCGATTAGAATTCCGGGATCTGAGGCCAATGCCATGGCGATCATTACACGTTGACGCAAGCCGCCGGAGAGCTGGTGCGGGTATTGCCGCGCCCGCTGCTCCGGCTCGGATAATGCCGCTCGTTTGAGTGCGTGAATTGCCTGAGAGTGAATCTCGTTTTGATTCGCACGATGGTCGTGGACGCGGATCGCTTCTTCAATCTGCGCACCGACGCGCATTACCGGGTTCAGCGCCGTCATCGGCTCCTGAAAAATCATGGCGATTTCGCGGCCGCGCAGTCCGCGCATTTTATCGCGCGATGCGGTAAGGATATTGATTCCCCGCGAGTCCGCTGCTGGATCGCATTCGCGCAGCCAGACTTCACCTTTTCGACGCGCACCGGGCGGCTCCAGCCCCATCAATCCCAGCGAAAGCATCGTTTTGCCCGATCCCGATTCCCCGACGATGCCCAGGGTTTCACCTTCACCAAGATCGAAGGAGACCTCGTTTACAGGCCGCACCCAGCCGCTCTGCGTTGGCAATTCCACGGTCAAGTTGCGGACCTCGAGCCTGGTGGCCATAGGAATAATGATAAGACGCAGCGCGAGCGCCGGGACCAAAATTTCCGTTCCTGGTGCTCATCCCACTGCGCTTCCGCGCATAGAGCGACTCAGCGTTTGGCTAGGGGAATGACAAAGCGCAGGGCTGTGTGGGTAGCAGAGAAGCGCACCACTTTGTTGTCGGTGAGGCCGGCGGATTTTCCTGCGTTAATCACATCGATCTCGCGAATATGGGTTTGAGCCTTCGGATAAACAACCCAAATTCCTCCGGATTTACAAATCCAGCGGGCGAGGGGTTTCAATTTAGAGAGGTCTTCCTTGGCCTCCGCGGAAAAGAAAATCAAGTTCGCTTCACTGACCCGTTCGCCGCGCGAATAATCCGGAACGATGGCTTGGAGGTCTCGCTGGAATTCCGCGTCTTCCACACCGAGTACCGCAATGCGTAGATCTGGCTCTATTCCAAGTTTTTCGGCGAGAGTACGGTGCGAGTAGTCCCGCTCTGGCGCGCGCTGTTTCGATCGATTTTTTTGCGGCATGGCGCAGTCCTCGACCATCGCCCCACGCGAATGGGAGCGAATCATACACCTATTTACGTAATCTCGACGCTGGCACATAATGCGCCGTCGATAGGCGCATGTACCGTTTGAGGAGGTACCTTGGGATGCTTCCCGGCTTAAAAGCGGCGCTCAACTATCATCCGATTTTCGTTCATTTTCCCATCGTGTTATGGTTCGTTGCGTTGCTGTTTGAGTTGCTGGCTGTGTGCCGCAAGAGTGACGAAATGCAGCGCGCGGCTTCGAGGATGCTCTATCTGGGGACACTGGCTGCGATCGTAACGGCATGGACAGGACTTGTTGCGGAAAAATCGGTTCCTCCGGGTATCGCCCAGCGCGTGGTGGGAATTCATCAGGCATGGATGCTCGTATCGACGAGCCTCGCGGGAGCTCTCTGCATCTTTGCTTTCTGGGTGCGGCGGAATTTTACCGTTCCATTGCGAAAGGCGATGTTGCTGGGACTCTGCATTCTCGGAGTGTTCGTTACTTTGGGAGCCGATCGCGGCGCGCAGCTGGTTTATGAATATGGCTCGGCGGTGAATTGGCCGACAGCCGAGCAGCAGAAGTAGATTTCGGTGGGAGGCAAAATGGCCAAAAACCCTCGAGAATCGAAACGGATGAGCGACCATGCGGTGAAAGAAAGAACCGGCAAAACGTGGGCGGAGTGGTTCAAAATCCTGGACAAGGCCGGCGCGAAGAAATGGCAGCATAAAGAAATTTCCGCCTATCTCGGCGAAAAGCAAAACGTAGGGCCTTGGTGGGGCCAGATGGTTGCGGTGGCCTACGAGCACGAGCGCGGCATTCGCGAGAAATTTCAAAAATGCGATGGCGAGTTTGCGGCCTCGGGCAGCCGAACGCTGAAGGTGCCGCTTTCCAGGGCGTATGACGCTTGGGTGCATGAAAAATTGCGGCGGGCTTGGCTGGGCGAATCGGAATTGGAAATTACCACCGCCACGGCGTCGAAATCTATTCGGGGAAAGTGGGACGGAGGAAGCAGCCGGCTAAGTGTGAATTTTTACGGCAAAGGCGTGGAGAAGTGTCAGGTGGCCGTGGATCATATGAAGCTTAGCAGCAGCAAAGAGTGCGCCAGGATGAAACGTTTCTGGTTTGAGGCTTTAAATCGATTGCAAAACCGATTGGAAGGATAATTTTTCGCTGGAGCGAGTCTTGGACTCGCTCCAGCGAGAGAATCAGTAGTCGTTCGCGGAGCCTTCTAGAAAAGCACGCAGCTTGCGCGAACGCGACGGGTGGCGCAGCTTGCGCAGAGCTTTCGCTTCGATTTGGCGAATGCGCTCGCGAGTGACCGCGAAGGATTGGCCGACCTCTTCAAGCGTGTGCTCGCTGCCGTCGTCCAAACCAAAGCGCATTTTGATCACTTTCTCTTCGCGCGGCGTAAGGGTCTTCAGCACCGAAGACGTCTGTTCCTTGAGACTTAGATTGATTACCGCGTCAGAGGGCGAGACCACCGCTTTGTCCTCGATGAAATCGCCGAGATGCGAATCTTCTTCTTCGCCGATGGGAGTTTCCAGTGAAATCGGCTCCTGCGCGATTTTTAGAATCTTGCGCACCTTGGCGACAGGAATATCCATGCGCTTGGCGATTTCTTCGGAAGTAGGTTCGCGGCCAAGCTCCTGTACCAACTGGCGCTGCGTGCGAACCAGCTTGTTGATGGTTTCGATCATGTGCACCGGGATGCGGATGGTGCGAGCCTGGTCGGCGATCGCGCGAGTGATGGCTTGGCGAATCCACCATGTGGCGTAGGTGGAAAATTTGTAGCCGCGGCGCCACTCAAATTTGTCGACAGCCTTCATCAAACCAATGTTGCCTTCTTGAATCAGGTCCAGAAACTGCAAACCGCGGTTGGTGTATTTTTTGGCGATGGATACGACCAAACGCAGGTTGGCTTCGATTAATTCCTTTTTCGCTTGTTCGGCTTCCGCTTCGCCCCGAAGAATCACCTGCAAAGCGCGCTTCAGTTCGGTCGGGCTCACTTCGCTAGCCAGTTCGATTTCGCCGAGTTCCTGGCGGCGGTTTTTCAAATCCTTGCGCGCTTCTGCCTGGACATCGCCCTTGGAGGCTTCCACCCGGCGCTCTAGCTTGATGGTGTCGCGCTCGAGGAAATGAACGCGCTCCACTGTCTGGCGGATTTTTTCGATCAGGCGCTTCTTTTCAAGCGGGTTAAAATCCAGCTCGCGGAACCGGTTCGACATTTCCACCCGAGTGCGAGCCAATGTGTAGCGCGCTCGAAGATAGGGACGCTTTTTCGAGCGAGGAATTTTCCCCAACTTTGCGGCCTGCTTCATCGCCAGCAGATAGAGTTTTGCTACTTTGTCGATCTGCTTGAGGGTTTCCTTGGTCTTCTGTTCGATTTTTTCTTCGGTCAGTTCTTCATCGTCGAATTGAACGATTTCCTTGATCGAGCGGGAGCCGTTGCGGACGTCTTCGCCTACCTGCAAAAGTTCCTTCAAGATAAGGGGAGCGCGAGTAATCGTTTTCAGAACGAGCAACTGTCCGCGTTCAATGCGCTTTGCGATGGCAACTTCACCTTCGCGCGTCAGCAGCGGCACAGTTCCCATTTCGCGCAAATACATGCGGACGGGATCGTTCGTCTTTTCCAGGGTTCCGGGAGTCAGATCCAGATCGCCATCTTCGGAGGCTGTCGAAGCCGGTTCATCTTTTACGTCAATTGCATCCGTTGAATCTGCTGCGGCCAGCGCGGCCTTGGCGCTTGAAAGGTCTTCATATACATCGATGCCATAGCGCTCAAAGGTTGAAAGAAGATCGTCGATTTCTTCCGAGGAGTGCACCTCGGGTGGCAGAATATCGTTCACTTCATCGTAGAGCAGGTAACCGCGTTCCTTGCCCATCGCGATGAGCTGTCTTACCTGATCGTATTTTTCTTCAAGAGCTACCGTCACACTGCCTCCCTCTTTTCAAAGCCGGGCCGCACGCACGAGCAGATCCCAAGCAAAAAAGGCCGGTACTAGACACCCCGGCACACCCTTGCGCTAGTTGTGAATAAACGCTTATTTTTCAGACGAATCTTCGTTGGTGCCTGCGCCCGTGCCGTTGAAGCCCACACAGCTTCTCCCACAACAATACTATATGATGCTCAACGGGGGCTTATCGTTTCATCCAAAACCTTACGAATATATAACATACAGGGAAGCAGGTCAATCGAATGCCGTAACTTATTGGCCCGCCAAGAGTTTCTGCAATTCCAGACGGCGCGTGATGATGCGTCGAAGTTCCTCGGTAGGCGGCTTGGATTCAATTTGCTTCTGCAGTTCTGCTAGTTCCTGTTCCACACGCCGGCCGCGGAGCACGCTCAGGCAACTCTCCGCTTCCTCCCAAGTATGCTCGGAGAATGATTCAAAGAAAATTTCAAACAGCACGCGCCTGTCGCGTTCGTCGAGTGCTTCGGCAAAAGTTGCCGGATCGGAACGTTCTCCGGCCTTGGCAACCAGCAGCTCGAATATCTTCTCGGTCTCCAGACCCCGATGCAGCCCACTGGAAATAATTTCCTGCGCAAGCTTTTCGCGGAAGCCATCCGCCTCCGCAAGCATGTGAATTAGACGCCGCTCAGCGCCCTTTACGCTCGGGCCCAATAGTTCTGCTTTGGGCTTTACTTCGCTGCGACGTTCGGCGGCGGCCCGGCGAAGGGCCTCTCGCAAGACTGGTTCGTCCACGTGCAGCTCCGACGCTATGCGCGTCGCCCATTCGGAACGCAACAAGCGGTTGGGAAGCCGCTGCACGTACGGCATTAGAAAATTGAGAGCTGCGATTCGCCCGTTCGCGGTGGTGCGGTCCATCAGCTTGGCGCGACCAATGAGGTAGTCCAAATACGGCGGAGCCTGAAGCAGCAGTTTCTTATACGCTTCGGCGCCTTGCTCCTTTAGAAATTTGTCAGGATCGGCGCCGCCCGGAAGCACGAAGACTCGTACGTCAAACTCCTTTTCGAGCAGCAGCGTAATGGAGCGCTCGGTAGCGGCCTGTCCCGCCGTATCCGGATCGTAGTTCACCACCACTCGCCGGGTAAAACGGCCGAGCAACTTTATCTGCGGATCGGCGAGGCTGGTACCACAGCTCGCTATTACGTTCATGATTCCTGCACGCGCCACAGCGATTGCGTCCATGTAACCTTCCACTAAGACGCCGAAGTCGTTTTGCCGCAGCGCTTCTTTAGCCCGATCGAGATGATAGAGAACGTTGCTCTTGGAATAGATTGGCGTCTCAGGAGAGTTCAAGTACTTAGGCATGTCGTCGCCCATAGCGCGCCCGCCAAAGGCAATCACTTTCGCAGCTTCATTGGCAATGGGGAACATGATGCGACGGCGAAAGCGGTCGAAAAAACGGCCGCTTTGGTCGCGAGACAGAAGGCCGGAAACTTCAAGCAGCTTCTCCGGATATTTCTGCTTTAAGAACCGAAGGAGTGCATCCCCCGATGATGGCGCAAACCCCAATGCGAACCTAATCATCGCCTCGCGATTCAGCCCACGATCTTCAAGATATGCGTAGGCGACCTTGCCTTCGGGCGTTTCGTGTAGTTGACGCGCGAAAAATGCCGCGGTTTCCCGGTGCATCTCCACAAGCAGGCTTCGTTGCTGATTCTCCCGGCGTTCTTCCGGTGAACGCTCACGCGGCTTGGGAATTGCGATGCCGCATTTTTCGGCAACCGTGCGGATGGCCTCCGGAAACGTGCACTTTTCCAGCTCCATCACGAACTTGAAGACGTCCCCGCCAACGCCGCAGCCAAAGCAGTGATAAATCTGTTTGACCGGATGCACGTTGAAAGAAGGAGTTTTCTCCTGGTGGAAGGGACAAAGTCCCGAGAAGTTCTGGCCGCTCTTCTTCAGGCGCACATACTCGCCGATCACGCGGACGATATCCGCTTGCTGTTTCACCCGTTCCGCAAATGATCCGGCTTCCGCCATGTCTTCTGAGATAGACCTCTAGTTTCGCAACTCGGCGATGGTGATTGCCGTGCCGCCTCGGTCTTCCGCTTCCTCGCGGACTTTATCAACAAGCGGATGAGTTGACAAAAATTCGGCCAAGCCGCGGCGCAACGCACCGGTACCATGTCCATGGATGATTCGAACGCTTGGCAGACTTCCCAGCGCGGCCTCGTCGAGAAACTTATCCACGCGTCGGGTGGCTTCCTCAACCGTGCAACCGATAACATTGATTTCTTCTTTGGCAGGCTCATCGCTCTGCTGGGTGTGCAGGGTTACGCTTGATGGGCGCGCCGATGCGGGTGGCTCTGCGTTCGCGGATTTTCCACCAGCTTCGATGCCGATTACCTCCGAGAGAGGAACGCGCATCCTGAGAACTCCAGCCTGCACCTCCGCCTTGCTGCCGTCTAGACGGCGGAATATCAGTGGCTGCTTAAATCCTTTCACGACAATTCGCATCCCGGCGGTCAGTTCTGCCGACGACACCGGCACGGGCGGCGCTTCGGTGCCAACGCCCAGGTCGGCTTGCGATGAGGATAGTGTATCGATTACCGCCGCATCCGCCTCAGCGCGCGCTTGGGATGCAATCTTTGACATTCGCTTCCCGGATTGCTTTTCGAGTTGCGCACGCAAAGCGCGGTCATCGATCTCTGACCTAACATGAGCCATCTGGCTTTCGAGCCGCTTGATTGTTTCCTGAAAGCTTTTTTCCAGTTCGGCGATGCGCTTCTTCTGCCGGCCTACCCATTCGGTTTGAAGAGCGCGTCTTTCGGCTTCGATTTGCGAGAGTTCCTCGCGCGCTTGCGCCTTCACTTTTTCCATCTCCTCCCGGCTGCGATGCAGGTACGCAATCAGATCGCGCGCCTCACGTGATTCAGACGTAAGACTCGCCTGCGCATGTTCCACCACTCGGGTCGGTAGACCGAGCCTGCGCGCAATTTCGATCCCGCTCGAGGTTCCCGGCACGCCGACCAGGAGGCGGTAGGTAGGACGCAGGTTTACTTCGTCAAACTCCATTGCTGCGTTGACGATACCTGGGGTTGTGGAAGCATAAGATTTCAGACGGTCATGATGTGTGGTTGCGATGGTGAGAGCATGCCGCGTGCGAAATTCTTCAAGCAGTGCCACGGCCAACGCCGCACCCTCTTCAGGAGCGGTGCCGGTGCCCATTTCGTCGACGAGAATCAACGAGCGGCCGCTGGCCACCTCCAGCATCGATTTCAAATTGAGCATGTGCGCCGAAAATGTTGAAAGGTCTGCCGCGATAGATTGTTCGTCACCGATGTCGGCGAGCACACGGTCGAAAATCGGCATTCCGGCGCTTTTAGCAGCCACTGGAATTCCGGATTGCGCGGAAAGCGCTGCCAACCCGACGCTTTTGAGGGCGACTGTCTTTCCGCCGGTGTTAGGTCCGCTGATGACCATGACCGTTTGGTCTCCACCGAGATCAAGCGACAGGGCCACCGCTTTGCGTCCCTGCGGTTTCAGCGTGGCTTCGAGCACGGGGTTTCGCACATCGTGGAGGCGTAACAGGTTCCCTGGCGTAAATGTGGGTGTCGCGCAATCGAATTCGCGGGCAAAACGGGCGCGAGCGAAAATGGAATCCCAGTGAGCTAATCGCGTAGCGGCGGATTCCAGCGAACCGCGTTCCAAGCGCACCCGTTCGGTCAGTTCCGCCAGAATTCTGGTGATTTCTGCAAGCTCATCTTCGTTCAGTTGAACCAGGCGATTATTCAAATCGATGGCTTCGAGCGGCTCGACGAAAACGGTCTGCCCGGTTGCACTCGCGCCGTGGACTACTCCGGGAACGCTTCGGCGTTCTCCGGCGCGAACCGGAATTACAAAACGTTCGTTGCGGAGAGTAATATAGTCTTCGCCAGGGGATTCACCACGTGACCGCAGAATTCCTTCCAGCGATTTGTGGATTTTGTTGCGCGCATTCGCCATGCTTTCGCGAATACGTTTTAGTTGCGGCGAGGCATCGTCGCTGATCTCTCCGTTCGGCAGGACCGCGCGCCGGATTGCCGCGCAGGGGTGCTGAAAGTCCACCAGCGCTGCTGCTCTTTCACTCATCCGGGGATATTTCGCGGCCTGCTCTTTAAACGTTTGCCGCACGGCATGCGCGGTGTCCATCAGGGAGGCAACGTCAAGAAGCTCCGCGGTACCAAGTATCGAGCCCGGAATAATCAATCGAGCGAGCCATGGTTCGGGATCGGCGAGCGACCCGAAACCCAATTCAGAGCCCTCGCGCAAATACGCCACAACTTCGCGCATCAACGTGAACTCCGAATCGAGCGCTACGGCATCGTGCTGGATCTCGAGGGCAAGCGTCGTTCTACGCCCGGGCGCGCATGTGGTGTAACGGCTGACGATATCTTTCAGCCGATCGAATTCCAGGAGTTGCTCTGCGGAACGAGACACGGCAACCTCAACACCGAATTGTAGCCCTCTTGCTGCGGGAAATCAGCGTGCCTGCGATTCGAAATAGCTGGCGAGCATATCGGAGGCCTCCGGAGGTGATCCTGCAAATTGAATGAGAGACGCTTGTCTGTCGATCCAGGGGGATTCTTGCCCACTCTCGGCTTCCCGAACACGATCGACGACCGGCTTCCAGAAATCCCCGAGAACGATCACAGGTTTTGGGAGCATCACGCGCTTGTTCATCATTTCCCAGACCGCGGCGAGTTCGAGGAGCGTGCCCGTCCCACCGGCGCACACCACGTAGCCGTCGCCGCGGTCGATCAGTTCGAAAAGACGAGCTTGCCAAGTCTTCACTCGGATCTCCCGATCCAGCCACTTATTGGGGGTCGCCTTGAAGAATCGCGCTGTAACACCCATCGCTTGACCTCCCGCATCGTGCGCTCCCCTGGAAACCGCTTCCATCACGCCGCCATATCCGCCAGTACAGACGGAGAATCCCTTCTTGCCCAGTTCACCACCCAGTTGTCGAGCTAGGGCGTAATCATCGCCGGATTCAAGCGGCCGCGAACTCCCAAACACCGTGATGGTTTTTACGCGTGGCTTCATTTTTTTCCCTTTGGCCGGGCGGGGGTTCCCAGTGTTTCGACCATCGCCACAGCGATCGCATCCACTACCACCGTGGCATCGTGGCCATGCTGTGCATTGTTATTCCCAAAAATCGCAAATATGAGCCGCTCTCCGCGGAGCGTCGTCGCGTAGCCGGACATCGCTCGAACGTGTTCGAGTGAGCCGGTCTTGGCCAGAACGCGGCCTGACGCGGCCGTATCCTTCATTCGATTTTCCAGTGTGCCGTCCACACCCGCTATGGGAAATGTGGCGATGTAGTCCGCGCCCCAGGTTTGCTGCCAGACGTAACGCAGAAGTTGACTGACCGCACGAGGCGTCACAAGATCGCCTGCCGAAAGACCTGAGCCGTCCAATAGCAAGACGTCCCCATCTGCAATCCCGATTGTCTTCAGAAAGTTTTGTTGTACCCAAATTCCCGCGTCGGTTGTACCGACGCCTGCCTTCTCGCGCCCCACTGCGCGAAGAAGTAGTTCCGCATGGAGGTTTTGGCTGAGCTTGTTCGTGACACTGATTCCTTCAAGCAGAGGAGGCGAGATGCGGCTGGCAAGCTCGAGTCTACTCACAAGCGGTGCGCCGTTGTCGTTCAACGCGCCCGGTTCGAGATCTATGCGCGATGCAGTGTTGTCGCTGGAAACAGCCGCAGGGTCGAAAGGATGCGGTGGTTCGGCATGCTTCACCCGCACGCCGCCGGTAACCGTAATCCCGTGAGATTCCAGGGTCTGCTTCAACGCAAGTGCCGCTACCTCGCCCGGATCGGTTATGGCGAAGTCGAGCTTGATGGGTGAGTGACCTGCGGGAATTGATCCGCGAAGCAAAATAAAGTTTCGTCCGGCTTGGCGTACCACCGAAAAATCAGGCTTCCCGCTGCTCGGGCCGGTGTTCACTTCGAGCCCGAAGCCTCCGATGGCAGCAGCCGGTTCTATCACGAGCGTCGCTGCTTCGCCTTCGCGGCCGCCAGGACTTACTTCGATTGAAAAGGAGTTGTCGTTGAAAGCGAGCGCGTTCACCGGCGCGCCGAAAGTGAAAAATAGATCGCCTACGCCCCAGCCTGCGGGATAAGGATCGTAGGGGAAATAACTATCATCGGCAACGATGTCTCCATCCACCACCTTCAGCCCCTTGGCGACTGCCCCCTCTACCATCTCGGCTAGGGGCACCTCGGCAGGCCCTAGGCGCTCCACTTTCCCAGTGTATGGAAATTTCCGATTCGAAAGATCGGGGTCTCCTTGGCCAACCAGAACCAGGTCGCCGATCAGCCGGCCGTCGGAACCAAGTTGGCCGGTTGTTTCCAAGGTTGTATGAAAGCGAAAATCCGGACCCAGCGTGGAAAGCGCAAGAGCGGAGGTAAAAATCTTCGCGTTCGAAGCGGGAGTAAAGTAATGGTCGGCATTCAGTTCGTAGAGCGTCTCCCCGCTGTCGCAGTCCACCACCAGGATTCCCCAAAAGGCCTTTTGCGCGTGTGCCTCCGAGAGCGCAGCATCAACGCGCGCGCGAAATCGATCAATGTCCGGACGCTTGGTTATCGATCTCTTACTTGCGGAGGCCGCTTTCGAGCGGCCGGTTACGCTTTGCTGCGCCGCAAGGGGAAGGAAAACGCTGAGCGTGGTGAGACACATTGCGGCGACAGGGAAAAGCTGGCGTCTGCGACGCGCAACAGTGGATGCATCGATCATAGTGTGTTGCGACGGAACCGATTTACGGAACTGATTATATTAGAATGCCCGTTCTGCGCCGCGGTGGAGAAAGGTTGCGATTCCATCTCGAAACCCATATGATAGGGCCCTATTGGGGAGGAGATCTATGAAGAGAATTTTGTCGGCCTTGTTGATTGCTGCCTTGATCGGCCTTCCGATGGTGTTCGCTCCGCTCGCCTCGCGCGCAGATGACACCACGAAAGACGAAGACCGCATCAGGACCGCAGGGCAAGTGGTGAAAGAGATTATGAATATTCCCGACAATATTCCCCAAAGCCTCATCGACAAAGCCGACTGCGTCATCGTCTATCCGTCCGTGCTCAAGGCAGCTTTTATCGTTGGCGCCAGCTACGGCCGGGGGGTCATGACTTGCCGGAGCGGCGACGAGTTCAATGGTCCCTGGAGCGCGCCGTCGATGATGGCCCTGGAAGGGGCGAGTTTCGGCCTTCAGGCGGGAGGCCAAGCCACCGATTTTGTTCTGCTAGTCATGAATAGTCAGGGGGCTAACGGCATTCTCAGCAGCAAGGTAAAAATCGGAGGCGACGCTTCGGCGGCGATCGGTCCGGTTGGACGCAACGCCGCGGCGGACACGGACGTCACTTTGCGCGCGGAGATTCTGACCTACTCGCGAGCGCGCGGTCTTTTCGCGGGGGTCTCGCTTGCCGGTTCCACGGTACGTCCAGACAATGATGCGAACGAACGAGTTTATGGAAAGAAAATTTCGGCCAGGGATATCGTACTTCATGGTGCCATTCCGCCGCCTCCGTCGGCCAAACTGCTGCTTTCAACTTTGAGGAAACATTCGCCAAAACACAGCTCCTAAATCATGATGCTCCCGTAAATTTACATATCCCTATCGGGCTTACTAGCGGACGAAGCTGTTTGTGTACGAAGTTCTGCCTCGGAAGCAAAATGGAAATTCGGTCTACATAGTACGATTTCGAGCTCTGCTCGGAGTCCATCCTCGTCAAGAAAGGTTAAACCGTGAAAAAGAAAATGTTGGTATTCGCACTTTGTTTGACCGTGGCCGCTCCCATGTTCGGTCAGAAGAAGGAAGAGGAACGGCTATCGAATTCGGCCACTGTATTGCGCGAGATCCTCGGGGGAGACAAGGGCTTGCCCACGAGTATTCTCGATCAAGCCGATTGCGTAGTCGTTTTCCCCAGCGTCAAGAAGGTCGCTGTCGGCATCGGCGGCAGCTATGGACGCGGTGTGCTAGTTTGCCGCAAGGGCGGAGAGATGAATGGCGGCTGGGGTGCGCCCGCAATGTACAAGCTCGACCAGGGCAGCATTGGCGTGCAGCTCGGCTCCACGGCGACGGACTTCGTTTTAGTGGTCATGAACAAAACGGGCGCGGAGCAAATCCTGAACGGAAAAACCAAGCTCGGAGCCAACGCCGCTGCTGCCGCCGGTCCTACGGGCGCTCAGGCCACCGGTTATAACGCTGCTTCCATGCACGTGGACGTTCTGACGTATTCGCGGACCAAAGGATTATTTGCAGGCGTGTCTCTCGAAGGTGCCTCTATGGACTCCGATGACGACGCCAACAAGGCTCTTTATGGCAAACAGGTCAGCGCGAAGGACATCGTCGAGGGTGGCCAATCCGCGGCGCCAGCCGCAAAACCGCTGATCGAGGAGCTTGATAAAATATCGTCCTCCCGCAAGTAGTCGCTATTTGGAAGGCCAACGCATGAGAGAGCTCGGGAGAATTTGCTAAAATTCCCGCCGGGCGCTCGGTGCGCTGGCTGCTCTTGCTACGCCGGGGACTACACTCCCCGGCGAATATCTTCCGCTTAGCTTCTTCACACCAGCCCCATCAACCTTGACCATTTCTTAATAATGACTTATAGTCGTATTCGTCTATAAGTCATTATTAGGAGACTGTCGCGATGAAATCTTCAGCCACCGCTCGTTCCAAGGGGCGCGTCAGAGTCTTGCCGACATCCAATCGGCGCGAACGCCGCCGCATCGAAACTCGCGAACGCATTTATCGTGCCGCCCTTCGAATTTTCGCTCAGCGCGGATATCTTGACACCACCGTGGAGGACATCACCGAGGCCGCCGACGTCGGCAAGGGAACGTTTTTCAATTATTTCCCCACCAAGGAACATGTCTTGGCCACTTACGGTGAGGAGCGTGTGGCTGCCATCGAACGCGCGTTGAAAAAAGCGCGGCTGGCGAATCAATCCGTGCTCGCGGTGCTCAGGGAACTCGCCACCGACCTTGCAGGTCAGTCCTCGGAAAGTCCTGACCTGCTTCGGTCGATCTTCGCGGCCCACCTGTCGTGCGAGCCAGTGCGCACAGAACTGCAAAACCGGATGCAGCGCTCCCGGCGGCTCTTGGCGGAAATGATGGCGCTGGGCCAGCAAAGAGGAGAGATCCGTCACGATCGTGCTGCAACAGATCTCGCGCGACTGTCTCAACTCGTGCTTATGGGAGTAACCATAGGCTGGGCGCTCAATCCGGATTCCGTGCTGCGAAAATCAGCCGAGGAAGTTTGGGATCTGTTCTTCCCAAGTCTTTTTGCCGATACAACGAAGAAGAGCAAAGTGAGACATAGAGTGCGCAGCTAATTTTCACGCTCCCATGCACCTCCTTGCCGGGATTTTATGAATCGGAACTCGGCGAATTTCATCCTACTTAAGGCAGGCCTGGAGAAGACTCGTGAAACGTCAATTGCCGCTTATCGTTTTCCTACTGGCAATTCTCTCGACCTTGGCGGGGGCGCGTGCTTGGGCGCAAGCGCCCGCCGGGCCTGTCACTCCCCAAGCTGGAAATTCGGGCTCGAGCACCACCACGAGTTCGCCACCGAATGCATCACCGGCAGCGCCCCAGGGACAAAACACGTTCGCAGGCAGTGTCCCATCGAAGCTGATTCCGGGCGTTCTGCCGATATCACTCGAAGATGCCATCAATCGCGGGTTGAAGCAGAATCTGGGCCTGCTGCTTTCTAGCCAGGATGTCGGTTCAGCTCGGGGCCAACGTTGGAAGCAGTTAAGTTTGCTCCTGCCGAACGTTACGACCACCAGCTATGTAGATATTTCGCAGATAAACCTGGCTGAGTTCGGGTTCAATTTCAAGATTCCTAACGTAAATATTCCTGCCGTGGTGGGGCCTTTCACTTATTACGACAGTCGCGCTTACCTGACGCAATCTGTGTTCGATTGGAAGGCAATCAACAATACGCATTCCGCAACGGAAAGTGTGAAAGCTGCGCAATACACCTATAAGGACGCCAGAGATCTGGTGGTTCTTGCGGTCGGATACAATTATCTTCTGGCTATTGCTGATGAAGCTCGTATAGAAACGGCCGACGCCCAGGTCAATACCGGACAGGCGCTCTACAATCAGGCCGCTGACCAGCTCAAAGCTGGGACTTCTCCCGCCATTGACGCCCTTCGCGCCCAAGTGGAACTACAAACACGCCAGCAACAATTAATTCAAGCCAAAAATGATTTGGCGATTCAGAAACTGGCTCTTGCGCGGGTGATCGGGCTGGCGCCCGGGCAGGAGTTCGATTTGACCGACAGATCTCCTTACCAGCCTCTGGAGGGCGTTACGGTCGAGCAAGCCCTCCAGCGTGCGTACGCCTCGCGTTCCGATTATCAAGCTGCCTTAGCCACTGTGAGATCTGCGGAATACGCACGCCGCGGAGCCCACGCCGGCTATTACCCATCGCTTGCGGCCAATGGCGATTATGGCCTGGCCGGGACCTATTCAAATCTTTTCACTCACGGAGTCTTCGACGTGCGCGCTACTTTGACCATTCCTATCTTCGAGGGAAACAAGGTACACGGCGACATTCTGGAAGCAGACGCGCAGCTCCAGCAGGATCGCGATCGGGTCGAGAATCTGCGCGGGCAAATCGATGCCGACGTTCGCACCGCATTGCTCAACCTTGAGTCCTCGGCCCAACAAGTAGCCGTGGCGAAAAGCAATGTTGCTTTGGCTGATGAAAGTCTAAGGCAATCGCAAGACCGCTTCGTGGCGGGAGTCACCAACACGGTGGAGGTTGTGCAAGCGCAAGAAGCCGTGGCTAGCGCGCACGAAAACTACATTTCGGCTCTCTACAATTTCAACTACGCGAAAATCTCCTTGGCGCGAGCCATGGGCTTCGCAGAAGAAGGCGTTAAGCAGTTTTTCAAAGGAAAATAGTCATGGCACAGAGGACAGACCTGGAAGCACCGAAGAATCCGGCGGAGCAAAGCGCCGCTCCAACGGAAACACCCGCGGCGCCCGCCACAGCGCTTCCTTCGGAAACTCATTCGGCATCCGAGCCTCCGCCATCACGGGCTGGGAAATTCATTCAATCTAATCCGCGCGCCCGCTTTTATGCCATTGCTGCCGTCCTTGCGCTTATCGTTTTAGGGATCTTCGCCTGGCGCTATTTCCAAAGCTACGAGTCTACTGACGACGCTGAGGTCGACGGCCACTTGATGCCGCTCAGCACGCGCGTCTCGGGCTACGTTACAAAGGTCAACGTAGACGACAACCAATATGTCACCGCCGGCACCGCCCTGGTTGAAATCGATCCTCGTGATTACCAGGTTGCAGTCGATCAGGCTGAGGCCGCGCTGGAAGATGCCCGGGCCACGGCGCAAGCTTCCAACTTGAATGTTCCGATTACAAACATAAATACCTCAAGCCAGCTCTCCTCGTCGGAAGCGGATATCGATAACGCGAAAGCTGGAATCGCCGCTGCGCAGCAACAATATGACGCGGCCCAAGCCCAACTCGCCGAAGCGGAGGCAAATAGTACGAAAGCGCGATTGGATCTCGGGCGCTACAAACAGCTTGTCGATAAGCAAGAAATCTCGCAGCAGACGTATGACCAGGCGGACGCAGCGGCTAAGGCGGAAGCGGCTGCAGTCGTGGCCGCACGCGCCTCCGCATCAGCTGCAGCCCAGCAAGTAACTCAAGCGCGCAGTAAGCTGGTTAACGCCGAAGCGGGATTGCGGGCATCCCAGACTGCGCCACGACAGGTGGCGACCTCCGAAGCGCGCGCCCTTTCCGCCGATGCCACGGTAAAACAAAAACAAGCGTTGCTCGATCAGGCCGAATTGAACCTTCAGTACACCAGGATCGTTGCCCCGGTAAATGGCGTGGTCACGAAAAACGTGGAAGTTGGGATGAACGTTCAGCCCGGTCAGCAACTTGTGTCTATCGTCCCGCTGGAAGACGTCTGGGTGACCGCAAACTTCAAAGAAACGCAGCTGAAAAATATGCGCGTGGGACAACACGCCAAAATCAAGGTGGATGCAAATGGACGAACTTACAACGGACACGTGGATAGTTTTGCAAACTCCAGCGGCGCCCGTCTAAGCCTGCTGCCTCCGGAGAACGCCACGGGTAACTACGTCAAGGTGGTTCAGCGCATACCTGTAAAAATCGTGCTGGAGCCCGGACAGAATAAAGATCTTTCGCTGCGGCTGGGAATGTCCGTCGAGGCGAAAGTTTATGTGAAGTGACCTCGGCGCGCCCATGACCTCGGAAGCATACCAACGGCCGCCGATAAATCCCTGGGTTATCGCGCTCACCGTAACGCTCGCGACATTCATGGAAGTTCTCGACACCAGCGTCGCGAACGTGGCGCTGCCGCATATTGCGGGCAGTCTTTCAGCTGGCCAAGACGAAAGCACGTGGATCCTCACGTCCTACCTTGTTTCGAACGCGATCGTTCTCCCTATGAGCGGATGGTTTTCACAGATGATCGGCCGCAAACGCTTCTACATGTCTTGCGTAGCGGTCTTTACGATCAGCTCGTTTCTATGCGGACTGGCGCCCAGTCTCGGTACACTGATTTTTTTTCGCGTGTTACAAGGCGCGGGTGGTGGAGGCTTACAACCAAGCGAACAAGCAATCCTGGCTGACACATTTGCGCCTGCGAAGCGCGGGATGGCCTTCGCGGTCTATGGCATGGCTGTTGTGCTGGCACCGGCCATTGGCCCCACTCTCGGTGGATGGATCACGGACAATTTCGATTGGCGCTGGATTTTCTTCATCAATATTCCAGTGGGAATCATTTCTCTTTTGCTCACGAACCGCTTAATTTCCGATCCTCCCTATATGAAGGAGCAAAAACGAACCGGTTTCAAAATTGACTACATCGGGCTGGGATTGTTGGCGCTCGGACTGGGCACTTTGCAGGTGGTCCTTGATAAGGGCCAACGGGATGACTGGTTTGGGTCTCATTTCATCGTGATTATGACCACCATCAGCGCGACAGCTTTGATCGGTGTGCTGATTTGGGAGTGGTACCACAAAGATCCGATTATTGACCTGCATTTGTTCAAAGATCGCTCTTTCGCGATCGGGAATTTGTTGATGTTCATGGTGGGCTTCGCGCTGATGTCCAGCACAGTTTTGCTGCCGCTGTTCATGCAAACGATCATGGGCTATACAGCGGAGCAGGCTGGTCTTGCGTTGATGCCCGGCGGATTCGCCATTCTGATAGCGATGCCCGTAGTGGGTTTTCTGCTCGGCCGATATGATGCCAGGAGACTTCTTCTCTTTGGAATGTGTATGCTTTCGTTTGCCCTTTTCCGCATGACGCGGTTCGACACAGCGATAGATTTCCGCACACTCGCCACCGCACGCGCATTTCAAGCCATCGGTCTCGCGTTTCTATTTGTTCCAATTAACACCGCCGCCTATGCATTCCTTCCAAAGAATAAGACCAACGCGGCTTCTGGCCTGATCAACCTTGCTCGAAATATCGGCGGGAGCATCGGAATTTCGCTCGTTACCACAATACTGGCGCGGCGAACGCAGTTCCATCAAGCCAACTTGAACAACAACATACACCCGGGAAATCCACACCTGCAGACCATGCTTGCCGAGGCTACTCGGATGCTCATATCCAGGGGATCAAGCGCCTACCAGGCCTCCCGTCAAGCCTACGCACTGGTCGCCAACATGCTCGATCAGCAAGCCACCATGCTGGCATATATTGACAACTTCTGGCTCCTCGCCGTAACGGTGCTGGTCATGATTCCATTTGTCTTCCTGATGAAGAAAGTGAAGCCTGGCGGCCCGATCGCAGTACACTAGGGTTGTTGGAGGACGCCATGCAGGTCCGCATCATCACCGTCGAGCGTGAGTACGGAAGTGGCGGTGCGCTTATCGCCCGCCGGCTCGCTGAACAGTTAGGCTGGAAATTGTGGGACGAAGAACTCACCGCGGAAATCGCGCGCATCGCGAAGGTCGATCATAAAGCTGCGAGGCTGTGCGACGAACGCGTGGATCCTCTGGTGTACCGGCTGTTCAGGGTTTTTGCGCGAGGCAGCTACGAGCGAGCGCTTCCTCTGGAGGGTACGGCTTCGAGCTTTGACGCGGACCAAATGGTCGCGATGCTGCACAAGGTAGTGGAGGACGTCGCCTCGCGAGGAAACTGCGTTATCGTGGGGCGCGGCGCTCCTTACATTTTGCGCAACCATCCGGACGCTTTCCACGTGTTCGTCTACGCGTCGCGCGAGGAAAAAATTCGCCGGGTTAGAACACTCGGGAAGACTGAGAAGGAAGCGGCCCAGCTGGTCTCCGAAGTGGATGCCGAGCGTGCCTCCTTCATTCGCCACTACTTCGGTTCGGAATGGCCGTGCCGCGCGCTCTATAACGCGATGATTAACTCTAAATTTGGCGACGAATACGTGATCGAGATGATCCTGCAGCACATTGGTGCACTGGAGAAGTTGCGGACCCCGCAGGTTGCCATCGTCTAACTCTTGGCCCGTGGTCCCGCCGAGCCGGCCGAACCGCGTCCACTCTCCCAATCAGGAACGCGCATAGACATAGCAGCGAGAGAAGCATGGTGAAAGCGGACACGTGTTTCAGTTTCACGCCGCGCACACGCTGCGGTTCGATGGACAAAATAGGAACCTGCAATTCTTGATGGCTTGCCGATCTCCCTCGACGACGGGCTCCCCCGCTCGATTTCGTCCGGTTCATTGCGCTCCTCCCCTTGCCAAACGAGTTGCATTTGTGGCGACTTCCATGCGCGCGATTCGTCTGTGCGTGTGCGCGTGCCAAGCTCGTATTTACGGCGCACTTTCTCCACGCGCGCAGCGATTTCCTGGCGATAAGTTTCGGGCACGTTTTGGAACCGCCCGTACCACTCATGGTATTGCTTCGAGAGTTTTGGAAACTTTTTATCGAGAAACGGCATGAACTGTCTTAGCGAGGCGGGCATCAGGAAAAGGACTCTTCCAGCCAGCCATTGTGCGCCGGCATCTCGCGCCCCCCGGGCCAGCGAATCCAGATCCTCTTCGGAGTCCGTTATTCCAGGAAGAACTGGCATAGCCAACACACCCGCCGAAATTCCAGCCTCGCGCAACTTGCGAACGGCTTCTAGACGAAGATCGGGCCGCGGGGCCCGAGGCTCAAGCAGCCGTGCCAGGCGCGCCCGCACGGTCGTGATGCTCATGTTCACCGTGATGGACGAGCGTTCTGCGATGCGGCGCAGCAAATCGATATCGCGAACTACCTGGTCGGATTTGGTGGTGATCGAAAGGCTGAGCCCTTCGCGCTGCACCATTTTCTCCAATATGGCGCGCGTTCCGCCAAACTCGCGCTCCGCCGGCTGGTAGGGATCGGTGGCCGTTCCGATGGCGATATGTTCACCCCATATTTTCTCCGTGGAAAGATCCCGATCGACGAGCGCACCGGCATCTTTTTTGACGTAAATTTTGGATTCAAATTCGCCGCCATCGATATCCATGTATTCGTGCGTATAGCGCGCGTAGCAGTACTTGCAGCCGAATTCGCAGCCGCGATAAGGATTCACCGTCCAGCGGAACGGCACATTCTCCGAATCGCAGCGGTTCAGGATTGATTTGACCGGGAGCAGGAAATATTCCGTCCCGCGCTTGGCATCAGCGCGAAGGGAGGAAGCGGCGAGGCGTGCAATGCCGACCAGTTCCGTAGCGGGCTTCTTACGGAGCGGTGATTCCGACTCAGTCGGAACCGGCTCCGGGGGCGCGGAAGCGTCACTCGGTTGCTCACAGGTGCCGTGGCGAGCGGCAGTGGGGAAAAGGGTGAGACTGGTTTGTTCCGGACCTTGCCGTCGACGCCGAAGCGTCGCTGCAGTAGATCGGAAAGTGGGAGAAGTGGCCATTGGAGCCTCGCCGTCACGTGTTGCATCTTATTCGCTTTTTGTTCGCTATGTCAAGTGGAATTATTCGCTTTATTTTCGCCTGTCCATGCAGGCTAGTTCGCTCTGGAAACCCTGCGCAGTACCCGCAGTTCCCTGAAGGCTTGCGGCCGCTATACTGAAAATGCATTCTTTTCGGAGACCGCCTTGGCCGAAGTTGGGATTCTGATCATTGATGACGACGTCGTAAGCCAGCGCGCGCTTAAGAACGTCCTCGACTCCGAGGGCTGGCGTGTCCGCATAGCGCCTCTGGCTTCGCACGCAATGGCCGAGCTGGCCAGCGGCCAGTGGAACCTGGTCATCGTCAACATTGCGCTCACGGATGTACGAGGCCAACTTTTCTCTATACTGAAGGAGCTTGCGCAAACCGAATCCTTTCCCGCGGCGCAAACAGAAAATCAAGCCCCTCCGAAGCGCATCCGCGTGCTCTTTCTGGTTCCGTTACTCGCGGCGAAACACGCGCAGCCAATTCTCGAGCAGGAAGGCCTTCCTTACTCGCTCAAGCCCTACCATCTTCATGATTTTCTGGAAAAAGTGAGCGAGCTATTGGTGGATTCCGGCGCTCTGGCTGAACCGATACGCAGCATGGGAGATTTTTCCGCGCTCAAGAAGCGACAACGCAAGATACGCAATTCGCGGGATAGCCGCCGGGATACTATGTTCGCGTCGCGCGAGGATTATCAAATGTCGGAGGAAGAATTAGTGGAGTTCGAGAAACAGGAAGAAGAGGACCGCAAGAAGCGTGAGAAAGAATTGCACGACCGGCAGCATCTGGGATAGCGGTGATCGCCACCGCTCGAATGACAGTTCACTTTGTCGGTTTATTCTGATACGGACGAACTTCGCTGCGGTCTTGCGTTTCAGCCAATAGCTCCGCAACCGTTTTTTTGAAGACAGGATGGCGAGCCGCGGAAGCGATTTCAGCGAATGGAACAAGCACGAATCGTCTTTCTGTCAGACGCGGATGAGGGATTTCGAGTTGGTCTGTGCTCACTAGGCGATCTTCATAGAATAAAATGTCTATATCAATGAAGCGCGGGCCTCGGGGCAGGCCCCTTCGCCGTCCCAATGAACGCTCGATGTCGAGCAGCGTGTGCATCAACTGCGCAGGCAGGAGCTCTGCTTCTACCTCTGCGACGCAGTTCAAAAACCAGCCCTTCGAAATGGTCTCGACTGGCTCGGTCTCATACAGCGAGGATTGCCGCATGATTTTTATCCCCTTGGCTCCGAGAGCCTCGAGGGCGCGGGCAATATAGTGCGCGCGGTCTCCCTTATTCGAACCGAGCGATAAATAGACTGTCGCCATAACAGAGAGACAATGATAAGCCGGGAACACACCGAACACAGGTCTGTCTTAGCTGAAAAGTCCGGGCTGGCGCCGCGGTTCATCCATGCCGAAGTGTTTATAGGCCAGAGCAGTGGCCACGCGCCCGCGCTGCGTGCGGTCGAGCAGGCCCAGTTGCATCAGGTACGGTTCGTATATTTCCTCGATCGCATCTTCTTCTTCGCTCAGCGAAGCTGCGATCGTATTTAATCCTACCGGGCCGCCCGAATATTTCTGAATAATGGTTAGCAATAAATTGCGGTCCACTTCATCGAGTCCGTGTTGGTCTATTCCCAGCATTGCGAGCGCATCGCGAGCTGCTGCGATATCGATATGGCCCTTCGCACGCACTTCAGCAAAATCGCGGACCCGTCGCAAGAGACGGTTCGCCACGCGCGGCGTCCCCCGGCTGCGACGCGCAATTTCTTGCGCTCCTTCTTCATCCATTTTGATTCCCAGAATTCTTGCCGAGCGCTGAACGATCTGCAACACGTCTTCTGGGGAATAAAACTCCAACCTATGCACGATCCCGAAGCGGGAACGCAGCGGCGCCATGATCAATCCAGCACGCGTGGTCGCGCCTACCAGCGTGAACCTATTCAGTTGATAGGGATGCACTCGAGCGCCGGGCCCCTGGCCGATGATCAGATCCACGCGAAAATCTTCCATCGCGGGATAGAGAATCTCTTCGAGCGAAGGCTGCAGGCGGTGAATCTCGTCCAGGAAGAAGAAATCGCGCGGGTCAAGCGACGTAAGGACGGCCGTAACGTCGCCTTTCTTCTCCAACAGCGGTCCAGATGTTATCTTGATGGCGGAACCCATTTCATTGGCAAGGATCTGCGCGAGGGTCGTTTTCCCCAGTCCCGGCGGGCCGTACAGCAAAACGTGGTCCAGCGCTTCGCCGCGATTTCGCGCTGCGTCCACCGCAATTTTCAGGTTTTCCTTCACTCGCGACTGGCCGATGAAATCCTCCATGCGCTTGGGCCGGACGCTGGCATCAATGCGCGCGTCTTCATCCAGCACTTTCCCTGAAATAATCCGGCTACGCCCGTCCGTTATTTTCTCCGCCAATTGATCCCTCGCCGCTAGGCTCCTGCCACCCGCGTCTCTAAGTAAGTTCAACTACTGCTCGCGGCCGGCGCGAGCCGTCTTCTTCATGGACGCACCGCCGAGAATTTGTAGCGCGGCACGCAGCAGGTCCTCAAAATCCCCGGTCGCCTTCACGTCGGCCGTTTCGATCGCGCTGTCCACCGACCGCGTGTCGTAGCCTAAGTTCACAAGCGCGGAAGCAACATCGGATTCCAGTTGCGAACGAGTCGTGCGTTTCTCCGATGGCGGTACGTCCACAACCGCCAGTTTATCCCTTAATTCCACCACAATGCGCTCCGCCGTTTTGCGCCCTACTCCCGGGATGCGGACCAATTGCGCCAAGTCCCCTTTGCGAATCGCCGGGATCAGCTCTTCCAAACTCATGCCGGATAGAATTTTCAGTGCGAGCGACGGTCCCACGCCGGAAGCGGAGATCAGCAGCTCGAAGCAATGTTTTTCGCGGGCAGTGAAAAAACCGTAGAGCGCAAGCTGGTCTTCACGCACGTGCGTGTAAATCAGCAGTGTCGATTCGGTGTGAAGAGCGCCCAGGCTGGCAAAGGTCGAAAGCGGAATCACCACTTGATAGCCAACGCCACCCACATCTATCAGAACCAGGTTTGGCCGCTTTTCGATCAGCTCGCCGCGGAGTGATCCGATCATATCGAGCGATTATTGATTAGGCTCGCTAGAGTGTCAACGCAACCCATGTTCGTTTGGGTCACAAATCGATGCTTGCAACGGCAGCCCTCATCGGCCCCGCAGTTCCTCCAGCCAAGGGAACTAAATGTTGCACGTTTTCGTACATGTAAGGTGTCGATTAGCCCATTGGAGTAGAAGTGTGTCCCGTAAACGATTTCCGCGTGTAATTTCCGCCGAATTGGTTCTCCTCAGAATCTCAGTCTGAAACAAAAGTGTGAACATCGCAGTGTACGGACATTCCTACAGTCTCATTTCCGCAAAATATTTCTGGTGAAATTGTTCGTTTGGGGGAAAGCGGTGTTCGTTTTCGATGCAAGATTATTTTTTTGATACTGACGAAAATTTTATTTGAGATTTGTTGATGCGGCTGCTTTCGAGGCGGTTACCGCTGCGTCTAAACGGTCGCAAGGGGCGCGTGAAACTCTAAGTCAGATTTCAGGAGGAATTAAAATGTCGCGTAGCAAAATGAATGGAGTGTTAACAATCCTTGCCGCTCTGACGCTCGTGTTGTCAATCGCAACACATACAACCCTGGCAAAAGACGCCAAATCAACCGTCGCCGCAGTTGTCAAGTCCGAGGTAAGACTCGCGAATTCGGCCACGCTGGGTAGCACCGAGCTCAAGGCCGGAGACTATTCGGTGACTGCCGATGACACCCACGCTAGGTTCTTCAAGGGGGGAAAAGTAATCGCGGAAGTCCCCATCCAATGGAAAGACGAGAGTGGCAAGGCGCGATTCACCGCCGTGGTCGTGGATGGCAATCAGATCAAAGAGATCCACTTCGGCGGCAAGACGAAGTTTGCGGAAGTCACCCAGCAATAGCTTGTGCAAATGCTGAAAGCGGGTAGGATTGCCAACGGGCCTCCTGCCCGCTTTTTTCATATCAGGGTTCGAAACGGCTCCTAGTCTAGGGACAAGAAACTCAACGCTACCGCCGCGAACGATCCTGCTTCACCGCTTCATCTACTAACGATTCCAGCTCCCGTCTGGTTAAATTGATGCGCTCGGTTTCGACTGTTTCTGAAGTAACCGGGGATTCCGGGCCCAGATTGGAAGCGGTTTGCAAGCCGTAGCGGGCACGCGCCGCGAACAACTTTTCAACGTCACCTCCCGACAAAAGAACCTGTTTGCCTAGCATCTGCGTGACCAGCGCCACACGCGCAAAATGCTCGGTGGTTTCCATCCGAAAAAAAGCCTTCAGTAAATCGAGCCCGTAGGTCACCACTCCGTGATTGGCCATCAAAATTGCATCGTAGCCTTCCACTAACGGTTCAATGGCGTCGACCAACTCGGATGTGCCCGGCGTACCGTATCGAGCGACGGGGACACATCCCAACGAAAGCACCAGTTCGCATAGCAACGCCTTATTCAAAGGAATGCCCGCTGCGGCATAACCAGTCGCCACGGGGGGATGCGCGTGGCATACCGCGTTGATGTCCGGACGCCGGCGGTAAACCAGTAGATGCATGCCCAACTCGGACGAGGGATTTCGACGGCCGCTAACTTTGTGGCCCTCTAGATCAGTTACCACCAGGTCATCGGGCGTCATCATGCCTTTGCAAAGTCCGGTGGGCGAAGTGAGGATGTGGTGAGGATCTAAGCGCAGAGAAATATTCCCATCCGTGGAAGCCACATAGCCGCGATCGTGAATCCACCGTCCAACGGCGCAAATGTCCCGGCGGTGCTCATCTTCCGTCTTGAGTGCCCCGGGGGAAATAGAATCAGGGTACATTTTTGCCTCCACGGTAAAACTCGGCCGATAAGTTACGCGTAAATTCCACGAAGCCTCAGTGCGCGGGCCACGCGGTCGATCGCAACGATATAGGCGGCAATGCGATTGTTTACGCCGTGCGTCTCGGCATAGCGCACCACCTGCTCAAAACTATGGTCCATCACGTCTTGCAGTCGATCATTCACTTCGCTTTCGCGCCAGAAAAATCCTTGGCGGTCCTGCACCCATTCGAAATAACTCACAGTCACCCCGCCCGCATTTCCAAGGATGTCCGGAACGATGAAAATTCCCTTATTTTCAATAATTGAGTCCGCGTGCGAA
>Ga0070765_100000197_pt1 | contig 37620 bp, 26 predicted proteins | sample HubBroMetageWFT5_FD_71516 | JGI IMG/M metagenome (GOLD analysis project Ga0070765, IMG submission 71516) | Warmed and freeze-thawed soil microbial communities from the Hubbard Brook experimental Forest, New Hampshire - Hubbard Brook CCASE Soil... | ecosystem: Environmental > Terrestrial > Soil...
AGACAATTTCACGGTTTCAGAAGATAAGGAATCGCAGAACATCGCGTCCTTTGAAGAACATGGTTTGCAAAACGCTAGCGTGGGCACGAGTCCAGAAATCGCGCAAACGATCATTCTGGTTGACGAAATGAATACGCAATATACCGACCTGGCCTACGCCCGCTATTGCATGCGCAAATTACTTCAAAAAAACGAAGGCCGACTGAGCCAGACAACCGCGCTCATGGCTTTGACCAACAAAGGTCTGGTCGTCCTGCACCAACCTGCGCGCGATGGGAATGCGCTATGGGCAGCGTTGGATCATCATCGCCCCGATCTTCCCTGGCGCTTGCAAGGTGGCGTTTACGGCGCATCAGAGCGCGTCAATATTTCTCTCGGCGCCCTGGAACAAATAGCCGTAGCCTTCGCGGATTCTCCCGTGCGTAGAAGCATCGTGTGGATCAGTCCTGGTTTTCCAATTTTGTCCGACACCAGGTTAGATCAGGTGTCACAAACAAAACTCTTCCTGGCCATCCGGAAATTATCTCTGGACCTGTTGCACTCGCGCTTGACGATCTACACGGTTGACCCGCGCGGCTTGATAGCGACTTCTGGTTCCGTCACTGCCCAAACCTTCTACACGCAATCGGAATATTTTTCGAATAATCCAAAACTGGATTTCAAGGATATGGTTCTCGAACAATTCTCCAGCGAAACCGGAGGAAAGTCCTTCTGGGGCCGCAACGATGTAGACGCCGAAGTGGCGCGCAGCATGAACGAAGAAGCAAATTATTACACCCTGACCTATTACCCCGCCAATCAGTCCCTCGACGGCAAATATCGCAAAATCTCGGTCAAAATGAATCGTTCGGACCTGAAAGCTCGCACACGCGCTGGATATTTCCCAGTGCCCGACACGCCGCTTCCGAAAGAGGAACTCGTCGATCAATTTGAACTGGCCTTGAAGAGCCCGCTTCTTTACACCGGCATTCCGTTGAAAGCAACCGCCACAGTTCCTGCCGACCAGCCGCATTCCGTTCACGTCGTCGTAAGAGCCAATCGCCACATGCTTACCTGGACCAGGTCCGCAAATGGCGACTTGCGTTGTGAATTCAGCGCCGCTACGGCCGCATTTTCCAAGAACCAGGAGCCGCAAGATGCGCAACGCTACACGCAACTCGCTACCATCCCTGCTGCAAAAATCGCCACATATCCGGATATGCCGGTGGTCTTGCGCGTGACGTTGCCGATCGACCCCAAAGTAACTCGTTTGCGCTTCGTAGTTCTCGACACCGCCTCCGGAAAAATGGGCACCACCGATCTAGCCGCACCGTTCACGTCTGCGCAAAATTAGCAAAACTTGGCAGACTCATGAATGTCTCAATTACGAGTCAAATTCGTAAAACTAATCTGCGCGGCCAGTGTTAATGTGCGGAGCGAAGTCTGTACGTATTAATTCTTAGGTTTCAATCAGGCTATATCGTCGGCGGGAATCGGTAGTTGAATCTGTCTCGCGAGACAAATGAAGAACACAAATCTCGTTGCCATATTGTTTGCGTTTCTGCTGGCGACTGCTGCGCTAACCCAACCCGCGCTCGCACAGGATATCGTCGTGACCGAGCTTCGAATCCCCACGCATAGTTCGGGCAAAAAGGGACTGGAAGCCGTCATGGTGCGTCCCAATGATTCAAAGCCCCATCCGCTCGCGCTGATGACGCACGGTACCCCGCGCGAAGCCAAAGATCGCGCGGGCATGACTCCGCTAAGATTCATTCCACAAGCACGAGAATTTGCGCGTCGCGGCTGGACAGCAGTGGTCGTGATGCGCCGCGGCTACGGAGATTCCGGCGGAGGCTACGCCGAGGACGGCCACGTGTGCGGCCGCGACCCTGATTTCATGGGCCCCACAAAGCAGTCCGTAAGAGATCTTCGCGAATCCGCCGCTTATCTTCGTACCCGCCCGGAGGTGGATCCCACGCGCATGATTAGCATCGGAATTTCCACCGGCGGCCTTGCGATGGTCGGCCTGTCTGCGGACCCGCCTCCCGGTCTCGTTGCTGCGATCAGCTTTGCAGGTGGCCGCGGTTCCGACGCGCCCGATCACGTTTGTCACGCCGACGATTTGGTCCACGCTTTCGGAGACTTCGGCAAACACTCAAAAGTTCCAATGCTCTGGATTTACGCCGCCAACGACCATTTTTTCGGGCCGCCGTTAGCGCATCGTTTTCATCGCGAGTTTGCCGAAAAAGGTGGCAACGCTCTCTTCATCGCCGCGGCTCCTTTTGGAGAGGATGGCCATTCGCTTTTTTCTTTGCGCGGGATACCGGTCTGGACGCCCATGGTCGATGATTTTCTGAAGAGTCAAAATCTTGTGCTGCGCGACACGCTGTTGCAAATTTCCGTTCCCGCCGTGAGCCCGCCTTCCTATCTCAGCGGTCAGGGTCGCGACGAATTTCAAACCTACTTGTTGAGCGCGCCGCACAAAGCTTTCGCCGCTTCGTCAGCAAAGGGATATGGAGCAAGCGCGGGCCGGCGCACCATCGAAGAAGCCGAAAAGCTGGCGCTAGAAAATTGCAAAAAATTTGCGCCAAAAACCGAGCCATGCGCCATCATAATGGTTGACGACGGAAAAACCCCGGACTGAGCGCCACCGTGATTCGGTGCGTACTGCGGAGAAAGGGCCTGCCGATCCAGCCGCACGATTCACGCCTCCGCAAAGTTAGCCCGCCCTCTTCCCGCTCGGGCTACTGCTTTGTCGAAAGCTAATGTAAGGCACATTCACCTCGCATTGTCACTAAAGCCTTTATTGTAAGGACTTTCCCGTATAACGATTTTCCATGAAGTATGTCGAATTTGCTTCTCGATTAGAACTGGGGGCTTTCTTTCTGGGTCCCGCAACGCATTGATTGCGCCAACTTTCGCCCTGCAGGGCGCCATTTGGCCCAGATTTTGCACCTCTAGGACTGGTGAATACATTCCCAAGGAGGGGCGTGTATGATAAAGCGACATTCATATTTTACATACGTTAACCATTCTTTAGTCTTAACAGCTTTGACTGCGATGTTTTGCGTCGGTACGCCTGCCATTGCTCAAACTCCGGCGGTCCAAAATGATCGCCCTGTGCAAGACAATGACAAAACTCGTCAGGAGCTGGCGCGGTTCGATCAGTTCCTCGAAGACCATCCACAAATCGCCGAGCAGCTTCGCAACGATCCGTCGCTCGTAGACAATCCAGAATACGAGAAGAGTCATCCTGAGCTGCAGGCATACCTAGCGGATCATCCGGAAATTCGGGAGCAGATAAAGCAAAATCCAAACGTCTTCATGCGAGATGAAGATCGTTACGGCCGCCACGAAGGCGAACGAAGCGAAGTGGCGCGCTTCAATCAATTCCTCGACAGCCATCCCGAAATCGCCGAGCAGCTCCGCAAAGATCCCTCGCTAGTAGATAATCCGGAATATGAGAAGAATCACCCTGCGCTGCAGGCGTATCTTGCGGATCATCCGCAGATTCGGGAGGAGATAAAGCAACATCCCGACGCCTTCATGCGTCAGGAGGATCGCTATGACCGCCACGAAGGCAACCGCGATGACATCACCCGTGGTGAACTGGCGCGCTTTAATGAGTTCCTCGACAGCCACCGCGAAATTGCCGAACAGCTTCGTAAAGACCCTTCGCTCGTAGACAATCCAGAATTCGAAAGAAATCACCCCGCGCTACATGCCTATTTACAAGATCATCCGGAAATTCGCGAGCAGCTAAAGGAACATCCCGACGCGTTCATGCGGGACGAAGATCGCTATGATCGCCGCGAAGGCGGCCACAACGACATTACTCGTGGCGAACTGGCGCGCTTCAATCAGTTCCTCGACAGTCACCGCGAAATTGCCGAGCAGCTTCGTAGAGATCCGTCGCTCGTAGATAACGGAGAATTTACGAGAAATCACCCTGCGCTTTATGCCTACCTGCAGGACCATCCGGAGATGCGCGACGAGATTAAACAGAATCCGAATGTTTTCATGCGGGATGAAGAACGTTATGAGCGCCAGGAGAACGGCCACGGCGACGACATGGACCGCGACTTGCACGAACGGGCGGCCCGATTCGGACAATTCCTCAACGGTCACACGAACGTGGGGGAGCAATTATCGCGGGATCCTTCATTAGTTAAGAACCAGGAGTTCATGGAGAACCATCCTGAACTTCGGGACTACTTGAAGGACAACCCCGACGTGCAAAAGGAGTTGCTGGCAAACCCACCAACTTTCGTGCAGTCGGCCAAGCAGCTCAGCGGCGATAAGGCTCGACCCGCACAGACTCCGACTCCGAGTTCGACGACCGATCCCAAACCAAAGCAGTGAGGATTCAAGTTTCCCGGCGGACTGGGAGGCCTCCAACCGGCCTTCCAGTTCGCTGGCAGTTTTTCTTATCCCGCGCGTGTGGGTGGTGGGTCCAAGGAGGATTTATGAATTTTAAGACTGCACTTATTTTAGGTCTCATCTTAGTTTCAGCACTTCCGCTAAGCGCTGACGACAAGAAAAAGAAACAACCCGAAAGGGCCTTGTTGGAAAAAATGGAAGCAGTGCCCTGTGGCGCAAACGAGAAAGGCATAACGGGCTTGGGCACCCTGTGGGCCTCAGCCGGCATCACGCACGTGAATTCCGACGAAAAATTATGCCCGCAGTATATGGTCATAACGGACGACATGGAGTATCACATTCGGCCAACCGACACCAAACATCCCGTACTTCTGCCGATCGGCAAGGAAATTGAATTCAAGTTCAAGAAGGACGAAATGGTTCTGAGAGTGATCGACGGTGATAAGAAAATGGAAACCTACCGTGTCGTTTCCATGAAACCTGTAAATGCCGACGCGCAGCCGCAGGCCGCAGCAGCCAAATCAGATAACCCTAACCCCTAGGATCGGTCTGACTGCCGACGTTGCTATTAAAAGGCGCTCGCGGAGGGGTCGCTCACCTTCCGCGAGATTCCAGATATCCTTTATCAGTATCGCCTGGCCGCCGGGAGACTTACGCAATTCATTCCGTGTGCAACGCACGAATGGGGTCCAACGTCGCCGCACGCCGAGCAGGGACCACCGCCGCAAGGAGCGCCGCAAAAACCAGCGTGGCGCTCGTTATGAGCAGAATGCGCGGATCGTAAGGTTTAATTGCAAATAGTTGCGTGGACATAGCGCGTCCGGCCGCAATCGTCACCGGAATGCCAATCGCCAACGCGATTCCCATCTGCAGCAGTGCCCCGCCCAACACCAGTCGCAGGATATTTAACCGGTCCGCGCCCAGCGCCATTCGAACTCCAATTTCGTTCGTGCGCCGCTCCACCGAATATGCGGTGACGCCGTACAGCCCCACTGACGCGAGCACCAGCGCGAGCAATCCAAACAGCGAAGTAAGCTTCGCGATCATCTTCTGCTGAGAGAAGTTCAAATCCACTTGATCTCCGAAGCTTGTAAAGTCGATCATGGCGAGATCCGGATTCACATCTGCGAGCGCGTGCCTCACCTGCGCTTCCAGCCCCGTCACTTTGCCCAGCGTCCTCACTTCCACGGCGTTCAGATCATGCGAACGCTCTTCAAAAGCCTTGAAGCGCGGGTTGTCAAACACGACGCTCTGCGTTGACGGCAGAAAAAACATCGGCGGGATTTTGTGCGTAGCATCGCGATATTGGGTATCTTCCGTCACACCAACAATTTCAAAAAATCCCGCGTTCTTCTGTTCGATATAACCGAAATGATGTCCCAACGGATTGCCGTCTTTGAAAAACTTTTTCGCGAATGCCTGATTCACCACGGCGACGCGCTGCGACGTCGGCGCATCCTGCTCGCTGAACGACCGTCCCTGCACGATTTTCGTTCCCAGCGTTTCGAAGTAACCTGCGCTTACGCGCAGCCACGAAGCGCTGTTCTGATCCGAGTCCGGCGGAGGCGGCGCTTGGCCCTCGATGTAAACGGTCTCGCCCCAGTTGTCGCCCTCCATCGGAGTGTAAAGTGAAAAGCTCACTTGGCCGACGCCAGGAATTGCCGCGAGCGAACCGTGCAGCTGGCGAAAGAGCGCCTGCATCTGCTCGGGTTTGTACCCTGCCATTATCGGATCGATATGCACGATGTACCGGTTGGGCGTCTCGAATCCAAAATTCTGCCGCTGCATGTTGTAAAGGCTCTGCGTCAACAATCCTGCTGCGGTAAGCAGAACGAGCGAAAGCGTTGCCTGCGCGATTACTAGCGATTTTTGCGTCCAGCCTCTGCTACGCCCAGTCGAACGCCCTGCTCCGCGAAGCGCATGCGCAGGCGCCGCGTTGGCAGTGGTCCACGCTGGAGCCACGCCGAAAAGAATTCCCGTTAGAACCGCCACAGCAAATGTGAACGCCAGCACCGGCAACGACGGCGAAGCATGTATGGCCACGTAGGTATTTTGAAACGCGAGGCGCAAAATCAAACTCGTTCCGCCGTACGCGATAACCACACCTACGATTCCGCCGAGCACCGCCAGCACCACACTCTCGATTAGCACTTGCCGGATCTGCGTCCACGGCGGCGCGCCGAGAGCGGCCCGGATAGATGTTTGGAGTTTCCGCGTAGTTGCGCGTACCAGCGTCAGGTTGGCCACGTTCGCGCACGCGATTGCCAGGACCAGCGCCGAAATCCACATCAGCAAGTGCAGGCTCGATTGATACTCGTCGCGTAACTGTTGAACGCCCGCGCCCCCCGGCGAAAGTCGAAGCGTCTGCTTGGCTACCGCGTCGCGCTCTCCCGGCTGAAGTTGCGCGATAGGGCTAAGCAGCCACTGTTGCAACTCCACCTGCAGATGCGCGCCAAGTTGTTTTGGGTCCGCTCCGGGCGCAATGCGACCGATAATATCCAGCCAATCCTGCTGCGGAAAATTAACCAGTGCGGCCATGCCGTCGATGAGTGGCTCGTCCGCGATCGGAATAAAGAACTCGGGCGGGTCTGCAAGCCGGTCGCCAAAAAACGCAGGCGGTGTGATTCCCACCACCGTAAATGGCTGGCCGTTAAACGTGAATGCAGCTCCCACCACTCCCGGATCGCCGCCGAATTTTTGCTGCCACGCGTGATAGCTGATCATCGCCACCGGCGACGCGCTCTTGCGATCGTCGTCCGCCATCAGAACGCGCCCCGCATACGGCCCAACGCCAAACATCGAAAAATAATTTCCAGACACAAACTCGCTTCTCATCGATTGCGCAGGTTGGTTGCTACTGGCACGCCGCGCACCCACCAGATCGTGTCCGGCCTGAAACGCGGCCATCTCCACGAACCCCGGCGTGTTGTCGCGAAACGTTTTATATTTATCGTACGAGAAGAGCGCCCAGTCGTCCTGCAACCCGCCATTCACGCAGCAATTCTCCACGTCGCCAACGCGGTACAGTTCGCTAGGCTTGGCCACCGGCAGCGAATTCAACAGTACCGCATGTACCAGCGTAAAAATCGCGGTAGTAGCGCCAATCCCCAGTGCCAAAGTCAAAACAGCCGTAGCAGTAAATATCGGAGCGTTGATAAATTGCCGCAGCGCATATCGAATGTCTTTCATGGAGCCTCGCTCCTCCAGCCACTTGATACGAACGCCCCGCCTAATTTGTTCAGTCGTTTCTCGCGGCCGGTCTGTAGTTGAGTGGAGGTGCGGGGTGATAGACGATCTAGCAGGAACGTTACTGGTTGTTCTGTTTTAACACTTCAGTTAGCATTTTTTCTGCCTTGGCGCTGGCTTTTGAGAGTTCGGAGCCAAGTATCTCCGCAATCGTTCTTGCATTCGGTTCTCGGAGCATGGAGTCATGATCGCCAGGCACTTCGTAGAATTCAAATCCGGCCGGTGAGATGTGCCCCCATACGAACTCCGGACCACGAAAAGCTCCTTTCGGACGTTCTGCTGCCCATAGATGAATCGTTCGGCCGGACCACGGTGTTGGCTGGTAATGTTGCAAGGCTAGGACGAGAACGCCCGTGGGGTCGCCGGCGAGTTCCTGGAACCTCCGAACCGACTTCTGAACTGCTGCGTTCCAATTCGCCGCTCTCCTCCACAGCGAACGCACCTCCGACCCAAAAAAGACGATTCTCTGCGCGAGCCGCCATGAACGCACCACCGTTCGTCGAAGCTGGTTCATGGGCGGCAGAAAAATATCGCGCGCGTCAAAAATTGCCACGAATGCTACTTCATCGCCTTCTTTTTCCAACTGTCGGCCCACTTCCAACGCAACGATTCCCGACGCACACCATCCAGCCAACGCGTAGGGTCCTGTAGGAACATGGCGTCGCAACCGGCGCACGCACTCCGTGGCGATCTGCTCTATGGTGCGGGGAGTGGGTAAGCGCTCGATGCCGATATCACGGATGCCTAATACTTCTCGATCGGAACCCAAATGCCGCACCAAACCCACGTATTCCGTGCCAGGAAATACGAGAATAAGCGGAATTCCGCTGCCATTATTGGATTGAAGGGGCAGCACCTCATTTTCATGTCCCACCCACTTGGCCGGATCAGATATGGCTCTTGCCATCTCGCCCAAGGTCGGCGCGTAGAGAAAAGTTTCCCGAGTGAACTGCTCTACTCCAAATTCCTCTGCAATCTTGGCCAAGCACTGTGTGGCTGCTAGTGAATCGCCGCCGATGCCGAAGAATCCATCGTGAATTCCGATCTGTTTTACATTCAGGATTTCAGACCAGATATTTGCGAGTTTTTTCTCCGTGGGCGTGCACGGCGGGACGAAGCCGATTCGGCTTCCGTTTCGATCGTCGGTCAGAGTGCTTTGCTCCAATATTTCCAGGCCCCCGGACAAAAACGCAGACCGGCAAGCCGATCGCTGTAGTTTTCCGCTCGAAGTCTTTGGAATGGTTTTTGTTTTGACCAATACGACGGTGTGGGGAGTTACTTCATGTTCCTGCAAAATACTTTGCCGAATTGCATGGATGATTTCTACAAGGGCAGCTTGGTGCGAATCCCGGACTTCCTGAACGATTACCAGGCCTTCGTCGAATTCGTCTGGGATCGAGAATGCCACCGTGCAGCCTGGCCGCAGCCCTTTGTGACAGCGCTCCACGGTCAGTTCAATATCCTCGGGATAAAGATTTCTTCCCCGGATAATAATTAGGTCTCTGAGCCGGCCTGTCACAAATAGCTCGCCCTCATCGAGAAATCCCAAGTCGCCAGTCCGAAGAAAGGGACCCTCTCCCGAATCGCTCAGAAACGCCTGAAAGGTGCTGTCAGTCTCAATTGGGTTGTTCCAATACCCCTGGGTAATGTTTGGACCACAGACCCATATCTCGCCAACTTTCCCAGCAGGCAACACCGCGCATGATTGTGCATCTACGATTACGACTTTTTCTCCGGATGCCGCCTTGCCGCAGCCCACCAAGGAGTTGGCTGGGACATCTTTGGGCGGATCAATTACGACATCGTTCCGTTTCAGAGATGCACGTTCCACTCGTAGAACTCTTGGTTCTTTAGATTTTTCCGAATCGGTGACCAGCAAGGTGGCTTCCGCAAGACCATAACCGCAGTAAAATGCCTGCCGGCGAAAACCACAGTCTCTAAATCCGGCCGCAAACCGATCTAAAGTCGACGGGCGCACGGGGCTGGCTCCAATTCCTGCGCACATCCAATTTTCCAACTGCAGGCCTTCCCGCTCTTCGGACGGAATTTTTGCCACACACAGTTCGTAGGCGAACCCGGGGCCGCCGCTGGTTACATTTTTGTATCGCGAAATCGTCTGCAGCCAACGTACCGGCTTTTGCAGAAAAACTTCCGGCGGCATCAGCACACTGAGTGCCCCTGAATAAAGCGGCTGGAAGACATTATTGATTAGTCCCCAATCGTGCGCGAGTGGTATCCACCCGACAAACGTATTGTCTTCCGTATAATCATGCGCATCTCGGAGCATTCTTTCGTTTTCCAGCACATTGCGGTGGCTCACCATTACACCTTTTGGTGCAGCCAACGATCCCGACGTATATTGCAGAATCGCCAGCGTCTCTGCGTGAATTGGCGGGCGCTTCCAGTCCGCAGCAAGCTCCAGCGGAATAGACTCGGTCGCCATCCAGCGGACGTTCTCCAAGTCTGGATGGATCCGGACCAGGTCTGCAACTAGTCGGAGCGAGCTCTCCGTCGTTAAAGCCACCACGGGCTCAGCATCTTTCAGGAGTCGGCTCAGCCGCGAGAACGTTCTTCCGATGCGGGCAGGATCAAGCGGGTAGGCAGGGAGGGCGACTGCTCCGCGGTAAAGACATCCGAAGACGGCAGACACGAACTCCGGCCCCGATGAACTCAGCAGCAGCACGCGATCGCCAGCCGCCGAAGCCGAACTTAGCCACGCGCCAATTGCTCGCGCGCGCAGGTCCAGCTCCGCGTATGTAAGACTGGCTTCCTCCGCCTCGCCCTTGGGCAGAAAAGAATAAGCAAGCCGTTCGGGCTGCCGTGTAGCCCTTGCTCGCAGGACATCGACAAGAGTCTCGCCCGCCATTTCCATCTTAAGTGTTCCAGCTTGGATTGTTATATTAGGCCGACAGACTTTTCGGCATTGTACACCCAACCTTGCTGAGTGTTGCCACCCGGTTTCTTCCCACGGCGTCCGCGGTCGTCGGGGCCCACGTACTTAACTCGTTCATCTAGCGGAAATTCGGTCTTTTAACTTCTTATCATTATCGCGATGGAAATGTGGATTAGGATCGTCGCTGATGCAGGGCGGCCGGCAGCCGCCCGCGGGTTAGTCCTAGGCCGGCGCAAAAGCGCCTATTTCGCGGGGTAGCGCTCGCAATTAATCCCGTTTGAATACGCGTGCAGGATTATTCATATCGCAGCGCAGCCATTGCATCTACGTGCATCGCACGTCGCGCGGGAATGTAGCAGGCCACCACGGATATGAGAATCAATACAGCCGCGACAACCGTGAACGTAAGTGGGTCCATCGCATTAACCCCGTATAGCATGCTTCCAAGGAAGCGAGTGAATACGACCGAGGCTGCTATCCCGATGGCCACGCCGACTAGGACGAGGCGCGCAATCAACCCCATAATCAGTATCATGACGTCACGTATCTGCGCACCCAGCGCGATGCGTATGGCGACTTCACGCGTTCGCTCGATCACCGAGTCCGATATGACTGCGAAAAGTCCTGCGACTGCCAAAACGATGGCTAAGGTAGAAAATATCTCGAACAGCACTGCCGAAAACCGCCGCCTGGACATGGAGGCAGAAACAATATGTTCCATGCTCTCTATATCGCCGGTATATAAGCTCGAATCAATGTTCCGCACTTCCTCCTTCGCCGCATTCGCAATAAAAAAGGGATCCATTTCTGTACGAATCAGTAGCGTTGAAACCTGGCTCGCACCACATCGATAGAGTGTTGGTTCCGAATTAGCTTCGATCCCAAGGTCTTTGGTGTCCGCTACAACCCCGACGATTGGCATTCCGTAACGTTCGGTTCCAAAGAAGCCACTCACAAGGTCTTGCCCCACGGCGTCTTTTCGACCAAAATATCGCTGCGCCAGCGTGCGGTTCACAACGATTGATCCGCTTTTGCAATCCTGCTCCGTCAAGAAACGACCGCTAATCAGCGCTATCTGCATGGTGCGAAAATATCCCGGAGTTACTTCCCGATGTTGGGCCACAGGGAAGTGGCCAGGTGCAGGATCGGGCATCCCTCCGATGCTCACGCGCATAGTTGACGAGGTAAACAAATTTGGACCAATTGCTGCCGCTTCTACACCCGGCAAACTTTCCACTCGCATCAAAAGAGTCTTGTAAAGGCTGTCGGCAACGTCCGGTTTCTCGTACGTCGAACCTGGGAGCGAAATCTTCATCGTCAATAAGTGATTAGTGGGGAATCCGAGAGGTGTGTTAAGCACACGTTCGAAACTTCTAACAATCAATCCAGTACCCACAAGCACGACAAATGACATCGCGATTTGCAACGCAACAATCAAATTCCGCAACTTGAACTGACCCGCGCCAAGGGTTCGCTCGCCATTTTTTAACTTCGAGGCAATGTTTGAGTGAATCAAGTGTAATCCCGGCGCTAAGCCAAATAGAATCGCGGTGAGGATGCAGAGCGCCAAGGAAAACGTCAAAACTGCGGGATCCAGTTTGATGTAATCGGCACGAGGGATTACACCTACAGCGTAAGTTCGCAACGCAATTGTGAGATTCCATGCCAGAGTCAGCCCCGCTGCGCCGCCGGCAAAGGACAACACTAAACCCTCTGTAACCAGCTGGCTTAATAGACGCTTCCAGTCTGCTCCGAGAGCCAATCTAACGGCCATCTCCTTTTCACGACTTATGCCGCGCCGCAGTAATAAATTTGCAACGCTTGCACACGCCATGAGCAGTAGCAGTCCAACGGCCGCCGATAGGACGATAAGAAGAGTTCGAACATGGCCAACAACCTCTTTGGTCAAGGACACTAGCGCGAATCCGGTTGGAGCGTTCGTCGTTGGGAATTGTTGTTGTAATCTTTGCACGATTGCTTGCATGTCTGTCCTGGCGTGCTGGAGAGAGATGCCCGGTTTAAGCCGGCCAATTACATTGAGAATGTGCGCGGCGCGAAAATTGTTTTCCTGGTCGTCGATCTGCGAAAGCGGCACCCAGACTTCCGTCGATTCGGGCATCTCCACGCCGGGCGGCATGACACCGACAACGGTGTACTCCTTCCCGTTCATTTTTACTGGCTTTCCCATTGCGCTCGGGTCTCCGTGGAAGAGTTCTAGCCAGAGCGAATGTTCTATCACGGCGACATTGACGCCCTCACGCTCTTCTGCGGCAGTGAAGCTCCTGCCGAGCATCGGAGTAATGCCCAAAGTTGCAAACAAATCAGAGGAGGCTTGCACTCCCGGAACTTCCTCTGCCCGTCCTGCACTGTTGAGCAGGATAAAATTCTGATCCACATAAGCTGCCAATTGATCGAACGAGCGGTTTTGTTGTTTCCAATCGCGGAAATCTGGCGGCGCTACCTTCTCTTTTCCAATTAGCGGGTGAGTCTCCCAGAGCATCACTAGTCGCTCGGCATCGCGAAATGGCAGCGGGTGTAACAAGGTTATATTCACGATGCTAAAAATTGACGCGCTCGCTCCGATACCGAGAGCAAGCGTTAATACAGCTGCCGTCGTGAACCCAGGGCACCTGCGCAGCCTTCGCACGCTGTAGCGAACGTCTTCACGCAGACGATCAAACCATGCGATGCTCAACCGCTTCGGTAATTCTTCCTGGCCTTGATTCGCGGGCGACTGATTCTCAGAAATATTCTGCATGTTTACGCAGCCGTTCAGGTTTTCCTGGCTATTTCATCACAACAAAGGCACCACCTGCACCTCAAACCGCCACAGTGGCACGAATAGGTACCGGTAAGTGGGTAAAGTCCACCGCCTCGCACCCTTGTATTCGGCCTGTTAACTTCCTATCATTGTCGCGATGAAAGTTTGGTTTAAGATCGGCGCTGAACAAAGCCGGCCGCAGCCGCCCGCGGAACACTTGCCCTTGGACACTTAAGAGCGGCTCTTGTCGTCCCTCTACCATGCTTGCCCTGCCGAGGGAACGGAGCATCCGCGAACGGGGACGAGCCAGCCGGGTGCGGTCTATCCATCTCGGGCGAATCAGCAGGATAGAACTGTCGCTAGCGCCGCCCGCCAGTTCCCAGAGAGCTTCCGAGAGGAAAGACTCGTTCAAAATTAGTTGCTTTTTTGCCAAATGGTCGGTTACTGCTAACCGGTTCTGGTCTACAAACACATGTTTTAGAAAACAAAGCATTAAACCATGTCTAACCGGGTCTAGAATTGCACCTAAGGAATTGAGTGAATTGTGAAATATCGCACGCTGGGACGAACGGGCTTTCAAGTCAGCGACATGGCTGTCGGCCTGTGGGGCATGGGCGACTGGACCGGCTCGGACGACCGCGAATCCCGCCACTCTTTACAACTGTCGGTGCAATTGGGCTGCAATTTTTTCGACACTGCCTGGGCTTACGGCAACGGAAAAAGTGACGGCCTTCTGGGCGAAATTCTTCAGCATGATAATTTCGCCAACGCGCAACACGGACGGCTTTATGCCGCGTCCAAAATTCCACCCAAAAACGACATCTGGCCCGCCACTCCAGAATTCAAATACCGCGACGTTTTTCCGGCCAAGCACGTTTTTGAATATGCGAAAAAAATCCGCGACAAACTGCGAGAAGATTCCATTGACGTGCTGAAATTCCACGTTTGGGACGATAGCTGGGCCGACGAGCCGGAATTTCGCGAAACAGTCGAGAAACTTAAAGCCGACAAATTGATTCGCGCCTTCGGCCTTAGTCTCAATCGCTGGCAGCCGGAAAACGGCATCAAAGCTCTCCGCACAGGATTGGTGGACGCCGTGCAGGTTATCTACAACATTTTCGACCAGGCCCCAGAAGACAAATTATTTCCAGTCTGCCGCGAACTAAACATCGGAGTGATCGCGCGTGTCCCGCTCGATGAAGGCAGCCTAGGCGGAAAAATGACGCGCCAAACAAAATTCCCCGAGCACGACTGGCGCGCGCGATACTTTGGCCCCGAAAACCTGCCGGAAACCATGGATCGCGTGGACCAACTAAAGAAAATCGTTCCGCCGGGAATGACCCTGCCGGAGATGGCCCTGCGTTTCATCCTGTCGAACCCCACGGTCAGCACCACAATTGTCGGCATGCGCAAAGCCGAGCACGTAAAACAAAACATGGCGTTGAGCGAGGCCGGCCCTCTCGCCCCCGCGCTCCTGCAGAAATTAAAAGCCCACCGTTGGGACCGCATCTGGCAACCCTGGGCCGACTGAAATGACAACACATGCTTTATCAGCGCCTGCGAGTGCGGGATTCGCTACGAAGCGCCCCGCTTTCAAGGGAATAGCCACCCGGTATGGCATAATCATAGTGGGAGTTTTGGCGGCGGAAACACCGCACGACCGCTGCTAGCGGTAGAAAAACAGTGATGGTACGCAAGACAATTCGACGAAAACTTCTGGCCGCGCATCGCAAAGTCCGCGAGATCCGCATGATTGTGAAAGGGCTCGCGTCCCAGCGCCATCCGCTGCTCGCGCACATCATCCCCACCCGCCGCTGCAACCTGGCTTGCACCTACTGCAACGAATTCGACGACGTTTCGAGTCCAGTTCCGACCGAAGAAATGTTCCAGCGCATCGACCGGCTGGGCACCATGGGGACCGCCATCGTCACCATCAGCGGCGGAGAGCCCCTGCTGCATCCTGACCTCGACGCGATCATTGCGCGCATCCGCAAAAACGGAATGATGGCTGGTTTGATTACCAACGGCTATCTGCTTGTAGCGGATCGCATCCAGCGGCTGAACCGCGCCGGGCTTGAGTATTTGCAAATCAGCATCGATAACGTGAAGCCAGACGACGTGTCGAAAAAAAGCTTAAAAGTTTTGGACCAGAAGCTCGCCCTGCTGGCGGAGCACGCCGACTTTCACGTCAACATCAATTCCGTACTAGGCAGCGGCGTGCGTAATCCTGAAGACGCGCTGGCTGTGGCACACCGCGCCGTGGAGCTGGGATTCACCTCTACGGTAGGAATTTTGCACGATCACAACGGCCAGCTCGAGCCACTCGGTCCCCGCGAGCAGGAAATTTTCGAGGAAATTATTTCGCTCGAAAAACAATCCTTCACGCGGATCAATAAATTTCAGCACAATATCGCGCGCGGGAAAGAAAACGACTGGCGCTGCCGCGCAGGCTCGCGCTATCTCTATATTTGCGAAGACGGCTTGGTCCATTATTGTTCGCAGCAACGCGGATACCCGGGCGTCCCGTTGATGCAATACACTGACGAGCAACGCCATCGCGAATTTTTTACAAAAAAGGGCTGCGCCCCGCGCTGCACCGTGTCCTGTGTTCACCAAGTAGCCGCCATCGATTCCTGGCGCTCGCCCCAAACCTTCGATTCCGGCTCCTCCGCGACTGCCGCTTCGGAACCTCTGGTCCAACTGACGACCTCTTCCACTCGGGAGTAGCGCTCCGGGAGTTCCGCAAAAATATCTCCGCATTCCCCGCTAAATGTCCTCGCCTTTTAGCAGGAATTTTTTGCCGTCGTTGACCCATAAACAACTCGGCTCTCAACCGTTACAAATACCTATTGCAAAGAGTGATACGCGGGAGTAGAAGTCGCACATCGTACGATTGCTCTGCGGGGTTCAGAGCAAATCCAGTGCATAAGTATCGAGCGACTGCGGCCGTACAACAGGGGAAATCTTAGGAGGAGTGCGATGCCACGGCATACCTTGGTGTGGTTTATCTCGCTGCTAGTTGTGCCGATCCTCGTTGCGCCTGGCGCGAGCGTGGCACAGGTGAACACCGTGAACCTGTCAGGCACGGTGATGGACCCGCAAGGCCTCGCCGTCAAGGGCGCCAAGGTCACCGTCGTTAATCCCGGCACAGGATTGCAACGCTCGGTGACGAGCGACGCCAATGGCCACTACGAGATCGTCGGACTGCCCCCGGATAATTATACGCTGACGGTGGAAGCTCCCGGCTTCGCCACGCTGACGAACACCTCCTTCAAGCTGACATTGGGAACCACGCCGGAATACAACCCGCAGTTGCAACTGCAGAGTCAGGGCGCAACCGTGAGCGTGACGGCGGAGCCCGATTTGGTGGATACAGCTAAGACGGATGTCTCTTCCACGATCAATCAGACTCAAATCGACAACCTGCCGATCAACGGACGGAACTATATTAATTTTTCATTGCTGGATTCGCAGGTCGCCCGCGATAACACGCCCTCAATCGGCGCGGCACCAAACACCGGTCTCAACATTGGCGGCCAGCGAGGCCGGTCCAATGAAATTTCCGTGGACGGCGCAGATGCCATCGACAGTTCGGTGAATGGAGTTCGCGCTACTGTATCGCAGGAAGGCGTGCAGGAATTTCAGGTGATAACGAGCAATTACATGGCTGAATACGGACGCGCCTCGGGCGGAGTGATAAATATTGTGACGAAGTCGGGAACAAATGCAATCCACGGAAATCTGTTTGGATTTTTGCGAGACAGCGCGATTCAAGCGCGGGATCCGTTCTCCGTGACCGCGTCGTGCGATCCAACCACACTCGCGTGCGGGACAACTCCCGTAAAGCAGTCGTACACCCGTGTTCAGGCCGGCGCCACGATCGGCGGACCCATTCAGCAGGACAAGACTTTTTACTTCTTCAGTTACGAACTCACCCGCCGTCAAGAGACGGGATTCACCGCAATCGGCCAGGACAACTTTGGACTTGTCAATTCAACGATTCTGTCCCCCAATGCGGGACCATGCCCGCTCCCTGCCTATCTTGTGACGCCCACTCAGCAAGCGTTCGTGGCGGCCAACGCACCCGCGTCAATCCTCTACCTGTGCGCGGCAGCAGCGAGTTCGTTCACAGCTATCTTCGGGAACACCGCGATCTATCCAAACGCCGCGTTTCCCAGCACCAGCGCGCCGGTGCCCGCTTCCTACACGGGATTGCTTTCAACCATCGGCAACTTTCCGACTTCCGAAAAGGGCAGCATCTATTCGCTACGTCTAGACCACATCTGGAACGCCAAGAATAACACCTTCGTCCGCGCCATGGTTTCGCCGGACAGCATTACTGGTATTCAAGTAAATGCGCAAAATCAAACATTTGGACAGAACGCAGGAAACCGCACCTCCACGCAACAGACGCACGACTGGGCCCTGATCGCTCAGCATACGACTGCTATCCGCGACAACCTATTCAATGAGATCCACTTCCAGTTTGCACGCCGCAGTCTTTTTTACGGGTTCTCAGATCTTCCCGGAGGCTCTGATCCGGCAGTCAATATCGCCGGCGCCGCATACTTCGGCCGCGAGCCTTTTTCGACCGAGGACCGTCTCGAAAAGCGCTATCAGTTCACTGACAACCTGACGTGGACCAAAGGCCGGCACACAATGAAATTTGGCGGCGACTTTAATTTCATTCAATTTCGGTCCCCTTCATCGCAGATCTTTACTTTGAATTATGGCGGTGTTTATGATTTCGGCAGTATTTCGGGCGCTCCTTTAGTTCCGCCCGCATTGGCGAGTCAGGTTCCGAGTTTAACTCCGGTTCAGGCTTATGGTTTTGGCGCCCCCACGATTTTCTTCCAGGGCATCGGCCAATCAGATCGACCGTTCGACGACAAGCTGCTGGGTGTGTTTGCGCAAGATAGCTGGAAGGTCAATCAAAAGCTGACAATCAATTATGGCGTGCGTTACGACATTGGATGGCAACCCACGTTTGCGGCCGGCACGCCGCTCAACGCCATCGCTGAGAAGGCGTTTGGGGTCCAGGAAGGTGTTCCGATTGATTCCAACAACGTATCTCCGCGCATCGGGATCGCCTGGGATCCTTGGGGCAACGGTAAGACGGTAATCCGCGCCGGTTACGGATTTTTCTATGACAACCCCGCGCTTGCGCTCACCTTCCTTGCGACGGCGGAAGATGGCGCGCTCTCGTCACTGCTCCAATTCCCGGGCGGGACGCCGGATGGGTCATTAAATGCGGCTTCGATTTTTCAGGGAATTCTGAACGTACCCAACATGGGTTGTTCGACCGCTACACCGAATATGTGCTACCAAGCGAATCAGCAACGGTTTAATGCATTCCAGCCCAATTCTCTATTCATCAATCAAAACTATCTGACGGTGCCAAATCCCCTGGTGCCTGGAGCATTGGGCTATCCCCTGGTAGGCATCCCCTATACGATTCCCATCAGTAAGAATTTCCAATTCGCGCTGTCACAACAGGCCAACCTCACGATCGAACGGCAGATCACCAACGACTGGAAAATTAGCGCGGGGTATACCTATATACACGGCACTCACCTGGACCGAACTATCAATATCAATGTGACGAATCCGGCGATCCTGGATTCCAACGCGGCTAATGCGATAAACGCGGGACTCATCACGCCCGGTACTAACCCTCTTACTATCCAAGTTCCCACCAACGGTGGCGCGCCCGGATGTGCTCCTACTGGCACGGGGAGTGTGATGGTCGAGGCACCTGGCGTATTCGGAGTCGGTTATGGCGTTCCTGGATGTGCTGGAACGCCTGTCGGGCCGATCGGCACAGCCGCGGCATTTAACTTCTTCCGTCCCTCCGGTCCAAATCCATCATTCGCGGGGCTTGTGGGAGGGTATGCCAACCTGGTTGCGCTTGCGCAGAAGGGCGGTTTTCCCACCGGTTTCCCCGGGGTGCAAGTGCCATGGAGCGACGTGAACCCCCAGACTTCCACGGGGAATTCTCTTTATAACGGCTTCACGTTGACTGTGACGAAGCGCTTTTCGCACGGATTCGAAATGCTTTCGGGCTGGACGTATTCACACACGATTGACGACTCGACCGACCTTTCCACGCTCTTGAATCCGCAAGATAACAGCAACCCGAACGGCGAGCGTGGAAATTCGGACTTCGACCAGCGGCATCGATGGATAACGAGCGCGGTATATCAGACGCCCTACCATCAAAGCGATTCTGCACTCTGGAAAAAAATTCTGGCGAACTTTACGGTGTCGCCGGTGATCGAAGTAGCTTCGGGCCGGCCTTACAACGTGCTGCTTGGTTACGATACGAACTTGGACTTCGGGTCCTCCACCGGGCGTCCTTCGGTGCTGCCCAAAGGAGCCGCCGTTCCGCCAGGTTTTCCCGCACCGACCACGTCGCCATTTATTTCGAACGCTGAATTTATTATTCCGACGAATTGTTTTGGAAGCAACGGATCACCGATTCCGCCGAACCCTCTCATCCCAACGCCGTTCGTTGGATGTACCGGAGATCTCGGCCGCAATGCATTCAACCAGCCCGGCTTTTTCCAAATCGACCTGCGCATCGCCAGACAAATTCCGATCACCGAGCGCGTAAACCTGCAAGTGATTGCCGACGGGTTCAACATGTTGAACCGGTTCAATGTGAGCGGCGTGAACCCCGTATGCGATTCCACGGCTGGCGCGCCTTTATGTGCCGCGGGACAGCCGACTTCGGCATATGACCCCAGGACGTTCCAATTCGCATTGAAGCTAAACTTCTAGAGCTCGATACCCTAATACACTTTTTCGTTCAGAAGGCTGAATCGGCTTTAACGCGTCAGTCGTTCGCGCTAAAGTGTGTAGAAGAGCTTTTGCTTCATGGTTAACAACCTACTGAAACGAGGAATTCTATGAGCGCGGTTGGATGGTTTGCATTTGTTGCTGCGGCGATTTTGGTGATTGCGGCTATTGCGGCCGCGGTGTGGATGACGGGGCGTCGTTCGAATGAAGAGCTTTCCGCTGTGCGCCAGGAAATGCAGAACTCACTTGCTTTGCAGGGTCAATCGATGGCCGCCCAGATCAATCATTTAATGCAAGCTGTGACCACTCAACTTGGCCAAGTACGCCAGGAACTGCAAACTGGCGTGGCCTCTACGGGCAAATTGGCGAGCGACGCGCAAATAGCCATGGCGCAGCAGTTACATGCGTCGAGCGAGACGATACGAAAAATGAGCGTTCAGCTCGGGGAGGTGCAGCAGGCGGGACGGGACATGTCGCAAGCGACCCAAACGCTACAGTCAATTCTAGGCGGGGCCAAGACGCGCGGCACGCTGGGCGAAGTTGCTCTGGAACGGTTGCTGGAAGATGCGTTGCCGCACAGCGCATACAGCACGCAGCATCGATTCGCATCGACTGGAGCGATTGTGGACGCTATCGTGCGCAGCGGCGAGCGCTTGCTGTCGGTGGATTCAAAATTTCCGCTCGAAGCTTACCGGCGGTTGCTGGAAGCGGGTGACGATGCGCGCCGCGATTTTTGTGTGGCGGTTCGTAAGCACGCCGATTGCATCGCGGAGAAATATATTCTTCCGGACGAGCATACCTTCGATTACGCGCTGATGTTCGTGCCCTCAGAGGGAGTCTATTACGAGCTTTTGCTGACCGAGGATTCGAAATATGGGATGCTGGATGAATACTGCCGCAGCAAACGAGTCTTTCCGGTTTCGCCGAATACCTTTTATGCTTGCCTGAGCGCGTTTGCGATCAGTTTGCAGGGGCAGAAAATCGAAGAACGGACGCGACACATTCTTGCAGGCATGGCCGGGCTGAAGAAGCAGTTTGAAGGTTTTTCCGATGTGTACGAGAGACTGGGGAATCATCTTCGCCATGCGCAACAGAGTTACGAAGAGGCCGACAGCAAACTAAGCCGCACGCGCAATTCACTGGAACAGCTGGACCAAGGCGCATTTTCGGAAGCGGAACAACAATCGTTGTCCGGAACAGAAGAAAAGACTCTACAGGCTGCCGGCAGCGAACAGGCTCGTTTCATTCTTTAAAAGCTCGCGCGCGCGTATTTCCGGATCTGCACGCTGTTTCCGTCCAGAGATTTGTTTATTCCAGAGCTGCGCGTGCGGCTTGGAGTAGTGTGCGAAAGTCGCCTGCGATGGTGTAGGAAAGAATTCTCTGCAACTCCGCGGAGACTTTTCGCGTGTCGCGAGCGTTATGTGCGAGTTGTTTCACAAGACTCTCGATTTGATTTTGAAGGTCCTTGCCAGCGATCGGTTGGGCTGCTTCCAGGTAGCGGCGCGCGATTTGAGGATCGGGGTTTTGCAAGATTCGCGCGTGAAAAGAAAAATCTCCGGTACTGAGAGTTTGAATCTGTATCGTTGCAGTGTTTTGGGCGCCGCCGGAAGTAAGCACTTCCTGCGAGTCACCGTGAATGAAGTGAAGCACGCCGGGAGCCTTGTTTTCGGCAAGAATACGGATCGGAGTATTGGCTCCCTGTACGTGCAGCAACAGAGTGCTTTTTTTCTCGGGCACCAGCGGCGGGTTGGGCGGATCGAAGTGTAAAGCAACCAGGATGGTGTTTCCTGCATACGGCGCGTCGGTTCCAGTTTCAATCGAAATATTCGCGGAGCCAGGCTCGATGCGTGGACCTGGAAGAATTACCAGACACTCAGGAGAGGCCGCCAAAACCAGCGCCGGATCGTCGTTCAACTTTACGTGGTTGGCGTCGGCCTCGCCGTGAAATGCTCCACCACAAATTGGGAAAGCATCGATGCGGGAAACGACCGGCGGGAGCAAAATCGCATTTTGCGCGGAATTTGTCGCGGGAGGCGGATCGATAAGTGCGGCTGCAGTGGTGCCGGAAGCTTTTACTATTAGAACGCTCGCATCGGTGGGTGCCAGAAAAACGGCGCGTCCCGTCTTGTCAGTTTTTACGCGCACGTTAATTGCCGAATGCGAACCGAGATCAACGACAATGCCTTCAGCAAGACGCCCATCCACTCCTAGAACAGCGAGCGTGGCGGGGCGGCCAGCGATTAGTTTCGGCGGAAGGATGACCGTGACGGCCCAAGTCTTCGACACGGCGTCTTGCGAGTAAGTGCTGGGAGCTGCTCCGAGCAACAAAACAATCGACGAGAAGCATGCGAGTAGTAATGAAAAACGCGGAACGAAACGGACAGGCTGAGAACGAAAAAGACTCCGCAATTTGTCCATCATTCGGCTGCGGCCTGCATGGCCCGCTCGTAGACTTTTTCTTGGCGAAACAGCTGGTATAGATCGGGATCGAGTTCGCCGGCACGAACGCAATCTTCCAGAATAGAGAGAGCACGATCGATGGGTACGGCGCGTTTGTAGGGGCGGTCGGAAGCGGTGAGGGCGTCGAATATATCGCAGATGGTCATCATCTTTGTGGGCAAGGGAATCTGGGCCGCGGTCAACTTATACGGATAACCGGTGCCGTTGAGCTTTTCATGATGGGCGCGCGCGATTTCCGGGATTTTTTTGAGCTCTTTGGTCCACGGAATTTGAGTTAGAAAATTGAACGTGTGAATCACGTGTGATTCGATTTGCAGGCGCTCAGAGGCGTCGAGGCTTCCTTTGGGGATGGAAAGCAGACGGATTTCGTCCGGGTTTAAATAGGGGCGTTCGATGCCGCGAGCATCGATGAAGGATTGCTGCGCGATTTCGCGCAACTTGCGAGATTTGTTTTCCTCAAGCAGAGTGGGCTCATTAGCAGCGACGATGAGTTGCAGGGATTCTTCGATGCGTCTCAGCCGCTGCTCGAAATCCTCGGTCAAACGCGCGACTTCGGTGAGAGCGTGGCCACGATCGTCTTCCAAAAATGCTTGCAGCTTGCGACGGACGGTGCTGGCTTCCGCTTCCTTGCGGATGTAGTCGAAACGCTGGCGCAAAAGCTCAAGCTGCAGTGGGTATAACTTTTTTGCTTTGACTAGGACTTCCTCGCGCACGCCAACTTTTCCGAAATCGTGCAGCAGAGCGGCGTAGCGAATTTCTTTTAATTGTCCGGCTTCAAAAAAAGTGTTGGCGTAAGGGCCGGCGGTTGTTGCGTTGACGGCTTCGGCTAAGCGCTGCGTATAAGCCGCCACGCGCAGGGAATGACCGGAGGTTGTCGGGTCGCGTTGCTCAATCGCGGTTACCGCGGCGCTGACGAAACCTTCGAAGAGCGTTTCAATTTCGTTGTACAGCTTGCGGTTTTCGTAGGCTACCGCCGCCTGGGATGCGAGCGACAGGGCCAGGCGGACAGAACGTTCACGAAAGGGTTGAACCTGCTGGGCGATATCTTTTTCGAGAGCAAGCCGCGCCCCGGGATTCCGTTTGCAATTAATGAGCTGCAGGACGCCGAGGACTTCGCCTTTCGCGTTGCGCATGGGAAGAGTTAAAAGCGACCGCGTGCGGTATCCGGAATCGCGGTCGTAACTTTTATTGAAATGATACGGACGATCGCTGGGAATTTCGTAAGCGTTCGCGAAATTAAGAACTTCTCCGCGCAGAGCGGTGTAGCCCGCCATGGAGCTTTCTGCGAGTGGGAGAATGAACTCCTGATACGGAAATTCCAAGCTGTCGTTTTGCGTGAGCATGAAGCGGAGATGGCGGCCTTCACTATCTTCTTCCACCAGATACAGCGAGCCGGCATCGGCGGCGGTGATTTCGCGGGTCTTCGACAGGATCAAAGTGAGAAGAGCGCCGATTTCGCGTTGTGAAGAGAGTGCGACGCCGATCTCGTTGAGCTCTTCGCGTTCGCGCTCCCAAACCTTTAAAGCGTGACTGCCGGCGCGGTCGCGTTCGACAAGCTCAATATTTTCGAATGCGGCTTCGAGCGTTCGTTCGACGATATGGGGAGGAGCAAACGAGGGCAGAAAGGCGAAAACCGCGTGATCGTTGGGAGGATTTTGAACATGCGGTGATTGGCTGGCTGGGCTGCCGTCTGCAGAAAAAACACCGATCACGCGACAGTGATTCGCGTTGTCGCAGGATCGAGGGTTGAGGAGTTCTCCGGAAGGCTTTATGTCTGCGAGCCAGACAACAGGCGCTCCGGCAGGTTCGGAGGGATGAGCTTGGCGCAGATCAGGTTGTTTATTTTGCGGGACGGCGTGCAGATCGTACCGCGCGCGCAAAGGCGCTGCCAATCTAGCGGCGGCCGAACCTTCGATGTACCAAACCTGTCTTTTCCCGGACATGCAAGACCCGTATTTAGAGGGGCGTGCCACAGTATAACGGAAGCGGGGAGCGGAACACAGTCGCGCTGCGAATCGATTAGGTTTGTGCGGCATGGCAGAAGCGGGGCATGGGAATGTGAGATGCGTTCGAGCGTTGAATCGAGCGCACTCGTTTGCTAGTCTTGCGCGACTTCTAGTTTCTGGTTTTTCCGCAACACTGCGGCGTTCATGGCTACCAATACCAAATTCAACGCACCGAGAGGCCCGGGGCTTTTGCAGCAATGGTGGCTGCATAAAGGCTCGCTGATTATCAGCGCCATGATCACGGTGGCGGCGCTGGCGATTTATTACGTTACCTTCATTGGTGAGCGGCCGATGCCGCTTTTCGATTTCATTACGCGGCTGGAACTCAGCAGTTTGGATTTGCGTTTTCAGTATCGCGGGCGGGTGCAGCCCGACCCACGGATCATCATCGTCGATATCGACCAGCAATCCCAGGAGGCGCTGGGTCATTGGCCTTTTCCGCGGATTTATTTTGCGCATCTGGTGGATGCGTTGCGCCAGGACGGCGCGCGCGTGGTGGCGTTCGACATTACGTTTAGCCAGGCGGATGAGACAGCGGCTCCGTTGCGGGACCTTTCAGCGAGTCTCGCGGAGCAGAAGAAAAAAGGCCTGGCGGCAAATGCGGCGGTGCAATCGGAAATCGAACGTAAAGAGCAACAATACAACTACGACCAAAAATTTGCGGACGCGATACGCAAATTTCGAAGCGTGGTGCTGGGCAACTATTTTCTTTACACCAAGACCGACTTTCAAGGCGTTTCAAGCGAGGCGCTTGATCGCTACGCCAACCAGATTGCTTACTTTCCTTTTCCGCAAGTGCGGCCGGAGCCCTCAGCAGCGGGTGACGCCGGTCGTCTTCATTTGATCGACAAGTACGAAACACAGTATCTCGTTCCACGAGGCACCGAAGCCAACACCGCGCTCTTGACCGAGGCGGTTGCGTCTGAAAAGGGTGGCTGCGGATTTTTCAATGTATCCGTGGATGCAGACACAGTGGTGCGCAGGGTGCCGCTTGCAATCCCGTACGGGCGGGATGCCGACCGCGCGAATTGGGACATTTTTCCTTCCATCGATGTGCAAACATTGCGACTTTATCTGGGTCTTACGAACGAGCAAACGGTGCTGAATTACGGCGATGCAGGAGTAACGAGCGTCGAGTTCGGTCCCAAGCTAGTGGTTCACCCAGACGACGTGAGCCGGCTGATGGTGAATTATCACGGGCCTGCGCGAACGTATCCCTATATTTCGTTTGCTGATGCTGCAGAAAAGAAATTTGCACCTGGAACTTTCAAGGACAAGATTGTTTTGGTGGGTGCTTCGGCGACGGGCATTGCGGATTTGCGGGCAACGCCTTTCGGCGGCATCGATTTTCCAGGAGTGGAAATTCATGCAAACTTGATCGACAACGTACTGAATCAGAAATTTCTGACGCACGGGGCACCCCAGGCTCTCACGGACATAGAGTTCATATTTCTTTTTGGAATACCGCTGGGATTGTGGCTGGCCATAGTCCAGCCGCGTTGGATGGCGTTTGGACTGGCACTTTTGATTCCATTCACAGCCATTGTTTACTGGGCGTTTCTCCATGGCTGGTGGATTAACTTCATTATGCCGTCGCTATTTACACTGGTGCCGAATGTGAGTTTGGTGGCGCTTTATCGCGTATTGATTGAAGAACAGGAAAAGCGAAAGGTCCGCAGTGCGTTTCAACAATATTTAAGCCCCGAAGTCATACGACGAGTCCTGAGCGATCCGGGATCGGTTACGCCGCGCAAAACCGAAATCACCGTGCTGTTCAGCGATGTGCGCGGCTTTACTTCCATTTCAGAATCGCTGGATGCCCAGGATTTGGCACGATTGCTCAACAACTACCTTACGGAAATGACGCGTGTTATTTTCAGGTATCAAGGAACACTCGATAAATACATTGGCGACGCGGTGATGGCGATCTGGGGCGCTCCGTTTACCGAGCCGAAACATGGCGAACGCTGCTGCAGAGCCGCGCTAGCTATGGTCGCGCGACTCGCGGAGTTGCAAAAAAACTGGGTGGCGGAAGGTTTGCCTGCCATGGAAATTGGGATCGGAATCAACACCGGCATGGCCTCGATAGGGAGCATGGGTTCGGCCTTGCGCTTTGGATATACGGCCATCGGCGACAACGTGAACCTGGCTTCACGCTTGGAAGGACTGAATAAGGTGTACGGAACTACAATTTTGATCAGTGAATCTACGTGTGTGGATATTGCAGACCCGCGGATGATCATTCGCGAAATCGATTTCATACGCGTGGCGGGAAAGAGTCTGCCGGTTACGATTTTCGAGATTCTAAGCGAGCAGGCGGCCAATAACGACGGTAAGGGCTTGGTTGAAGTGTTCGGTCGCGGCCGCGAGGCATACAAGGCGCGCGATTGGCGAGCGGCAAAAAGTGCGTTTGAAGAAGTTTTGCAACGCTGGCCGAAAGATGGCCCGGCGCGCGTTTTCCTGGACCGTTGTAACGAATACCTCGCGGAAGCCCCCGGAGTCAATTGGGACGGGGTTTACGAGATGAAACATAAATAATTGCGGTGGCAGAGAATTATTCGTCCAACCGCACGACGAAAGTGGTGAATTGATCGGAGGAATGCAACTGGGCGGCGAGTTGACCGGCAGCTTGTTCGGTAGCTAAACGGCCGACGCGCACACGATACAGCAGCCCATTCGCCGAATCGAACGGGACGATGATGACCGGGAAACTGCGAGCCTCCATTTCAGCCTTCAGCCGCTCGGCATTCTCTTGCTTAACGAATGCCCCAATTTGCACAGCGAAAACGCCGGCCGTCGGATTCGGACCAGCTACGATTTCCAGCCGAACCTGCGCGGTTCCAGGTCCTACCATCTCGATGGCCTCGGCAGCCGAAAGGGAGAGGTCGATTATGCGGTCGGCCACAAACGGTCCGCGATCGTTGATGCGAACCTCAGTCTGTTTACCGTTACGCAGGTTTGTGACGCGGACCACAGCGTTGAACGGAAGCGTGCGATGCGCGGCCGTAAATTCGTGCATGTCGTAAATTTCGCCATTGGAAGTGCGACGCCCGTTGAAAGGTACGCCGTACCAGGAAGCTACGCCTTCTTCGACATATTCTCCGGGGACGGCGGGTTGACGTTCGGTTGCAGGCGGCGCGCCGGACGGCCTTGATGAGGGCGGCTGCGACGCGGAGGACGGAGTTTGCGCCGGCGGCCGACTTGAAACGTGATGATGCGCGCAGCCGCCTAAAATAGTCGCAAACAGTATTGCCAGAGTTGCGGTCTGGAAATGTTCTCGCGAGTACAGGCAACAAAAACTGTTAATTAATGGCGAGTTGGATTTTGTAGAGAGACGGGTGGCCCTCACACAGTTTCCTGATTCACTGGTTTGGACGCATCTTAGGTATTATAGGAACGCAACCACATTCTCGCAAGGACGGCTATTGGCTCTCTCTCCGCGACTGCGTTACAAACTCGATCGAATGCGCGAACAATTTAGCGGCCTTTTTGGCGGCGAACGCGAAGCACCGCGTCCCAAGCTGTGTCCATCCTGCGGCACGCTGGTAGGGGCGAGCGCTACGAAATGCCACCAATGCGGCGCGAGCATGAATTTCGGCATGGCCGCTGCAAGCCGCTCGCTCAGCCGGCTCTTGCCCACGACTTCGCCCGCGACGTACGGAATCCTCAGCTTGAGCTGCCTACTGTATGGCGTGAGCTTGTTGGCTACGATCCGGACGAGTGGGTTTCAAGCGCCAGGTGGCGGATTTTCTGGCATCTTCAACTTTGGAGCTATCAATGGTGCCGTGTTGCAAAAGTTTGGCGCGTCGCTCCCATGGCCGATTGACTTGCTACAACCTTGGCGATTGATAATGCCAACTTTTCTTCATGGCAGCCTGATGCACATTGGATTCAATATGTGGGTGCTGATGGATATCGGGCCTCAGATTGAGGAGCTTTATGGTTCAGCGCGGTTTTTCTTCATCTACGTGATTGCCGGTATGGGGGGTTATATCCTCAGCGGGTTGGTAGGGCATTTCAGCATAGGTGGGTCGGCCTCATTGCTAGGATTGATAGGGCTGCTCCTTGCGCTCACGTTTAACCGACAGAGCGCTTCCATGCAAATGCTGCGAAGCCAGCTGATCAAGTGGTTGATTTATATCGCTATTATGGGGTTCCTGTTTTCTGGCATCGACAATTTTGCGCACCTCGGCGGATTCATCACTGGGTTTGCGTTGGGGAAGATCATGGCTGACCGCCCGCCTATGTCGCAACAAGAACGCACTCGCGCAGATCTATTGGGATGGATGACGGCGATAATCGTTGCGGCTAGTTTAGGTGCGGTGACCCTGCGGCTGTTCCACTAAGCCGAAGTAAGCAGTTCGCTACTGACCGAGGTTCAGCCTCCGGCGTGCAGGCGTCGCGAAACTACGATGCTGTAATGCAGTCCTGAAATACATACGAATACCGCTACGCAATATCCGCAAACCTCCCGCACGATTTCGAGAGCGTGGTTATTTCGAATGGCCAACAGCAAAACCAAAAATATAAGCAGAAGCTCAAAAAACGTAGTCGCTTTTCCATAGATGCTGGGCGGGAGCGAAATGTAGCCTACGGTGATCAGAACCACGGCGCTCGCAACCAGAAGCGACACGTCTCTTCCGATTACGAGGATCGCAAGCCACCAGGCAATTTTCTTATGGAAAGCCAGGACTATGTAAGAAGAAGAAACCAGCAGTTTGTCTGCGATGGGATCCAGATAGGCGCCTAGCGGAGTTTTCTGATTCAAACCACGCGCGAGCAGACCATCCAAACCATCGGTGAGACCCGCGACGATCAGAATTGCCATAGCCCAACCGTATCTTTCGTAATGAATCGTGATGATGAAGACCGGCAGAAAAGCTAGGCGCAGGAACGTGAGCTGATTGGGAACGGTGAGTATCCGGCTGTTCATGAATTTGTCCGGCTATCGAGAGGCATTTTGATTCAGGCGAACTGTTCCAGGTAATCCGCCAAAGAGCGGCCCGTTTTTTTATGAAACATTTCCGCCAGCGAAGGGATCGATCCGCGAGCTTCATCCAGCGCGATGCGCTCAATTCGCAGCATGGGGAAGAATAGAGTTGGCAAACCCATGCGGTCACCGTCGGGATGCAAAACCTGGCTCACAAAATCGTCAAACGAGCTGAGATCGATGCCGCGCACCGTTACGCCCGAGTTCGTGACGTCAACGAGCTCGCCCCACAGCTTTTCCTTGGGATTTTGCAGACTGATAACGACGATTGAATGCGGCTCCATTGCCTCTCCTGGAATGTCCCCGTACTGCTATGTTATCCCATCCTGCGGCGCAGGCGGCTTGCAAACGACGCGCAAGCGTTATCTTTGGCGGCGAAGCGTCAGCCCGCCATCACTTTCAAGTCCGACCCCAGTCGAAGGGATGGCTCGGTAACTTTCTGGACGGCTTCCGGCGAAGTTCCCGGAGCAACTTCTCGTAAAAGGAGGCCTTGCGGAGTGATTTCGATGACCCCCAGTTCGGTGACGATCAGATTTACGACGCCAACGCCGGTGAGCGGGAGCGAGCATTTTTTTACAATTTTGGCCTCGCCGTCCTTGGTAGTGTGTTCCATGGCGATAATGACGCGCTTGGCACCGGCGACGAGATCCATGGCGCCGCCCATGCCCTTCAACATTTTTCCTGGGATTGCCCAGTTGGCGAGATTGCCTTTTTCGTCCACTTGTAACGCGCCCAGAACGGTTACGTTAACCCGCCCACCGCGTATCATTCCGAAAGATTCCGCGCTGGAGAAGTAACAGCAGCCGGGGATCTCGGTGATGGTTTCTTTGCCCGCATTGATCAAGTCGGGATCTTCCTCGCCTTCGTATGGATAGGGGCCAATGCCAAGCATTCCATTTTCGGATTGCAGAATCACTTCAACGCCGGGCGGCAGGAAACTCGGAATCAACGTAGGTAGACCGATGCCCAGATTCACGTAATAGCCGTCGTGAAGTTCGTGGGCTACGCGCCGGGCGATAATTTCGCGCTTGTCAATTTCTGCTGGCATTTCATCTCCTAGCGTTTGCGGACGGTGCGGCGTTCGATACGCTTCACATAATTCGATCCCTGGAACACTGCATCCACAAAAATTCCAGGTGTGTGAACGCAATCTGGATCCAATTTGCCCAGTTCGACGATCTCTTCGACTTCCGCAATGGCGTAATTCGCAGCGGTGGCCATGATGGCGTTGTAATTCCGGGCAGTCTTGCGGAACACGAGATTCCCCCAGCGGTCTCCTTTGTACGCCTTGATAAAAGCAAAATCACCGCGAAGGGAGGGCACCAGAATGTGCGGGCGGCCGTTGAAATCCCGCACCTCTTTTCCTTCCGCGGCCATCGTGCCGTACCCAGTGGGCGTGAAAAATGCCGGAATACCTGCACCGCCGCAACGTATGCGTTCCGCGAGCGTGCCTTGAGGATTTAATTCCACTTCGATTTCTTTGGTCATGGCGAGCTGCTCGAAGGTCTTATTTTCACCAACGTAACTGGCGATCATTTTTTTCACTTGCTTGCTCTGCAACAAAAGGCCGATGCCGAAATCGTCGATCCCCGCGTTATTGGACACGAGCGTGAGATTCTTTGTGCCCTTTTTTCGCAGCGCGGCAATCAGATTTTCAGGGATGCCGCAAAGTCCAAAGCCGCCCAGAAGAATCGTGGCTCCGTCCTGAATACCAGCGATAGCGGCGTCAGCGCCGGCAACACGCTTATCCATTCGCTCTCCTTAACAACATGTCACAGGGAACATAGGCAAGGAAGTTTACTGCAAAACAGATTGTAATTCTTGAAAGTCATTCGCCTGCGGGAATATTGAGACTGCTGGACCGCTGGCTCAGGCCTGCGCGAGCCGCATTTTTCAAAGCGCGAACGCGAGCGGTGACGGCTGCAACTGCTGCGTCTGCCGAAGCCGCCCCTTCCACTTCAGCCATCAGACCGGAACCGACAACGGCTGCGTCGGCGATACCACCGAGCACGCTTACGTGGCTCGGGAGAGAAATGCCAAAGCCTACAGCAATCGGCAAAGTGGTGAGGTTTCGAATGCGTCGCACGAGTTGAGGCAAGCCTTGGGGCAAAACCTCGCGCGCGCCAGTCACGCCAGTACGCGAAACAAGATACAGGAACCCAGTGGAGGCGTTTGCGATTCGAGCGATACGCTGGTCCGTGGAAGTGGGCGCGGCGAGGAAAATTGTGTCCAGACCATGGGCTTGCATGGTAGTGCGATATTCCTCTGCTTCCTCAGGCGTTAGATCCGTGGCTAAAACCCCGTCAGCGCCAGCTTCGGCGGCAGATTCCGCAAATTTCTGCAGGCCCGTTTGCAGAATGGGATTGAAATAGCTGAAGAGGACGAGCGGGACGTCGGTGTGTGCGCGCAGGTTGCGAACGAGTTCGAGTACGCCAGCCAGAGTTGTTCCAGCACGCAAGGCGCGTTCGCTGGCTCGCTGGATCACTGGTCCATCGGCAACTGGATCGCTGAAAGGGACGCCGAGTTCGATGATGTCGGCGCCCGCTTCCGCAGCGGCGAGGACGATTCGGGCGCTGGCCTCGAGTGAAGGATCCCCAGCAGTGATGTAGGCGATCAGCCCAAGCTCGCCGGCCTTTGCGAGAGCGCTAAATTTTCGTGAAATCCTACCCACGTGTTTCTCGGGCGGAAAGCTCGCTTGATCTCCGCCGCCGGAACTGGAAGGCGTTGGCGCGGAAGGATTAGACATAGCGAGACAGGATTTCCATGTCTTTATCGCCGCGACCGGAAAGATTCAGAATTACGATTTCATCTTTTCTCATTTTAGGGGCGCGGCGAATGAGTTCCGCCAAGGCATGCGCGGATTCAAGAGCGGGAATAATTCCTTCGATGCGCGCCAAGGTGCGCGCGGCGGCGACGGCGTCTTCGTCGCTCGCGGCCGTGTATTCAGCGCGGTGTTGTTCCGCTAACCAGGCGTGCTCGGGGCCCACAGCTGGATAATCGAGGCCCGCGGATACCGAATGAGTTGTGGCGACTTGTCCGTCGCCATTCTGCAACAGATAAGTGTAGGTGCCCTGCAGAACGCCGGGACGAGCGCCGTCAAACCCTTCAACTGCGGCGAGACGCGCCGCATGTTCGCCGAGAGACTTGCCGCGTCCGCCAGCTTCTACGCCAAGCATTTTTACACTCTCATCGCCGAGGAACGCGTGAAAAAGGCCGATGGCATTTGATCCGCCTCCGACGCAGGCAACCAGTTGATCGGGAAGGCGTCCCTCGGTGCGCAGACTTTGTTCGCGCGCTTCTTCTCCAATAATTTTTTGAAAGTCGCGCACGATTTGCGGATAGGGATGTGCGCCGAGAACCGAACCAAGCAGGTAATGCGAAGTCCGGACGTTGGTGACCCAGTCGCGCATAGCTTCGTTGATGGCATCTTTCAGTGTGCGGCTGCCGGAATCGACGCCCGTGACTTCCGCTCCGAGCAATCGCATACGAAAAACATTCAGGCGCTGGCGCTCCATGTCCTCGGTGCCCATGTAAATCGTGCAAGTTAGGCCGAGACGAGCGGCGACGGTGGCGGTTGCGACTCCATGTTGGCCTGCGCCGGTTTCCGCGATGACGCGCTTTTTCCCCATGCGTACGGCGAGAAGGCCTTGGCCCAGAGCGTTATTTATTTTGTGCGCGCCGGTGTGAAGAAGATCTTCGCGTTTTAGATAGATGCGAGGACCGGCGAGTCTTTCGGTAAGGCGGGACGCAAATTGCAGCGGCGTCGGTCTGCCGGCAAAATTATGGAGTAGATCGTCGAGTTCCCTTTGAAAATTCGAGTCGGCGCGCGCTTCAGAATATGCGCGTTCGAGTTCTTCGAGCGGGGCAACCAGGGTTTCGGGAACGTAGCGGCCACCGTAAGGTCCGTAACGTCCGCGTGCGTCTGGCATTGTTTGTTGCGCCGCGCTGGTCATGTTGTCTTCTGCGCCTCTCGCATGGCTCGCATAAAATTGCTTACTGCCAGCGGATCTTTCTTTCCGGGTTTTGCTTCGACGCCACTGCAAACATCGACGGCATATGGTCTGGCAGAGTGTATGGCTTCCCTGACATTGGCTGCAGTCAGCCCACCGGCTAGAAAAATGTGGCCGGCACGCTTGGCGCGGCGCGCAATGTCCCAGCGAAAAGATTTTCCGGTACCACCTCGCATGTGACGATCGAAACCATCGAGCAGAAATGCGCTGACGTTCGTGTAACGAGCGAGTTGAGACGTCGAAAACGATTTGCGTACGCGAATCGCCTTAATCACCGGCAATGTTCGTCGGAGACGCGCGGCAGTTTCCGGAGATTCGTCACCGTGCAACTGAACATAGCTTAGGCCAACTTGAGTAGCGATCTTCAACATGATCTCTTCTGATTCGTTCACAAAAACTCCCACGGCCTTAGCTCTTTTCGGCAAGCGTTGCATGATTCGTTTAGCTGTGCCCGGAGTTACATAGCGCGGGCTGCGTTTGTAAAAATTAAAGCCGATGAAAGTTGCGCCCGCTTCTATCGCGTGGCGAGCATCTCTTAGATTTGTGATGCCGCATATTTTAACTTTCACCATGAGTCAGGCACTTATCCACCCAAATTATCCGTGTCGGGCGAGCCGATCAAATCGTTCAAAGCCCGCGCGGGATCGTCCTGTTGCATCAGATACCCTCCGATTAGGAAAGCATCAAATCCCGCATCGCGCAGGCGCGCGATGTCCTCGTGCGTGCTTAAGCCCGACTCGCTGATGGCGATGCAGTCTTCAGGGATCGCGCGGATCAGATCGAACGATGTCTTCAAATGCACGGTGAAATCATTAAGATCGCGATTGTTGACGCCGATAATTTTCGCGCCTGCACCTAGAACGCGGTCCAGTTCCTGGCGAGAATGCACTTCGATCAAAGGTTCCATCTTCAGCGAACGCCCAAGTGCGGTGAGATCGCCGAGGATTTCGTCCTCCAGTACAGCGGCGATCAGAAGAAATGAGTCCGCGCCTGCCGCACGCGCTTCCCACACTTGCCACGGATCGATGATGAAATCTTTGCGCAAGATGGGAATCTTAGTCACACGGCTGGCTTCTCTTAAATCGGCCAGGGAGCCGGAGAAAAAGTCTTCCTCCGTAAGCACCGATAGAGCCGCGGCCCCGGCCTGTTCTAGACTTGCGGCAAGCGACGCGGGTACAAATTTCGTACGAATCAAACCGCGCGAAGGCGAAGCCTTTTTAAGCTCAGCAATTACGCGAACGCTCGAAGCGGTAAGAGCGGATGCAAAATCACGCGGGGGCGCGGCTTTTTTATCCACCGCAATCTTCAATGCGGCTTCTGGAAGGACACGTTTGCGATGCGCAACCGACTCGCGGCGCGTTTTGACAATGCGGTCTAAAATGCTTGCAGGGCGTGCGCTAATTTCCATGAGCTAATTCACGCTAACTGGATGAGGCTGAATACACCTTCCGGTGAGCCCCGAAGGGAGAATCGCTATGAATATGCTAGATGTGCGGCATAGAGATGTCAATTTACAGCCGTTCGGGAAACGTCGGCTAATTGTGGCCCGGCGTCATGGCGCCGGCGGCGGGCCTTCGAGCAAAGGCTTGGTGAACTTTATGGGAATGCCAAAATTCGAGCCGCCAAAACCCTTCAGCACGGCGTAAGTGACGCCAATTACTTTCCCCTGCCGATTGAAAAGGGGCCCGCCGGAGCCGCCTGAAGTGGTCTGCGCATCGAAAACAATTTTGTCGGGAAGGATGTCGCCAATGTGTCCTTGTGTAATAAGGGGGCGAATCAAATTGCGGCGCGCCAGTTCGTCTAGAACTCCTGAAACATCCGTGCCACTGTGCGCGAGAATTTGTTGGGCGGTATCTTCATCCGCGCGCGCCAGAATTGCAGCGAGCCCGGTGGCATAGCCCATCAAAATTATAGGCTGGCCGGTGACGGCTGCACCTTGTCCCCAATCGACAATGAGAACCGAACGCTTCAGATCCTGCATGTCGACGCGTATTGTAGCCAGATCGGTTTCCTTCGAAACTTGCTGAATCTCCGCGTGGAACGCGCGCGGATCGCCTGGGAAATAAGCGCGAATGGTTGAAATTTCGGGCTGGAAACCCTGGTCGGTCAGAGCTTTCAATTCGTCGTCTTTCCACCACGGTTCGGCCACGTGGCGGTTAGTGACGAGGCGTCCATTTGGGCCGGCGATGAAACCAGTGCCGAAAACATCGAGTTTCACTTCGGGCCCGTGCCCTTCTAATGTGAGGATGGGATTGTTGTCGCTGTCCTGTAGCGGCTCGCCTTGCTGATTAAGCCCTGCATAGCGCAGGCGCTGGCCATTATCTTTATCGCGGAAGGCCACCGAAACATGCAACAAGCAAACGCTCTGCACGTCGGCAGGAATCAGAGTTTGTGCGCCCTGGCCTTCTTTCTCAATGCGCGCGAGGCGAGCATTGGTTTCCTCAAGCTGTTTCTGGAGCGTCGTTACATCCTCGGAAGGAGCGGTCGCCATTTTCGATTTCAAATCGGCGGCCTGTTTCTGTAGCGCGTCTTTGGAGGCCGCCGCGGCTGCTGCCGCATCCTGCTGTGCACGCAACTTGCGCGCCTCGGCGACCAAACTTTGTTGGCGAAGAAGTCCGCCTTCGATACGGGCGATAATAGCGTTTCCTTGTTTGGTTTCTTTTTGCGCGGTGCGGGCAAATAGGAAATAAATCCCTGCCATCACTGCCGCGGTAACCAGAATGGCTACAAAACCAACCTTCAGACTGCGGTCAAGCGTGGCCGCATCGTTGGTCATTTTTTCGGTTACAGCGATAGCCTCAAAGGCAGTGTGCGCGATCTGTTGGCCTTCGATGGCAATGCTCGCCGCATCGCGCAATTCTTTTTGTTCGCCAAACGCATGCACCTGGGTGCGGATGCGAGCAAGCAACTCACCCGAATCGCCCGGCTGTGAAATCGCGTCATCGGCGCCGAGATTTAATGCCTCGGTGCGCTGCTCGGCCGCCGAACCGACCAGTAGAATTACGCGAACCATTTCAGTGGCGGCAGAGCCACGGATAGTAGCGATGATGTCGCGCGCCTTCGAACCGCTCAGGTCGGATGCCTGGCGGCCATCCGCGTCGATCAAAAGCAGGGTTACTTCACTGCCGTGGATCGCCTCCAGCGCTTCCGCAGCAGTAGCGAATGCCGCCACATCATAGCCGCACGTAGCCAACGTCGTCCGCAAGTTTTCGCGTCTTCCGGCATCGTCCTCGACAATAACAATTTTCTCGCGCGTGATATTCATAGAACGGTTTCAGAACCTTTGCGCAATCCTCTCATTACCGCAGGAAGTCAAGAAGCGTAAGAACGTGCAGACGCGTTCCTCAATTACAATAGACGCTTGCAGCGGTTTGAAGGGTTCATACAAAATGTCGAGGGATAAAAATGTCGACGCACTGGACAAATTAAACCAATCCATCATTCATTGCCGCAGGTGCCCGCGACTTGTCGCCTATCGCGAGAAAGTTGCATTTGAGAAACGCCGGGCGTTCCTCGGATGGGAGTATTGGGGCCAGCCAGTCCCCGGTTTTGGCGACCCGCACGCGAAATTGTTGATCCTGGGTTTGGCCCCGGCGGCCCACGGCGGAAACCGGACTGGGCGGGTTTTTACCGGCGACCGGTCGGGCGACTTCCTCTATCAGGCGCTTTATGAAACCGGCTTCGCGAATCAACCGGTTTCCACGCACCGAGGCGACGGTCTCAAGTTAAAGAATACCTATGTAGCCGCGGCGGTGCGATGCGCACCTCCTGCAAACAAGCCGCTGCCGTCAGAAATGGCGAATTGCTTGCCGTACTTTGAGAGGGAGCTCGAACTGTTGAAGCCTCGCGCCTTACTCGCGTTGGGAAGTATTGCGATGCGGACTTACTTGGGTGCGCTCAAGAGCAAGGCGCAAATCAATGGATTCGCGGCATATCCATTTCGTCACGGCGCGAGTTACGAACTTCCCGATGGGTTGCCGCGCCTATTTGTCTCATTCCATCCGAGTCAGCAAAATACGTTCACTGGCAAGCTCACCGAGCAGATGATGGTCGAGGTGCTGCTCGCAATCCGGAAATTTCTCGGCAGCAAGTGACTG
>Ga0070765_100000198_pt1 | contig 37426 bp, 30 predicted proteins | sample HubBroMetageWFT5_FD_71516 | JGI IMG/M metagenome (GOLD analysis project Ga0070765, IMG submission 71516) | Warmed and freeze-thawed soil microbial communities from the Hubbard Brook experimental Forest, New Hampshire - Hubbard Brook CCASE Soil... | ecosystem: Environmental > Terrestrial > Soil...
GTTTGTGACACCACGAAAAAGACCATCGAGATCTATCGCGACTCCCAGCTGTACGAACTGCCCGAAGACCTTCGGTCGCGTCTGCGGTCGGCCATCATGACCAAGTGTCAGCAGCACCGGAAGCGCGGCCCGGAGAGCGTGTAACGGGTTTCCGGGAAATTCTGCGAAACTCGGGAACATTCTGCGGAACTCGGCGACATTCAGCAAAACTCGGGATCCACAAACAACTGGTGGGGGATGAACTCCTGGCGGCTCCGGCATTTATGTGTGGTGCTGGGACGGTGGGACGGCGCTATAATGTAAGTGAGTCGGCCTGGGGTAGGTTATGGACCGTGTTCGCGTTCCGCTGTTGATCACCCTCATCACCGCCGCGGCGGTAGTGCTCGTGGGCGAAAATTGTAGCGCTCAGTCTACAGAACCAGATTCCCGAGGGCAGCTTCGCAAAGCAGTTCAGCCTACACCGTCTTCTTCAGAGCAGCCCGCACCGTCAGGGCAATCGGCAGCTCCTCCGATTCCTGCCAACGCGCCGCGCATCAGCAAGCAGTCTCGCTATCAAGTCATCCGCGAGTTCGAAACCCAGCTGGTGTATGCGCGAACGAATTTTCCAATGGGCACAAAAGGACTGCTGTTGAAGGACGGCGTGATCACGCCGAATGGGGAGCAATTGCGGCAAGATCTCGCCCTCTGGGGACCGGCGGTCAAGCCCGGTGATCCAGCGCACATTTCTTTTGTGCAAATCAAGGATGACCACATTCATTTCGAGATTAACGGTGGGCCCACCCGTCACAAAAAGTGGTACCAGCGCGTGGAGGTTACTGGGGCCTACGGTACCCCTGTTTCAGGTGGTCCGGACGATGCGCAAGCCAATCCGCATGGCACATTCGTAGACCTTTATTTTGACAAGCATGTTCCCGAGATGACGGTGCCGCAGGTGCGGGCGTTGCTGTATCCCGTGCTCGATTTCAATGCCAGGAATAAGGAGCAGGCCTACCTGGACACGGTGCCGCCGAAGGTGAAGATGGCGATTCAGGCGCATCACGTTCTGGTGGGAATGAATCAGGAAATGGTGCTTCACGCCAAAGGCAAGCCGCCAAAGAAAGTTCGGGAACGCGAAGGTGAGAAAGAATACGAAGAATGGATTTACGGCGAGCCCCCGGCTGATGTTGACTTCGTGCGCTTCGTGGACGATGAAGTAGTGCGGGTTGAAACCATGAAAGTGGACGGCGAAAAGGTCGTGCGCACGGAGAGGGAAGTCATATTGGAGCCGTCGGACAGGGAAAAGGATAAAGAAGCGAAGAAAGAACCAGCGGAGCAGCCCGCAAACGCTCCGACACTGCGACGTCCAGGAGAAGATTCACAAGACGTGCCGAAGCCCGCAAACGGAGCATCGCCGCTACCGCCTATGCCGCCGCCGGACATTCCTCAGCCTCCGGGCGATCCGAACGAGATGTTGCCGGCTCGATAACCCGGAGGGCGCGTTGTCGCACGCGGCGCAGAGTCCTCGGGTAGAAAGCACATTCTGGGTGCCTTCCTTGCCCGCTATCGCGTAGCCACGGCTCCTCCAACATCGGCGAACGCGAAAGCCAATGCTACGTTCGGAAACTCCTGGCCATCGACCTCCACATAGGGATAGACAAAGTAGTTCAACGGCTTGCCCTGCTGCGGAGGGTTAAGCCGCAGGTCGCGGCCCATGCTGAACTGCACCCGATTCACGTCGTGGGAGCCGAAGAAGTAGTCGCGCTTCTCCTGATGTTTCCAGGCTTCGGAAATGTCCACGGGAATCCATCCTTTGCCGTCGATCCAAAAATCAGCCCAGCAGTGATAGCCGGCGATCTCGGCGGAGTGTTTGTCAGGCGGCAAGGGGAATCCGATCTCGAACCGCGCCGGGATGCCCTGGGATCGAGCCATGGCAATAAAGAGGGAATGGAAATCGGTACAGTTGCCTTTCTTGGCGTCGCAGGCATAAAGGACGTCCCCGTGTCCCCAGCCAGTTCCTGTTTTGTCGTAGCACATAGTGGTGAAAACATAATCGTAGATAGCGCGAGCCTTCTCGCTTTGATCGGTCTTACCTTGAGTCACCTTGACCGCGAGGTCGGCGGGCAGTCCGGTCACAGGAACGAGAGTGTCGGGCTGAAGGTCTTCGTGCTTTTCGGTTGAAGAGAGCGAAACGGCAATCGCACGAGCCGCCGTTTCTCCGAGAGCCACGCGTTCGTGGCGCGTCACCTCATATTCCACATCGAAGTGCAGTTCGGACTGTGCTGAATTCGTTTCGGCGTAGTAAATCTGGTTGCCGTATTTCGACTCGACGGTTTTCTTCAAAGGCAGATCGCCTTTGGCAGAAATGATCTTCACCTCCTGGTAGACGTCCGACTGGGCGGCGGGGATCCAGATTCGGACTTTTTTTCCTGCAGGAAGATTCCTTACCGTGAAGGCGTACTGAGAGGTGAAGTGGCGGGAATCCTGGGATTGGGCAGACAGAGCTAGGACGAAAAAGAGAGACGACAATACACAAAGCTTGCGCAGCATGAGCGGCGTTCTTTCAAGTTCTCCATTTCAAAGCGAGAGCGGAAGGTGGGATCTGATAGATGGGAAACTATTGGAAACGACACACGGACGTCTTAGAGGGAGCGCCGTCAAGTGAAGCCGCGCTTGGGTGTGCGCATGGAAGTGGAGACGTCGGAAATCAATCCGGCGATGCGCTATTGTAGCAGGACAGTGCTGGGGGAACCGTAACTTCCGGGACGTCTTTCATGTTGATCCGATAGAATCGAACCGTGCCCGTTGCTATTCAATGTCGCGATCTGCGCAAGACTTACGACGGCAAGGTCGAAGCCGTGCGCGGGCTGAATCTTGAGATTCGAACCGGCGAATGCTTCGGCCTTCTCGGGCCGAACGGAGCAGGGAAGACGACGACTATTGAAATCCTTGAGGGTTTGCTGGAGCCGACCTCGGGCGAAGTGTCGATTTTCGGCCATTCCTGGCGCAAGGATCCACGCGAGATGCGGGAGTGGCTGGGGATTTCGCTGCAGGAGACGCGGCTTTCAGAAAAGCTCACGGTGCGGGAAACGGTCGAGTTGTTTGCCAGTTTCTACCGCGAACCGCGTTCGTCCGATGAGGTGCTGGAGCAATTGCAGCTTACCGAGAAGGCCGATTCCTGGGTGGGAAAACTCTCCGGCGGCCAGAGACAGCGGTTGGCAGTGGCGACGGCGCTGGTATGCAATCCGAAGGTTCTTTTTCTGGACGAGCCAACCACCGGTCTTGATCCGCAGAGCCGGCGGCAGTTGTGGGAGATTATTCGCGAATTTCAGCGCGCCGGCGGCACCGTACTGCTGACCACGCATTATATGGATGAAGCGGAGCGGCTGTGCGACCGGCTGGCGATCGTCGATCAGGGGCAGATTATTGCTGAGGGATCGCCGCCTGATTTAATCGAGCGCCTCGGCGGGCATCACGTGGTGGAGTTTTCCGTGGGCGCAAGAGCGGCTGGCAATTCGGACGGCGCTGTGCTTGAGGCTTGGCGTGCGCTGCCCAGCGTAGAGTCGGTGCGCGAGGATGACGGCATGGTTGCACTCAGCGTGAAGGAGCCGCATTTGACAATTCCCGCGCTGTTGGATGCAGTCGGAAAGCAAGGAAGCGAGTTGCAGCATCTGACCACGCGACAGGCCAGTCTGGAAGATGTTTTTGTGCGGCTGACCGGGCGGCATCTGCGGGAAGAGTGAGATGAAGTGAAAGAACGGACATGACTGTGCAGAGATATTTGCGCTATATAGTTTTGCTGGCTGTAACAGTGTCGGTGATGCTGGGCGGACGGTCCAGCTTGGGGCAGGCTTCGGCGGCTGATTCGCCAACAGGCTTTCCTCCACTGGACCAGTGGAAGGCCGCGATTCTGGCGGGAGACGCGCCCTCACTGAAAGCGTTCTATAGCGCCGATCCAGTCGCGCAGGTGATGGCTAATGGCGTCAATACCGACACGGATGGGGACATGAACTTCTGGCTGGGCCTAAAGGCGCGAAGCATTGCGTTAGAAACGGTTGCAGTGCTCGACCGGCCTAAAGGCACAAGTGTTGTTTTCAAAGCCGAGGTGCAGTTGGCGAACGGCCAGACGCTGAGCGTGACCGATGGCCAAATGTGGCGAAAGCAGGGAGAGCAGTGGCGACTGATGAGCGTGGAGCGAGCGGATGCGCCTCACCTGAAACAGCCCTCGAGCATGAGCAAGAATATCTATCCGGCGGATGCGGACGCGCACGCCGAGATCAAGGAAGCGGAAGCGAAGGCGGCCCGGGGGCACCGGCGGGTCTTGCTGATCTTTGGCGCAAACTGGTGCTTCGACTGCCACGTGCTCGATCTCGCGTTTCGTCGGCCCGATTTTGCTTCGGCGATGGCGGGCTACGAAGTGGTGCACGTCGACCTTGGCGACGACGAGAAAAAGAATGCGGATGTGGTGCAGCAGTTCGGTGCGACTTTAGATAAAGGGATTCCTACGCTGGTCGTCGCCGAGAGCGATGGCAAGGTAGTGATGAGCCAGAAGAACGGCGAATTCGAGGATGCGCGCTCGCTCACGCCGGAAGTGCTGCTGGAGTTTCTGAATAGGTGGAAGCCGGAGGCACGATAGACAGATCGTCTATTAGCGAGTCGGCATGGTGAATCGCTATGAGTGTTGCAGAGCGAATACCGGTGGTAGAACAGCAGCCTTTGCGGAATCTGCCGCCCCGGCGAAACGGGCGATGGGCCGGCTACCGGCATCTGCTGATGGCGCGCATGCTCGAACTGAAGCGCGAACCAGAGGTTGTGTTCTGGGTATTTGTGTTTCCGCTATTGCTGGCCCTGGGACTCGGGATCGCCTTCCGCAACAAGCCCGCCGATGCTTCCTCCGTGGCCATTGTGTCCGGAGCGCGAGCGCAGGAAACTGAGGCGTTGCTAAAACTTTCTGGGCGGCATGCCTCGTTCAAAATCGATGTGCTCGACGCAGACGCAGCCCGCAAAGGGTTTCGTCTGGGGAAATACGATCTGGTGATTGAACCGGACGGCGCTGGAGGACTTCAATATCGCTACGATCCGGCGCGGCCCGAGAGTGTGCTCGCCCGCGCCGAGGTAGACGATGCGCTGCAGACGGCTGCTGGCCGCAAAGATGTCGTGGCGACTTCCGTAGTGACCTCGTCTGAGCCGGGTTCCCGCTACATCGACTTCCTGATTCCCGGATTGCTGGGGATGAACCTGATGAACTCCGGGATGTGGGGCATTGGGTTCGCGTTGGTCGACATGCGGCAACGAAAGCTGCTCAAACGCTTTGTGGGTACGCCGATGCGCCGCGGCGATTTTCTGCTGGCGCTGATGTCGAGCCGCCTGGTATTGATGATCATTGAGATTGCACTGTTGCTAACACTGGGCGCCATCGTGTTCCACATGAAGGTGCTGGGATCTCTGTTTTCGATTCTGTTACTGGGTGCGGCAGGAGCATTGTGCTTTGGCGGAGTTGGATTAGTAACGGCAAGCCGGGCGCAGAAGATCGAAAGCGTGAGCGGCCTGATGAATCTCGTTATGATGCCCATGTGGATTTTTTCTGGAGTGTTTTTCTCTTATGAACGCTTCCCTGCGGCGATTCAGCCGCTCATCAAGGTGTTACCGCTGACCGCGCTAACCGATGCGCTGCGGGCCAGCATTCTGGAAGGTACGCCACTGATCCATCAATGGCCGCAGCTTTTGGTGATGTTCTTGTGGGGTGGTATCTCGTTCGTGCTGGCACTGCGCTGGTTTCGGTGGACTTAGTCGCGCGCTGGTAAATCTCTCTTATCGCGAATCTTGCTTGCTACGGTGACCGCCGAAGCTTCGGCCTCGTTCGCAAGTCTTGGGAGAAGTTACGAACGAGGTCGGCTGCGGTGCTTGCGGAACAGTACTCTACTTATGACTTCACTAGCTTCCCAGCTGCCTTTCGGACTTTCGCCCAGCGTAGCCTCTGCGCTGCGGCGATTCGTCTGCGGGCGTCCTTGCTCAAAGTACGGCCCGTCTTTTTGAGTTTCTTGCCGCCGGCGTGGCCGAGAGCATCGAGCGCCTTCCCTACTTGTCCCATTTCTTTTTCTAGGCGGTAATACTCCTTCTGCAGGGAAGCAACCACTTTATTGATTATCATTGAATACCCCCTTGGCCATAAGGCTAACACGACAGGCCATTCTGTTGAGACCTCACGGTGACTATAAGTCAGTCAGTTAGCCCGCGCCGATCGTAGATAAGAAGCGCGGCGACTGACGAGCTTTTGTAGCTTGTTCGAAAGCGAAGGCCAGGCGGATGAGAACCGGCTCGCTCCAGGCGCGCCCGAAGAATGAGATACCGACCGGCAAGCCGGAGATAAATCCCGCAGTTACGTTGATATTAGGATAACCCGCGACGGCCGCGGCATTCGAGCTTCCGCCGGCTGAGTGGTCACCATTGACCAGATCGGTAAGCCAGGCGGGTCCGGCGGTGGGTGCGACCATGGCATCGAGGTGGTACTTATCCATGGTGGCGTCGATGCCCTCGGTGCGAGCCAATTGATGGTTCTTCTCGAGCGCGTCGAGATATGCCTTCTCAGTTAGCGGACCTTTGGCTTCGGCTTTCAAGAATAAGTCCTGACCGAAGTAGGGCATCTCTTTTTGCCGATTGCGGTCGTTGAAGTCGATGATATCTTTCAGCGTGTGTACAGCAGAATTTGAGAGGTGCGCTAAATAGTTATTGAGGTCGGCTTTCAGTTCGTACAGAAGGACCAACAACTCACTCTCATCGAACTTACCCAGGGTTTCAATATTAGCGGGATCGACGAGCGTGGCTCCCTGTTTCTTCATGGCGTCGAGAGATTGCTCCATAAGAGCATCGACGGCATCATTAAAGCCAAAATACTTCCTGGCAACGCCGATGCGTGCGCCTTTGAGGCCGTTTGGGTCGCAGAACTGGGTGTAATCCGTGTGGGACTTGGCCGCGCTCGCTGTTGTTGCTGAATCTGCGGGGTCGACGCCGGTGAGTGCGCCCAGCAAAATGGCGGCGTCGCGGACGGTTCGGCACATGGGCCCGGCGCTATCCTGGCTGTGTGAGATCGGAATGATTCCGCTTCGGCTTATCAGACCGACGGTGGGCTTGATGCCGGCAAGTCCATTCGAAGACGAGGGGCAAACGATCGAGCCATCGGTTTCCGTGCCGATCCCCACCGCGCACAAGTTGGCGGAGATACCCGCGCCGGTGCCAGAACTGGAGCCGCAAGGATTTCTATCGAGCGCGTAAGGATTTTTGGTGAGCCCGCCTCGGCCGCTCCATCCGCTAGTGGAGTGGCTGGAGCGAATGTTCGCCCACTCGCTGAGATTCGTCTTGCCAAGGATCACCGCGCCCGCGCTCCGCAGCTTTTGCGCCACGTGGGAATCTTGCTGCGCCTTCGAACCAACCAGCGCGAGCGAGCCTGCCGTGGTCATCATCCGGTCTGCAGTAGCGATGTTGTCTTTGATTAGCACTGGGATGCCGTGCATGGGGCCGCGTGGGCCTTTCGCCTTGCGTTCCTGATCGAGGGCTTCGGCGATTGAAAGAGCGTCCGGATTCAATTCGATAATGCTATTGATGGCGGGACCCTGCTTGTCGATCTCATCCACACGAGCAGAGTACTTTTCCACCAGAGAGTGGGCCGTGAACTTGCCGGACTTCATTCCATCTTGCAGGTCGGAGATGGTAATTTCGTCGAGCTCGAAGGGGGTGATTTCTGGAACCGGGAGGGAGAACGCAATCTCACGCGCCGCGGCGATCGCGGGATACAGCGGGATCAAGGTCGCGGTTGCACCGCCGATCAGGGTGGTCTTGAGGAATGAGCGGCGGCTGGCAGCAATCTTCGCGGCTGTTCGGCGCATGGTCTAGAGGGTCCTTTATGACGCGGTTGGGATTCGCGAATCGCGACCAAACATAGTAATTCATGTAGTCTAGAGTCTGCTGAAACGAGCGTCGATCAGCGCAAGGGCGGAGGGATGACTCAGGGATTGAACAGGCTACGCTTGTTTCTTGCCAGGGCGCGATCTGCTAGCCGCGACTCCCTCCCTTAGCTGGCTGCTTGATTCGCCCCGTCTTATTCCCAATCGCAGCCGCAAAAAGATGTTGCTTGTCGTCGTACGGATTGTAAGCGTCGTTGGGATACCAAACGCCGGTGAAAAGATCGCCTTGCCGAGTGACCGTACAGCGCTGCACATGTACGCTATCGACGAAGCTATGCTTGATCTCGGGAGCGCCCCAGTCGCCGCCCCAGATGAGCCCGCTGCTGTGCGCGAGCTGACCCAGGAAAGAGAAATCACCTTTCCAGCAGGGCTCCCCGGCCGCCACGCGGACGATGTCACAGGCCAATCCGTAGTGATGAACACCCACGGTTCGAAGTTTTGTGGCGCCGTTGTTGAAGAGCTCCTGCTGGCGGTTCTGGCTGCGGTAGGTTTCGTAGATCATGACTTCAATTCCCATCTGCTGCGCGGCAGAGACTAGACTCTGCACGAGTTGGCGAGTAGCGGGTTCGAGCAGGGAAAGGTCGCTTACGCGCGTCAATGAAGCAAAGCGCGGGTCTTTGCAGATCACGTCTCTGTAGAAGTTTCCCAGGGAACACCTTCCTTGTGTAAGCCTGGCTGGAGATGTGGCTCAAGCTAATCACGGAATAGTTCGATGTCCAGCAGAAACTCTGAAAGAGCTTAGAAAAAAATTGGTTCGTCTCGAAATGGAACTGTGATCGAGAGGCGAGTTCTCCTGAAAATCGAGCTGTAGCAAGATTCTGCCTAGTTTCTTGCTTCTTGGTGTACAATGAATTACAGCTAAGTTTGACTCACGAGCAATTGAAGGTCGGTATCGCCAACCAGCGTCACCCCCTCACTAGCAGCGAATCTTCTCAGCACAATCCAAAAAACAGAATAGGACTATCAACAATGGCAGAACAAGGAACAGTGAAGTGGTTTAATGACGCCAAAGGCTATGGCTTTATCAGCCGTCAGAATGGCGAGGACGTTTTCGTGCATTTCTCCGCGATTCAGGCAGGCGGCTTTCGCAGCCTGCAAGAAGGACAAACCGTGCAGTTCGACGTGACCAAAGGCCCCAAGGGCTGGCAGGCGGAGAACGTCCAAGCTGTCTAAGTGACCGCTTTGCAGTGAAAACAAAATGCCCGTGATTCGCTAGAATCACGGGCATTTTTGTTGGCACGCGGTCATACGTGTGAGGTCTTAGGTCCTAAGACCTCACACCTAACGACTGCCTTGCCGCGACTCTTGGACCATCTCAACTAGAACTTTTCTAGCTTGCCCCGGATCACGCACTTCCCGCAAGAATGCGATGCGTGCACCCTTCATGCCCTCTGAGGTTTTCAGGCGCACGTGGAAGCCAAGTCGATCGACAGCAGTCATCGTCGCTTCCTGAGACTCGCTGCCGGCAAACACCTTGCCCAGCAGGACAAGCGCATCCTTGTGATCGGCGTTCATGTGTTCGATGATTCCGGCGGCAGTGTCGGCAAGCGGATCGGGTTCCGACAGGCCGTAATCCGAAGCCTGAACCCAGCCCATTACTCCGAAGCCTCCCACGTAGTAAACATCCAGCACATCCATGCGGTAGAAGGAAAAGTCTTCGAAGTCTACCCAGTATTTGCTGTTCTCGTAACGCCCCAGGTACAGCTTGCGCGCATCCGCCACGTCGGGCTTGGGGATGGCCCGAACATTTCCCATCACCGTGACTCGCGATGCGCCCAGCGGGTCGCCGCTGGCGTCGGGTTGAGTAACGAGCAGGCTGGCACGCGCATCCGCCTGCAGGTTCTGCGTATGCATGGCCATGGTGCTGATCAGGAAGATGGGGCATCCCCGCCCGTCGAGTGCATAGGGCATCACCGAGCCGAAAGGGAAGCCCACCTGCTTGCGCGAAAGAGTCGAAAGACTCCCGATACGTCCCAGATACACGAGCGTTCTCGCCCGCTCCGAGAATGAAGGTTCGGGGACTATGGGCTGATCGTCGCCGGCGGGGCCTGCGTGTTTTCTTGGAGATGAGGAAGACACAATTTTGCTCTTCAGGAAGTCTAACTGAAACCGCGTTGGGCGGCTGCACTCCGTCGGTAGGTATCACGATTGCACAACGGATCGGCAACATGCAGCAGCAAGCCACGCCGTTCGGCAGATTGTTTCCGCCGCCTTCGAGTGCTAGACTTTCGTTGGCTTGTGGATGGATGTTGCCATCGTTGCCGCGAGCGGGAGTAGTTCAGCGGTAGAACGCCAGCTTCCCAAGCTGGATGTCGCCGGTTCGATCCCGGTCTCCCGCTCCATTTTCTCTCGGTGTGACTTTCGGCAGGCGCAGCCTGGGTCACGGGCCTCAAAGCCACTGCAACTACACATGCCCCGACCAGGGAGCTATAATGCCTTATCATGACTAGCAATCCTGAAACTCCCTCAATATCAGAAGTTTGTGCGCGAGTTAGACACCTTGGATATGCCATTTCTGGGCGGGTTCGCCTTTATGGCGAGGAGTTTGAAGTGGTTTCAGATCCCTTTCCGGAAGCAGATGGCATCGCCGTTCACGTCACCACCAAGAAAGACTCGAGAATCCGCGTTTTGCAGATTCCAGCAACCGTTCTTCAAAGTGTGAGAGGGCGGGTCACTAACGCCGCCTGAGGAGCCTTCGCCGAAACCGGTTCCAGCGCCGAAGCGGCGGCACGCAAAATTTTGATGCATCGAATCAAGATTATGCATCAAAGGGAAGCACAGGTAGCTTGACGATTTACTAGGTCAAGCCTACTATGTTGGGGAGTATGACGAGTTCGAGCAATCTTCGCCAGATCTGCATATGTGCATGTTGTTGTTGTGCATGCGTGTGCTCTGGCGCAGGGAGGTTGCTGACTTAAGGGTTTCATAAGCTTCAGCACTTATCGCCCACCGCCAGAGAGCATCTGGCGGTGGGCTTTTTTTGCGGCAAATCGGTTAAGCAAATCAGTTTATGGGAAGTCATCCTATGGCAAATCCAACTATGGCCACTCCGGTCAAAGAAACCAAGGCGCAAAAGGTGGAACGACTGAAGCGTGCCATGAACCCCTGGGAGGGGCTGGCTGAGATTCGCCGTTTTGCGCGGGAGGGCTTTGCCTCGATTCCCCCGGAATGGATTGGGACATACTTCCGCTGGTGGGGAGTCTACACGCAGGGCGACGGAGTTGGGGTTGTCGGCGGCAGGGACGGCCAGGGATTAGCGTTGCCTTTCTTCATGCTGCGGATCCGCATCCCGAATGGCCTGCTGCGGTCGGAGCAACTGAGAGCCATCGCCCGCCTGACCAGCCGCTACGCCCGCGGCATCGCCGATCTGACGGTTCGGCAAAACATTCAGCTGCACTGGGTCACCATCGAGGCTCTTCCGGAAGTGCTCGAGGAACTGTGGCGCGTCGGCCTGAATACGATGGGCGCATGCGGCGATGTGACGCGAAACATTACAGGCTGCCCGGTGGCCGGCGTGGATGCGGACGAGATCTGCGATGCGTCTTCCCTGACTCTCGAAGCGGACCGAATGCTGGCGGGCAACGCCGAGTTCTACAATCTGCCCCGCAAGTTCAAGATCTCAATCACAGGATGCCGCGTGTGGTGCCCCTACCCGGAGATTAACGATGTCGGCCTGACTGCGACCCAGCGCGTGGTTCGTGGAACGCCGGAAGTTGGATTCGCCCTGCGCGTGGGCGGCGGACTTTCTACCGAGCCCTACCTAGGTGCACCTCTGAATGCCTTCGTGCGCTGGAACCAGGTTCTGCCGGTGATTAAGGGAATCGCGGAGCTGTTTCGCGACTCCGATCAGTTGCGCGAACATCGGGAGCGGGCGCGGCTGAAGTTTCTTTTCCTGCGCCATGGCTGGACGCCGCACGACTTCCAACAAGAGCTAGAGCGGCGCATCGGGTTTCAACTCGATCCGGCCGAACCCGAGCACCCGCCGGCAGACGTCTATCGCGATCACATGGGGATTCATGCGCAAAAGCAGCCGGGCCTCTGCTATGTGGGAGCCACGGTTCTGCGCGGCCGGATCACGCCCGAACAGATGCACGCCGCGGCCGACCTGGCCGATCGCTTCGCAAGCGGCGAACTGCGCACTACCAACATGCAAAACCTGTTGATCGTCGATGTGCCTCGGCTTCAGGCGGATGATTTGGCAAAAGAGCTACGTGCGATCGGACTGCCCGTGAACGGGTCACCCTTCTCGCGCGGAGCTATCGCCTGCAGTGGGACAGAGTTTTGCAAGCTTGCGATCACCGAGACGAAAAGCTTCTCTCGCTGGCTGGTGGAGGAACTGGAAGAACGTCTGCCAGGATTTGATCAGCACCTGAAACTTCACGTCACCGGCTGCCCCAACAGTTGCGGACAACACTGGATTGCCGACATTGGAATCGAAGGCAAGAAGATCAAGGTCAACGGGCGCATGGTGGACGCTTATTATTTTTGCCTCGGAGGCGCGCTGGGCCTGAATCAGGCGATTGCGAGGCCGGTGGGATTCCGCTGCGTCGCGACCGAGGTTCCAGAGGCCATTGAACGCTTGCTGCGTCGCTACCTGGCCGACGGAAGGCCGGGGGAGAACTTGCGGCGATTCTTTGCTCGTCATAGTGACACAGAGTTGCGGAATTTCCTGGCAGGAGAATTCGTGGAGGCAGTTGCCCGTGATCTGCCTGAGGGACGCGTACCGAGCGGCGTCGAAGGTTAGACGAAGATTATGAACAGCCTGTTTCCAATGTTCGTGAAACTCGAAGGCAAACGCTGCCTCGTGGTCGGCGCCGGTAAGGTCGGCGAACCCAAGATCGGCGGCCTAATCGAGACCGGTGCGCGCGTTCACGTGGTTGCCCTGGAGGCGTCCGAGACGGCGCATCAGTGGGCACGAGCCGGGAAAATCGCTCTGGAGATTCGCGCTTTTGGCCCGGCAGATCTCGATGGAACATTCCTGGCAATCGTCGCTACCGCGTCGCGCGATCTGAATGGCTCGATTTATCGCGAAGCGCAGCAGCGTGGAATTCTGTGCAACGTGGTAGACGTTCCGGAGCACTGCGATTTTTACTATCCCGCGGTCGTGCGCCGGGGTGATCTGCAGATCGCAATCTCTACCAACGGGCGAAGTCCTTCGCTGGCGCGGAAGCTTCGGCAACAACTGGAGCGGCAGTTTGGTCCCGGATACGCCCGATGGGTAGCGGAACTTGGCGAAACGCGAAAGCTGGTGCTGGCCAGCGATCTTGATGCACAACGGAAGAGTGATCTATTGCACTCGCTGGCGAGCCGTGAAGCTCTAAAGGCGGCGCTCGAAGCAGAGTCTGCGAAGCGAGAGGAAGACAGGAGGGTAACCGCATGAACGGCAAGGTGTACTTGGTTGGCGCAGGTCCGGGTGATCCCGAGCTGCTCACGGTGAAAGCTCTGCGGTTGCTGCGGACGGCCGAGGTGGTTTTACACGACGACCTGGTTTCCCCCGAAATCTTGCAACTGATTTCGCCTTCCGCCGAGGTCCAAAATGTGGGCAAGCGTTGCGGCAACAAGACCATCCGGCAGGAAGAAATCAACTTTCTGCTGGTAGCGCGGGCTACTTCGGGGCAGCAAGTGGTGCGCTTAAAGAGCGGGGACCCGCTGATCTTTGGCCGTGGCGGGGAAGAGATCGAGGCACTGCGTCGCTCCAACATCGAGTATGAGATTGTTCCTGGCGTGACCTCCGCCTTGGGCGCGGCTGCCGCTGCAGGAATTCCGCTGACCCATCGGCGGGCGTCTTCAACGATCGTGCTGACGGCCGGCCATCGCGCGTCTGTAAGCCGAGCGTCGGGGAACGACGACGCGGATTGGAGGCAGTTTGCTGCATCGGAGTCGACCCTCGTGGTCTACATGCCGGGCTCCGACTATAACGAGATTTCCAGCCGGCTTACTGCCGCCGGATTCGCAGAAGAGATTCCGTGCGCGATTATCTCGCGGGCGACGACCCCCGATCAGAGGATCTACCGAACTACGGTTTCGGATCTCCATAGCGCGCCGCGGCTCGCGTCTCCAACACTTCTTGTGGTCGGCGAGGTCGTGAAGTTTGTCGATGGGAATTTAGTCGAGGAGTCGGTCTCGTTCGCGGAACGAGCAGTTGAGGCCGGGTTCGCGCAAACTATAACCCCAAACGTGAGAGCGGACGAGGAGCCCGTGGCATGAAGAAAGAAGTTGTGAAAGAAGAAATAGGAAGACTGCAGATTGCCGCGGAAAACTGGAGCCCCGAGCGCGTTCTCGGCTGGGCATTCGAAACCTTCGGGGACGGGGTGGCGATGTCCTCGGCTTTCGGCGCCGAAGGCATGGTCCTCATCGATATTGCTTCCCGGGTTCGGCAGAACTTTCGCGTCTTCACCCTGGACACCGAGTTTTTATTTCCCGAAACCCACAACCTCATGGATCAGGTGGAGCAGAGATATGGCATCACGATTGAGAAGGTATATCCGCTGAACTCGCCCGAGGAACAGGAGCGGGCGCATGGTCCCGCCCTATGGCAGCGTAGCCCTGATCTATGCTGCAACCTGCGCAAGGTTGAGCCGCTGCAGCGCAAGCTCGGCGAGCTACAGGCGTGGATTACGAGCATCCGGCGCGACCAGACCGCAGCCCGCGCCAGCGCCGGCAAAATCGAGTGGGACCAGAAATTCGGCTTGGTGAAGATTAATCCGATTGCTGACTGGAGTTCGAAGCAGGTGTGGCAATACATCCGCGAACATGACGTCCCTTACAACGCTCTGCATGAGCGCAATTATCCGAGCATCGGTTGCACGCACTGCACGCGGGCGGTGCGCCCGGGAGAAGATCCAAGAGCGGGGCGCTGGGCGGGATTGGCGAAGACCGAGTGCGGACTGCACGTCATTCAGGCCGCTGCGCAGTCTGCCGGAGGCGACGCGTAAAGAAACACTCTCCTAGTGCGCGGACGCTTCCGTTTTCTTCAGATAATCCGAGAGCTGCCGAACCACGGCGATGAAAGTCTTGTTGGCCACCGAGAGGGTGCGATCCCGGCGGTAAGCGAGACCCAGTTCGCGCCATAATTCTGCGCCTTCCAATTCAACCAGCTTCACTCTGCCCGCCGCCACTTCATCGCGCGCAAAGGACGCGCTGATCAACGAAATGCCGAGATCGGCAGCCACGAAGCTCTTAATCATTCCAATGCTTGGCAATTCCATTCTGACTTTTAACTCGGCGTTGTACTCCCGGAAAAGCTTATCCAGAAGGCGCCGGGTGTGGCCGGTCTTCGGCAGCAGCAGCGGATACTTCACGACGTCACTGATGTGCGCCGACTTCAGTTTGGCGAGAGGATTCTTGGGGCTCACCATCAGCATCAAGCGGTCGCGGTAGATCGCTTGAACTTTCAAGCTGGGAGATTGAACGGGCAGGCTCAGCACGCCCACATCGAGAGAGCCGTTCTCCAGCTTCTCCACTATCTTGTAAGTGAAGTTGCGATAGATACTGATCTGCACGTCGGGATACTTGCGGCAGTATTCTCCAAAAACCTCGGGCAGTACGTAGAGGCAAGTGGCCTCGTTTGCGCCGACAAGAAGCGTGCCTCGCGGCGTGTGGCCGTGGTCGGCCACTGCCACCAGCGATTCGTCGCGCAACTTTTTCATGCGCAGTGCGTAATCGTGAAAGACCTGGCCAGCCGGAGTTAGCTTCACGGTCTTGCCTGAGCGGTCGAGCAGGCGGTCGCCATATTCCTGCTCCAGTTGGCGGATCTGCGCGCTCACGGCCGATTGCGAGCGGAAAACTTTCTCTCCGGCACGCGAGAAGCTGCCTTGCCGGGCGACTTCCAAAAATGTGATGAGCTGATCGAAATCCATGCAGTTTGGTCAGGAAATTATAGCGAACTTCCCATGAACTGGCTTCGGTTATGTCCGCGGCCAGCGAGCCGCCTCATTGAACGACGGGTCTTTCGGAGGCGAGAAGTTTATCGCGTCCGTAACTCCGCGCTTCCTCGGCGGCGAGGCGCGCCAGAATCGAAGTCCAGGTATCTTCGATGGAGCACGGAGGCATCACGGGTTCGACCCGAAGCAGCGGTAGAGCGGAAGAGGAAAGCAGGTCGGCAGCCCGCGGACTGCCCGTCAGTTGCAGGTGGCGGCGAAGAATACGGCGAAGCCACAGCTCTTCCTGAGCTTCGAGAGTTGCGAAGCGCACGGAGTCAAGGTTCATGGCATCATCGTTGAAGTAATCATTGGCGTCGGCGCGAAGCAGATAAGCCAGGCCGCCGGTCATCCCCGCTCCCATGTTGGCCCCCGCCGGACCGAGAATGACCACAACCCCCGCCGTCATGTATTCGCATCCGTGACGGCCCACTCCCTCGACCACTGCCAGCGCTCCGCTGTTGCGCACCGCAAACCGTTCTCCCGCGCGGCCGGCGACGAAGAGCTCTCCAGAGGTGGCGCCATAGAGCACGGTGTTGCCCACCAGAACATCTCCGCGCGCCGACGCTTCGGCTTGCGCGCTAATGGCGATGCTGCCGCCGCACAGGCCCTTGCCTACATAATCGTTCGCTTCGCCAGTGAGCCGGAAGTTCGCGCCGGAAATCAGGAAAGCGCCAAAGCTCTGTCCCGCGGTGCCGAAGAACTCGCAGTCAACTCCGGCCATCTCAAGAGTCGATCGTCCAAACGAGGAGCCGAGGCGGCGCAGCACCTCACCGCTGAAGTGTGCGCCGACGGCCCTATCCTCGCTGGTGATTTCAAATCGATAAGGACGGGTGGAGAGTGATTCCAGATCGTCGACTATACGATTCAGTTCAATATGGAGCGCGCTGGAGTCCTCGTGAGGACAGGGAAATTGCGCGGGCGGATCCAAAACTAGCTGCAGCAGCGAAGCCACACTTCGTTCCGCTTCAGCCGAGCGTGGCTGCAAGCGGTCGACAGCGCCTAGAATTTCGTCAATGGATCCCGCCCCCATGTCCGCCATCAGTTGGCGGACGTCGCGGGCCAGCGCCCGAAAAAAGGTTTCAACCATCTCTGGGTTCCCAGCAAAGCGCGCCCGCAGGGTTTCATCCTGAGTCGCAATTCCCACGGGACAAGTATTCAGGTGACACTGTCGGGCCATCACGCAACCGATGGCCAGCAGAGCTGCAGTTCCAAAGCCGAATTCCTCGGCCCCGAGCAGAGCCGCGACTACAACATCGCGAGCGAACTTCAAACCGCCATCCACGCGCAACCGCACACGGGCGCGAAGACCAGCCCGAACCAGCGCCGTGTGTGCGTCCCGTAAGCCGATTTCCCATGGTAGTCCCGTGTTCTTGATGGAGGTGAGCGGTGACGCGCCCGTGCCGCCATCGTGACCGCTGATCGTAATCACGTCCGCTCCGGCCTTGGCCACGCCGGTAGCGATCACACCAACCCCGGAACTCGAAACCAGCTTTACCCCGATGCGTGCGTTCGGATTCACCGCTCGCAGATCGTAAATCAACTGCGCCAGGTCTTCGATACTGTAGATGTCATGGTGAGGCGGCGGTGAAATAAGAGACGTTCCAGGTACGGCGTGTCGCAGGCGCGCGATATAAGGCGTAACCTTCGCGGAAGGCAACTGTCCGCCTTCGCCCGGCTTCGAGCCTTGCGCCATCTTGATTTCGATTTCGTCGGCGTGCACCAGATATTCCGCAGTGACACCAAATCGCGCCGAGGCCACTTGCTTGACGCGGTTGTTCGCTTCCGGACGCTCGTAATAAATGCTGGGATCTTCACCACCTTCGCCGGTGTTGCTGCGCCCTCCTAGGCGGTTCATGGCGACAGCCAGCGTCTGGTGGGCTTCCGGTGAAATGGCACCCAGCGACATAGCCTGCGTGCTGAAGCGGCTGAGCAACGAAACTTCACTCTCCACGTCATCCAGCGGTAAAGCTTGCGCGGGACGGACCTCTAGCAAGTCCCGCACCGAAACATTCTTCCTCTCGCCCGAGAGGACAGCCAAGGACGCTTGATTTTCCGAGGTCGGCGACTTTATGTAGCGATGCATGCGGCGGACAAGTTCAGGCGAACTGGAATGCAGTTCTCCGTTGCGGCGGAAGCGGTATAAGCCGGCATCGCGAAACTCCGCGGCGGAAGAACCGAATCCTGCCGCATGACAAGCGAGGCAATCCTCGAGAAGACTGTCGAGCGACTTGCCACTCAGGGTGTGTCCAGCATCTTCGAAGAACTCTTCGCACACTGCCAGATCGAGGCCAATCGTCTCAAAGATCTGGCTGTTCCGGTAGCTGCTCATGGTGGAGATGCCCATCCGCGCCAGAACCTTACTCAGGCCTTTCTCAACCGCAGCACGGTAGCGTGCGGGCCCATCAACGTCGGAGCGGACGCTGAGGCTCATGGCGAGATAGGGATGCACGGCGCTCGCTCCCGCCGCAACCAGGAGCGCGACATGATGCGTATCAATCACCTGGCCTGTCTCCACAATGAGGGGGAGATTCCATGCTCCGGCTTCAGTCATTGCGCGCCACGCGCACGAAACCGCCAGCAGCGCGGGCAACGCCGTCCGTGTGTCGCTGAGCGCACGATCGCTTAGGATGATTACTCTGCCGGCAGTCCCCGCGCTCGCAGCTTCTTCGCGAATTCGGTTTAGAGCCTGATGCGCAGCATCGACCCCTCCGGCCGCTTCGAAACTGAAGTCGATGTAGTGGACTGTTGACAGCGCATCTCCGAGCGAATCCATCTGCCCCGCATCGAGCAGCGGAGAATCCAGCTTCGTATTCGCGCCCAGACACACATCGAGCGACATCACGTGGCTCTCGCGAAGGGGATCGATGGGAGGATTCGTAACCTGCGCGAACCGTTGCTTGCAGTAATCCCAGAGCGGACGCGGCAGGCTAGACAGCAAGGCCGGGGGAGCGTCATCGCCCATGCTCCACAGCGGCTCCTGACCATTTTCCACCAGAGGCTGAAACAGCATGCGGAACTGATCTTCCGTCCAGCCAAAGGCTGCCATCAAACGGTTAGCATCAAGACTTGTCGGCGCGGCCATGTTTGTCGCCGGAATTGCAATCATTGTGTTTTGCAGACTCTCATCCGCATGCACAAGCCGCGGCACTTCGCCCGGCCGGAAAAATGTGCCGCTCGTGGGATCGGCGATCAACATCTCGCCCGGACCCAGTCGCTGCCGTTCGATTACCTGCTTGTCAGAAAGGTCCGTAATGCCGACCTCGGAGCCAACGATCAGCAATCCATCCGAAGTCAGCGTATAGCGGAGCGGACGCAGGCCGTTGCGATCAAGCTTCGCACCCACCACCTGCCCGTCGGTGAAGATCAATGCGGCCGGGCCGTCCCAAGGTTCTTGCTGCGGAGCGCTGTTGGCAAGGAACAGGCGCAACCCGGGGTCGAGACGTTCGTCGTGCTCCCACGCCGGCGGCACCAGGCGGAATGCGGATTCGGCGATGCTGGAGCCGTTTCGCACCAGGGCTTCGAGCGCGTTATCAAAGCTTGCGGAGTCGCTCATCCCCGGTTGCAGCAATCGCGAGTTGTCCTCTAGCCCAAGCCGGCGGCGCAACCCAGCCCCGCGGGCGTGAAACCAGCGGCGATTGCTGCTGATCGTGTTGATCTCGCCGTTGTGAGCCACAAAGCGAAAAGGTTGGGCCAGCGACCAACTGGGTTGCGTGTTCGTTGAATAGCGCTGGTGGAAAACCACAAACGCGCTTTCAAACTCGGGATCATTGAGATCAAGATAGAAAGGCGCCAGCTGCTCCGGAGTTAGCAGTCCTTTGTAAACGATGGTTCGCGAAGAAAACGAACAGTAGTAGCCGGCACCGGAAATGGTTTCCAGTTCTAGCCGCAACCGGAAAAGCTGCAACTCAAAGTCGGAAGAATCGAGTGCCGGAGAGGTTGAGTGAGAGGGCCCGACGCGCCGCGCCACAAAATATTGCTGCACTACGGGCAAGGAATCGCGCGAGCGCGGTCCGAGGATCGAAGAATCGGTGGGCACCGACCGCCAGCCCAAAAATGAGAGGTCGAACTTCGAAACGGCAGAGCGAATCGCCGCCAATGCCTGATCTTCCTGGCCACGCTGAAGAAACACCATGCCGACGCCGAATTCGTTAGGCAACTCGATCCCGCGCACCCGAGCCGTCTTGCGGAAGAACGCCCGCGGAAGCGCGACCAGCAGCCCGGCTCCATCTCCGCTGCGGCCATCGGCGTCGACACCGCCGCGATGGGCCAGGCGCGACAGAGCCTCCAGCCCGCGCTCCACCACACCATGCGATGCAGGTCCGCCCAGTTGGGCGATGAAGCCAACGCCGCATGCATCATGATCCGCCGAGAAGGTGAGGCGACTCTCCGCCATACTACTTGTCTAACCTGAAACACCCAGGCAAGTACAATCGTCATTTTCGATGCGGTGGATGGATTTTTCTGCATCGCACGCAAGGTGATTTCTAGAGGCTCTACTCGGCGGTCCTGTATCGTGGGTATTCAGCATTTCCTTCAGGTAAAATGACGACTCTTGCCGCAGTCAACGCTCCCATGGTCAATCTTTCCGATATTCAATCTGCCCTCGCTCGGGTTCGAAAATCGATCTACGTCTCTCCGTGCACGCGGTCTGAAACGTTCTCCGAACTCACTGGCAACTCCATCTATCTCAAACTGGAGAACCGGCAGAGAACTGGCGCTTACAAAGAGCGGGGCGCGCTGAATAAGCTGCTAAGCCTCACCGCGGAGGAACGTTCTCAGGGCGTGATCGCGGCCTCGGCGGGCAATCACGCGCAGGCCGTCGCCTACCACGCCTCGAACCTCGGCATCCGGGCAAGAATCGTGATGCCCCTGGCGACTCCGCTGATCAAGGTGTCGGCCACGCGTGGCTACGGCGGCGACGTCGTGCTTCACGGGGCGAATTACGACGAGGCTTATGAGGAGGCGCTTCGCCTGAGTGCTCAGGACCATCTCACTTTCGTCCATGCTTTCAATGATGATGTGGTGATTGCCGGGCAGGGAACTCTGGGGCTTGAACTGCTTGAGCAGCATCCCGATCTTGAAGCGGTCGTCGTGCCTATCGGTGGCGGCGGGTTGATCGGCGGTATCGGTTGCGCTCTGAAAGAAACTAACCCTCGCATCCAGGTTATCGGAGTGCAGCCCGCGCGGCTACCTTCGGTGAAAGTTGCCCTCTCGGAGGGAGAACCCGTGACCTTGCCCTCAGCCGTGACCATCGCCGACGGGATTGCAGTGCGTCGCGCAGGCGAGCGCACCTTCCCGCTGATCCAGAAGTATGTGGACGAGATCGTCACGGTTGAAGAAGAAGAAATTGCCAACGCTGTCCTGCTGTTGCTCGAGCGCGAGAAGATTCTGGCCGAAGGGGCCGGAGCGGCGGCACTCGCGGCCGTCGTCAATCGCCGGATCCCGGCGCTCGGCGAGAAGACGGGCAAGAAAGTCGCAGTAATCGTGAGTGGCGGAAACATCGATGTAACGCTGTTGGCCCGCATTATCGAGCGCGGTCTGGTCAAAGATGGAAGGTTAGTCCGCTTGCGTGTGCACCTTCCGGATTACCCCGGGGCGCTGCATAAAGTCACTGGCATTCTCGCCCATCACCGCGCCAACATCGTCGAAACTTCCTACGACCGCGCCTACCACAATGTGAACCTGGGAGACACTGCCATCGACATCACTATGGAGACTCGTGGTCCCGACCACATCGCCGAACTGATTTCCGCCCTCGGTGCCAGCGGCTACACTCACGAAAGAATCTTGTAAAGGCTCGGACGACTTGCTCGCTTCCGACTGCATCTTACTGGTACAGTGAGGAAAGAAGTTCCCCTCCCTTGCGACGCTATTGGAGCGTGAAAATCACCCTTGAAGCAAGTGGGGAGAACTGACCACGGGAATCTAGCGGACGACTCGTTGAATCTTGGGATTTATCGCCTCGGCGACATCTTAATCAACTGGACTTGGAGCCATTATCAATTTGAGACTCAGCTGTTCAGCGCGAGTAGCCTTACTGATCGTGTCGATCTTATCCGCCGAGGCGTTTTGCGCAGGTCAAAGTGCACCGGAGACTCAGACATCGGACCCTGCGCAATCCGCCCAATCGCCAGCGGCCAGTTCTTCGAAGCAGGATAAACCCGGAGACCGCCCGTCCGCCCAGAGTAATTCTTCGAATCCAGGCAGCCCGGTCCAACAAGATACCAACAAGGCCGACGATTCAAAGAAAAAGGACGACCGGATGTTTTACGTGATGCCAAACTACTTGACGGTGGATGGTCAGTCGCAGGTACCGCCAGTCTCCTGGAAAGAGAAGTTCTCCATGGCAGTGAAGGGCTCCTTCGACCCCTACGAATTCACGGTCGTTGGCATCGTTGCGGGCATTCGGCAGGCGGAGAATTCCTCTCCGGCGTTCGGACAGGGATTTGAGGGATATGCGAAGCGGTATGGAGCGGCTTTCGCCGATCAGGTGGATGGCAACATCATGGTGGGCGGCGTTTACCCCACGATATTAAAAATCGACCCGCGCTATTATCGATTGGGCAGGGGTTCCGGCGCGCACCGCTTTGGCTATGCCATCGACCGCATTTTCATTGCTCGAAGAGACTCCGGGACGCACATGTTCAACGTTCCCGAGTTTGCCGGCAACGCAACGGCCATTGCTATTTCCAACTTCTACTATCCCGCCGCTGATCGCAGTTTTTCGACGAGTCTCTCAGGTTGGGGACTGCAAATGGGTATCGACGCTTTTGGAAACGAGCTGAAGGAGTTTTGGCCAGATATTCATGGCTACTTGCAGAAGAGACATGAGCGCCACCTGCAAAAACAGGAGCAGAAAACACCCGACTAACCTTCCAATCCAGATTCCACACGAACCGTTTTCTGCCGCTCTCGTGCATCCAAACGCCGGTTCAAACAATCCAACCTCGGGTGTCTGGTAGGAATGGTTTGAAAGTACAGCAGATCGGGCCCGGGGAAAAAAATACGGATGTAGGGGGAGATTTGAAAGCGATTCGATTATTTTGCATCGCGCTGGCGCTGGCCGGGACGTTGGTAGCGGCTTCAGTTCAAGCTCAGGAACCAGCGAACGCGCGAGAACAATCCCGAGCAGGAACAGCACATTCGGTTGTGGACGATGTTTCGCTGCCCGCCAATACCGAGCCAATCAATGTTGCGCAAAACCAGGTTGCGCAAGATCAGACTTCCCGAAATCAGGCTTCTCAAAATCAGGACCCGCCGCGAACGGCCACGACCACGAATGGGCAATCCTCCCTGCCCGACGCGCCTAAGCCGCAGGTCAACCCTTCAACTCCAAGTAACCCCGATGAAGAGTATGGAAAACAGAACAAGAGAATTCTGTGGGTCATTCCTAATTATCGTGCGGTGAGTGCCAACGCGCATTTACCCCCGCTAAGCTTCAAGGGTGAACTCTGGCTGGCGACCCAGGATACGTTCGACTACTCCGATTTCATTTTCGTGGGAGCACTGGCGGGAGTTGACATGGCCGGGAAATCGCAGCCCACCTTTGGGCAAGGCGCTGAGGGCTTCGGTAAGTACTACTGGCACGTCTTCGTCGACGGAGCAATCGAGAACTACATGACGGAAGCCATCGTCCCAGTGGTGACGAAAGAAGACCCGAGATACTACACCATGGGCAAAGGCGGACTTTTTAAGCGGACCGGGTACGCGGTAAGCCGGCTGTTCATCACCAGGACAAACTCGGGAGGGAGCACCTTCAATCTGTCGGAAGTCGTGGGGGCCGGAGCTGCCGCGGGCATCGGTAATGCGTATTACCCATCACAGAACAACCAGTGGGTGAAAACGTACCAACGCTGGGGAACGCAGGTGGGCTTGGACGGCGTGTTCAACGCTCTAAAAGAGTTCTGGCCCGACGTTAATCAGAAGATATTTCATGGAAAGTACTAATTCCGCCCGAGCGATGTGGCGGAGCATGGGTTCAATTTCAGCCCTGCTGCTTTTTGTATTGATCTTCTTGTTGTATTGATTTTCAAATTCCTCCTCTGTCGCGGCGGAGTTGCAAAACGAAAAAAAGCGGCCGCCATAGCAGCCGCCTTCCGTTCATACAGTTTCCTTAGAAGTGGAACCCGATTTCCGCCGCGAGCGAACGCGGCGTGACATAGTGCGTCCCACTGAAGGTTGAAAGAAAGTTGTAGAGCGCGTGGTTGTTCGCCACATTGATAGCGGTCAACTGCAAGCTCACCTTGTACTTGTCGCCGTGAAACAGGTTGTCATGACCGACCGAGATATCGAACAGATTCCGCGACGCGATGCGAGGCGGATTATGGTCGTCGTTCTCGGCTCCCGGCGCCGGCACTTTAATAAGACTGGATCCGAACTGCGATGCCAGGCACGTGGAAGGCAGCGCAGTGCCCGGGGTTGCACGGGCGCCACTGCAAGTAAACCCGGCCTGCAACTCCTGGTCGGCGCTCAGCGGATTGCCGAAAACGTCCTGCATCAGGACGGCCGGTTGCCCGTTGAGGGTGGTGGACTGCGGGCAATCGTTATTTGCATTTAACCCGTAGCAGGGCGCATTGCCGGCCACGAGCCCGCTGTCATATCTCCAGTTGAAGCCGACCCAGGGGCCGCGCTTCCAGGGCTGGTACTGCAAGTGGGTGGTCTGGTTGAACTTCTCGTCGTGGTCAATACGGAAGGGAAGCCCCGGGGCTCCCACCGTTGCGCCAGCGCCGCCAATCTGCGGCGGGAAGAAACGTGCCGCCACGCTGGAGAAGACCATCAACGCCGAGAAGCCATGGATCTCAGGCACGCTCACGCGACCCGCGTATCCGGGAATCTTGGAGTTATGCCATTCGATCGGAAACGTGATCGGCGTGTCGCCGAGCACACTGAAATCGTAGCCATTGTGCGTATACTTTGTGATCCACTCACCGGAAAAGACCAGGTATTTCCCAAACGCCTGCTCGATGCCAGCGTGGAATTCATTGCGAAAGCCGGGACTCAATGCCCCACTCGAAAGCCCTGAACAGGCAAGCAGCGGAGCCAGAACGGGGTTTTCGCATCCGATACTCGAGAGTATCAAGTTTTCGTTGAATGGAGATTCCAGCGTGCGCGCGTAAGAAACGCGCAGAATCGTGTTGGTCTTCTTGATATTGTAAGCCGCCCCAACCCGAGGTTCAGCCTGCCGCGCGGTAGAGAGACCGTTGTAGAAATCACCGCGCAAGCCGAGATTCAAAGACCAGTTTCCTTTGGTAATTACATCCCTGACATACAGAGCGAGCTCCTTCACGTCGGTATGGCCGTTAAAGGTGAACAAGCCGCCGCCACGGGTCAGGTCGTAGGGAAACAAGGTTGGATTGAAAGCAGGGTAAAACGCGGTGTTGGGTGCGTTGGGATTAAACAACGCGTTTGTAGGATCGGCAACATTTGGAGCGAAGCCGAATCCGCCGCACTGCGAGGGATCGGTGTAACCCGGGACAGGAACATTAGGGACCGCTGCCGTCGACAGGGTCAAGCAGGGTGCGTTGTAGGTGGGGTCGACGACGCCGAGAGTGTCGTTTTCATTGAGGAATGTCTGCTGGTAGACGACTCCGGCCTTGACCTGGTTAATCCCTTTGACATAAGAGAGATCGGATCGAAGTCCGGTATTGGTGAGCGTCCGGTTCTGACCGACGGATTGCCTCTGAAGACTCGGTGGCCCCAGATCTGCGAACGGGTCGCTGCTTGGATAGTAGTTGTAGTCGTCGCGGCGAACGAATGCGCCCAAAGTGAATACGGCATTAGTGTTCAGCACATGCGTCCACGAAGGAGCGATGTTAAAGGTTCCAATCTTGGAACGCTGGTCTGTTGTTCCGACGGTAACACCGGCGACAGAGCCCGTCGGAGTGCCGATAGGAACTACGCCGTTATAGTCCTCCACGAGTGGAAGAACGCCGCCGAGTCCGCTCCAGGGTGTCGCATTTTCGGAGTCGAACGAATTCGGCGTCTGGAACCAACTCCGGCTGTAGCCGAAGTTCAGGTGAATGGAGTCAGCACTGTTTAACTGATAATCCACACGATCGAACAGGTTTTCTTCGTTGCCCTTGTCGTGCTGCACCGTGAACTCCGGCGGATCGAGGAACCGGCCGCTGTTCAAACCGTTGGCGGAGATGAAGTTTCCCCAATTCTTGCCTCCGTAAGCAACCTCTGCCGCCACGTTGCTTGTTCCAAACGAGCCATAGGAAGTGGTGATGCTGCCGTGGGGCGTCGTCACACCTTGGCCCGAGCGCGTGGTGGCTACAATCACAATGCTTGTCTTGCCTCCGTACTCCGCCGGCGGCGCGCCCGATATTACCTCCAGGGATTGGACGGAATCGAGAGGGAGCTGGTTGGAGAAGATTTTGCTGTGCTGATCAGTATCCGGTTGACCGTCGATGTTGAACGAATTCTCCGCATGATCGCCCAACCCATGGGCCAGACCATTCGAATCGGCGGCAATTCCTGGCGTTGAGTTGGTAATCACCGAAGTCAGTGACGAACTCTGGCTATCGAGCGGGATTTTTTCGAACGACTTCCTGTCGATGTCAGAATGAAAGGTCGAGTCGTTCTCCACCAGGTCTCCCGCATCCGTGACAGTCACCGAGGTCGTGGTTCCCAATACTTGCAGGTTGACGTTGATGCTGACCGGCACGACGGACCGGACTGCAACGTCTTTCGCGGTCGTGGCGAATCCCTCCGCCTTCACCGTCATGTGATAAGGATTGAAAGGAACGTTCGGGAGATTGAAACTCCCGGACTTGTCAGTGGTGGTTGATTGGTCAAAGTGGCTTACCGGATCCTGAATCTCAACCGTGGCATTAGGCACAACGGCGCCGTCAGGGTCGAGCACGGTGCCGCTGATAGACCCGGAACTTCCTCCCGACTGAGGGTAAGCTAAACTCCCGGCTAGACAGAACGATACGACGAGCAGAGCGACGAGTAACTGCCTGGATGAACTATGCATGAATCCTCCCGAACGAAGTCAAGAAATAGGGATCGACCGGCGTGCGTGCCGGAGCTTCAATGTTCGAGAATCCCTAGACGGCAGGAGGACCGCGAATGCCCAAATCGAAGACACTGAGCCGGGCTCTCGCGATTACTTCTTCTTCTTGCAACAGGCCGATCGCAGCAAAGACCGGCCGGATGTGATTGCAGCTGGGGGTGGGCGTGGTCGTATGGGCCGCCACGCAGATCGAGCAGGAGTTGGATTCGGTCTGGTTCGGATGGTTGTGAGTAGACTCCGCCACCGCTGTCCACAACATCAGGGACAGGCAGAGCCAAGCCAACCATCGAAAACTAAACCGCGTGCGTTCCTGCATTGGGCTAAATCTTCCTAAGCTTATATCGGTTCCCCTGCGCAAGGCAATGCCGGGCAAGTTACTATGGGGATGAGTGTGATTTCGGCCTCCCGGCGAAGGTGGCCATTCCGCTATCAAATTTACCAGCGAGGGAACACATGTCGGAACCAACTTACGAAGAACTCAAAGCCCGGTTATCTCAATTGGAACAAGAGGTCCAGACCAAGAAGCGCAGTGGCGACCTGATCTTCAAGGTTGGAGAAAAAGGCGGCGTCAGCGTCTACGGACTCGGCCGTTTCCCGGTCACTCTCTACTACGAACAATGGAACCGCCTGCTCGGAGCGGCAGACGATATAAAGAAGTTTATGGAAGAGAACAAGCCGCGGCTAAAGCTCAAGGAGTAAAGCTAGAGGCGGGTTCTCAGTTCCCAGTTGGTTACCCTCGGGGTTTGCTGCGAACTGAGAACTGGGAAGTGAGAACTGGTTTCGGGCTATAATAAAAACACTGTGCCCAAGTACTCCATCGTCGTCCCTCTGCATAACGAGCAGGAGAACGTCACCGACCTCTACGATCGCCTGAAGGCGGTGATGGAGGCCGCGGGCGAGACCTTCGAAATCGTGCTGGTCGATGACGGCTCGAAAGATCACACCTTCGCCATGCTGCGCGAGATCGCAGCCGTGGACAGCCGGGTAACAGTTGTTAAGCTCCGCCGGAACTTCGGCCAGACCGCCGGACTGGCCGCTGGCTTCGATCACGCCCGCGGCGAATACATCATCGCCATGGATGGTGATCTGCAGCACGATCCCGCCGATATTCCGCTGTTCCTCGAAAAGATTGCCGCCGGCTACGATATTGTGAGCGGCTGGCGTAAGGTCCGCGTCGATAATTTCTGGATGCGCCGCATCCCCTCCCGCATGGCGAACTGGATCATGGCCAAGCTCAGCGGCGTCGACATTCACGACTTCGGAACCACATTCAAAGCTTATCGCCGCGAGATCCTCGAGCAGGTCCCGCTCTACGGCGAGTTGCACCGCTTCATCCCGGCGCTGGCGTCGTGGTACGGCGCGTCGATCTGCGAAGTAGCCATCCGCAACGTGAATCGCGAGCGCGGAACTTCGCACTATGGCATCACCCGCACCTTCCGCGTATTCTTCGATCTCATCACCATTCGCTTCCTGCTCCGCTATCTTTCCCGTCCACTGCACTTCTTCGGAACCTTCGGCCTGCTCAGCCTGTTCGGCGGCAGCGCCGTAGTGGCTTGGCTGGGAGTGGAAAAATTCCTGCACGACGTTCCCGTAATGGCCTCGCACGGCCCGCTCATGATGCTGGCTCTTGGCCTCCTGCTCGGCGGATTAAACCTGTTGGCCATCGGACTGTTAGGCGAGATGCAAGTGCGCCACTACCATGAACCCCGCCACCGCGCTCCTTATTCCGTCGACCGCGTCCTCCGTTCTCAGAACGAAGAACACAGCGTCTCGGAATAGAAGTCATCCCATCGACATGTCAGTTTGAGCGATATTGCGTTAACTAAGGCAGAGTCATGCGCGGGGCTGACGCATCTTAATCGGTTGACATTTCTATTCCTTGTAGACAAGCGGAGGCCCGCTGACCTTATGGGCCTTAAGGGCGACCGATACCTCGACGCGGTCACCGATCTTGACGAACGGGATGCCTTTATTCATCCCGTAGTCCTTACGGTCGAAGGCCATCGTCCCTTTAATGCTGCCCTCACCTGTGCCCTTGCCGGTAAGCGCGAGGCTCAGCGTCTCGGGCTTGGAGACACCCCGAATAGTAAAGGTCCCCTGCACATCGAAGGTGTCGGGACTGGTCTGCACAACCTTGGTGGAGTCAAACGTGATGTACGGATCTTCGCTGGCATTGAAGAAGTCTTTGCTCTTTAATTTGTTGTCTTTCATGCCGCTTCCGGTATTTACGGAGTCAGCATAAATTTTGATGTTAAGTACGGCTGAAGTGACGTCCGTGGACGGAAAGGTTAGCGTGGCCTCCCACTTGTTAAACTTACCGTCGATGGCGACGGAAGCCTTCACGAAGAACTTGACATCGCTTTCTTCAGCAGTGATGGTGAAAATCGGACCTTGTGCTTGGGCTAACGAGGGCAATAGTGCCGACGCCAAAAGGCAGAAAACTGTCAATCGCATGGAATCCCTCCTTGAAGGTAAGCAGCACAAGGATCCAGATTGCGTCTAGGCTATCACTCCCGGCCTTCGGATTCTATTTGTTAGGGAGGGCGAGTTCGGAAAAAGAGAAATTACCACCGAGAACCGGAGCGCGACGAACGTCGATGAAAACATAGAATTCCAAACCTCCGAATAAAGCTCCCGAACGCCCCTGCAACCCCGGCGTATAATGTGCGGTTCAGCCTCTTAGGAGCGCCAGCCGTTATGGCACAAACGACCCAATACGAATTGCAACTGGCTCGCCGCATGTCCCGCCTCGGCACCGAAACTGCTTTCGAGGTTCTGAATAGAGCGCGGGCGCTCGAGCGTCAGGGCAAGAGCATCATCCACCTCGAAATCGGCGAGCCCGATTTCGACACTCCCGCCAACGTGATCGAAGCTGGCGTCGAGGCCTTGCACCACGGCTGGACCCACTACGGTCCGTCCGCCGGTTTACCCGAACTGCGCCAGACCATCGCCGATTATGTCAGCCGCACCCGCGGCGTGAAAGTTGCCTCCGAAGACATAGTCGTCGTACCTGGGGGTAAACCAATCATTTTCTTCACAATTCTGGCATTGATTGATGAAGGAGATGAAGTCATCTATCCCAACCCCGGCTTCCCCATATATGAGTCGATGATCCACTACGTCGGTGGAAAGGCGGTGCCCATCCATCTGCGCGAGGAACGCGATTTCACGCTCGATGTAGACGAACTCGCCGCCCTCATCACCGACCGCACCAAGCTGATCATACTGAATTCGCCGCAGAACCCCACCGGCGGCGTGATGCAACGCAAAGATGTCGAGCAGGTTGCGCAGATTATCGGCGACCGCAACATCCCAGTCTTATCCGACGAGATCTACAGCCGCCTGCTCTTTGAAGGCGAGCATTTCTCCATCATGTCCGTGCCCGGCATGCAGGAGCGCACCATCCTCCTCGATGGTTTCTCAAAAACCTACGCCATGACCGGATGGCGCATGGGCTACGGCGTAATGCGCCCGGACTTGGCAGCCCACATCAGTCGCCTCGCGACGAACTCCACTTCATGCACGGCCAGCTTCACGCAGATCGCGGGCATCGAGGCGCTCCGCGGCGATCAGACCTCAGTCGACCAGATGTGTGCTGAATTCAAGCGCCGCCGTGACGTCTTCGTCGCCGGTTTGAATAAGATCAAAGGATTCTCCTGCCGCATGCCCAAAGGCGCGTTCTACGCTTTCCCCAATATCACCAAAACCGGATTGAAATCGAAGCCGCTGGCAGATGCGCTGCTAGAGCAGGCAGGAGTTGCTGCACTCGCGGGCACCGCCTTCGGCGAGTTCGGCGAAGGCTACCTGCGCTTCAGCGTGGCCAATTCGCTGGAGAACCTGCAGCAAGCGCTCGACCGCCTCGACCACTGGACTCGTAAAAATCTCTGAGGCCGACGTGCTGACTTGACTAATTTCATGCCAGCAAAAAAGAAAGCACCGCGATCAGGAAAACCCAAGTCCAGCCGCCCCTTCATGCCCGGCTACGGCCTGCCCGAAGGCAACAAGAACCTGCTCCCGTGGACTTGGGCCGAGCAGCGCCTCAGGAAATCGCACAACTACTGGATCACCACCCTGAAGCCCGGAACCTCGCCGGACAAAGCTTCGCCTCACACCATGGTGGTCTGGGGCCTGTGGCAGGACGGCCGCTTCCTGTTCAGTACCGGCAGCCAGTCGCGCAAAGCGCGCAACCTGGCGCAAAACACCAACTGCGTCGTGTGTACTGAGCACGCGCACGAAGCAGTCATCATTGAAGGCACAGCGGAAATCGCCAGCGTCCCCGCGCGCCGCAAGTTTCTGCCCAAGTGTGAGCGTAAGTACAACTTCGACATGTCGAAAATGAAGCCAGACATCCTCTCCATGAAGGAACCGATTTTCGCCGTGCGTCCCCGCGTGGTGTTTGGCCTCTGGGAGAAGGAATTCATCGAGAAGTCCACGCGCTGGACCTTCGAAAGGCAATAATTCTGCCGCACGGGAAACTGACCAGCGGAGAGCCTGACCAGGCTCTCCGCCGTCTTCATCCCTTAAGCCCCACTCACAACGAGCGCAGGAAATTCAGAAGGTCCTGCACCTGCGATCGCTTAAGCGAATCATATTTGCGGATCACCATATTCGCTTCAGATCCGCTGCTGCTGTGCGCCTGAATAGCTTGAATCAGATCTGAGGTCCGGCCATCGTGAAGAAAGAACAAGCGCTGTCCCAGCCCCCACAACGGCGCCGTGCGGAATTGATTGGCTCCGGCCGAGCCCTGGTGGATGCCGTCCGCCAGCCCGCTACCCATATCGTGCAGAGCGAAGTCGGAATAAGGATGGTAGGCGACGTTGGACATGCCCGTAAAAACTGAAGTCCCGGTAGTGAGAGTAGGCGAGTGGCATAGATTGCAGCCGATGGCGTTGAAGTCAGCAGCTCCATTCTGAATCGATTGAGTGGAGGCAGCGGGTGCCGGCGGCGCCGACAGGCGAATGAACGCCGCAAAGTTGACTATGTCCGACGACATTTCCGATTCCGTGCCCAGGCTCGTACCCCAGTTCGGGCTGCTCGCATTTTGGTTCAGCATGTTCGTGGCATCCTCTGGAGTTCCGTTGAACACGCATCCCGGCACTGCGCTGCGCTCGTTGGGAAAATTCTCGTTCGATACTCCCTGCTCCACGTTGTAAGCCTCGCCCACAAAAATCAGCAGCGACTTGTTCTGCGCTTTCCAGCCGAAGCGGGTGATGGTTCCATCGTTCCCGCTGGTGTTGAAGGCGCCGCCGATTTTCAGCGACGCTCTCGCCGATTGCGTGGCCGCAAGGTTGGCTTGCAGATTGGCGTCAGGCGTGGCTTCCACCAGGCCCAGGCCAAACAGCGGCGTGGGTGTCCGGAAAATTACATTGTTGGTAGAGAGCGCAGTGGCGAAGTCAGGCTGCGCCAGCGTGCAACCAGTAGCGTCGGACCGTCCGGCGATGGTGTAAAGGTCATGAACGCCGCCATCCAATGCGCCACTGGAAGTCTTGACGAATCGGGCTTCGAGCACCGGACCGCTCGCGGTAATAAATGAAGGAACCGTGTTCGATGCGCCATCGAGTGCAGCCAGCGCTACCTGCGGATTCGGAATCGCATTCTGTGGACTGACCATGCCAGGGCTGGCCCCGCCGATTGCGGGCTGAGCATGGCACTGCGCGCAGCTATTCCCGTTAAAGGTTGGACCGAGACCCGATCCCGTTTCGCCGGCGATCCCGCCGGAAACCGAATCGATTTCCTGAAAACGAAGCTGAGCCTGATTGAAAAAAGCCTGCTCATTGGCGTTGAGCGTTGAATAAAAACCTCCGGCTGCCGCCGGACCAGGGCGAGGACCGGGATCGTTTTGAGCGTGAAGAGGAGAAACGGAGAGAGCTGCCAGCGCGAGACACACAACCGCGACCTTCAAATTTCGACACTTCATTTTGCACCTCCGTGCAGGGTGAGGGACACACTTCTAGCTCGGTTTTGTTCTTTGGCGAAACGCGGCGCGAAATTGGGGCTTTAGCTGTTCAGCTTGAGGCTACGGGCCGGCGCACGCTGCCGGTACCGTCCTCACCGCGAACCGAACAGCAACGCGGGAGCGGAATCCCACCGTGGAACCTTTCCTCAGGCGAGGAAAGAGGAGCAAATGTTGCTGCGACTCTAGGCCGCATACGAAATCCGGTCAACGGCCCGGAAGTACATGCGTGTTGTCCATGTGGACACGTTCATGGGCGATGTTCGTGGCAACGCGCGCGCATACTCGTAAGAGCATCTCCAGGTCGCGTATGATATTTCCGATGTTCCGCATCGCGAGGTGTGGCGCTGGCATTCGATCTCAACCGCTGTCACTAGACAATTCATGGACAAGAAATTCCGCGTCTTTGCCACCTGCGACATTGGAGAAGCCATCGAACTGCTGCGCCAGCGCGGCTACGTGGTCGAGGTCTACCCCAAGCCGGAAGCGCCCCCGAAGAGTCTGATTGTCGAAAAGGTGAAGTCCGGCATCGACGGCCTTATCACCACGCTGCGCGATCCCATCGACGCCGAAGTCTTTGAGGCGAGTAAGAATGAAGCCGGGAAAAGCCCGCTGAAAGTCGTGGCGCAATATGCCGTCGGCTTCGACAACATCAACCGCGCCGATGCCAACCGCTACAAGATTCCCTTCACCAACACAGCAGACGTCCTTACCGAGGCCACTGCGGAGTTCTCCTTCTTCATGCTGGGCATGCTGGCGCGCAAAATGTGGCCAGCCGAGCACCTCACCCGCGACAACCAGTGGGGATATTGGCATCCTTACCTGCCGTTTCTTGGCGATGAAGTCACCGGCAAGACCATCGCCATCATCGGCACCGGGCGCATCGGCCTGGCCATGATCAAAAAGTGTGCCGGCTTCGACATGAACATGCTGTGCTACGACCCCGCCTACGAGAATCACGACTACATCGAAGCTATTCAAGAGACGATGGACCTGCGCCACGCCCGCGGCATTTCCAAAGATAAAAACTGGATCAAGTACGTCGGTTTCGAATCAGCCCTGCGCGAAGCCGATTTTGTCAGCGTACACGTACCGTTGCTGCGTCCTAACGAAAGCGCAACGCCCACCTATCATCTGTTCAACGAAAAAACCCTGCGGCTGATGAAGCCGACGTCCTTTCTAGTCAACGACTCGCGCGGCCCGGTCATCGACGAACTCGCTCTGGCAAGAGCCCTGCGCGAAAACTGGATCGCCGGCGCTGCCCTCGATGTCTACGAAAAAGAGCCGCTGCCCGCCGACTCGCCGCTGCGCGATCCCGCGATTGCCGACCGCTGCCGCCTCATGCCTCACTTCGCAAGCGCTGCACGCATCACCCGGCTCTCGACAGATCCCAACAAAGGCATGGCCGGCCGCTGCATCCAGGGATTAATCGACGTCCTCGAAGCCAACCATGGCGGCGACATCACCAAAATGCCCTACGTCGTTAACAAGGAGGCGTTCGGAAAGTAAACTGTCGGCGTATAGCGCCGAACGCCTGCCGGGTCTATATTGGCTCAGGCAGACTTGCCGAACTCTCAATCTGGCGGTTCGAAGTGATCAAACAATTCCTGCTGCTGCTCGGCGTGATTGCAGTCATCCTGGCGGCGCTGCTTTGTTCTCTCTACATTCTCGATCTCGTGAAAGCTGCCGACCTGCAGACTGATCTCCGCAAAGTCTTCGGGCTTATCGGCGTGGCGGCCGTTGCCGGAGTGCTGATCACGCTACTCATGAGGGCCGCCCAGAAAAAATAGTTCCTCGTTCACCGGCGAACTGAGCCGCTTGCTCCTGCTGGAATATAATGTTGATCATTTCTGTTCAAGGATGCGAATGACAAAGCGACGTGCCTTCCTTCTTCCTCTTCTCTTGACTCTTCTGATTCCGGTGATGGCCGCTCAAACCGCCGGCTCCCAGAGTCAGCCTGAACAGGGTCAACTCAAGGAGGACCAACTCAAGTTAATTCCCGCGCCCAAGGAAGTGCATCTTCAGCAAGGCGGCTTCCGCGTGAAGCCAACCACCAAAATCCTCGTCGAGTTCGGACATCAGGAAGAAGACCGCATCGCGGCGGAAACGCTTGCCGAAGAGATCCATGATCAGTCCGGGTTGCAGTTGAGCATCACCGGGTCGAAAGAAAAAACCAAACAGGTGCGAAGCACCATCGTACTGGCACGGCTGCAGGACCGCAGCGTCAGAGATTTTCTCGCGTCGAAGGGCCTGACGGCCGATTCGATTGGCGACCAGGGCTACCTTCTGTTTTCCGACAAGACTCACCTGATCGTCGCCGCCAACACCGGACAGGGACTGTTTTATGGCGTGCAAACGCTGCGGCAACTGCTTCGGCAGGACGATGGAAAGCTAATCTGTCCCGCAGTCTCCATCCGCGACTGGCCCAGCATGGAGTGGCGCGGCGTGCAGGATGACATCAGCCGCGGTCCCATTCCCACCGAGGATTACATGAAGCGCCAGATCCGCACCCTGGCCGCCTACAAGGTGAATCTGTTCGGGCTCTATATGGAGCACGTATTCGATTTTGCGAGCCAACCTTTGCTCGCCCCCAGGGAAGCCGCGCTCACCCCGAAGGAAGTAAATGCTCTGGTCGACTATGCCAGGAAGCTCTATGTCACGATACTTCCCGAGCAGCAAGCCTTCGGCCATCTTCACCACATGTTGAAGTACGAAATCTATTCTGAAGTCGCAGAGCGGCCGCACGGCCATGTGCTCACCCCCACCAAGGAACAGTCCTACGAAATCATCAAGGCCATGTACGCCGACCTGGTGCCGCTTTTCCCCGGACCGTTCCTGCACGTCGGCGGTGATGAGACATTCGAACTGGGGCAGGGACAGACCGCCGCGCGCGTCACCGAAGTCGGCCTGGGCCGGGTTTATGTCGACCACATGCAAAAGGTGTTCAACATTCTTGAGCCGTATCACAAGCAGTTGATGTTCTGGGGTGACATCGCGCTGAAATATCCGCAGTTACTCAGCATTCTTCCTAAGGATATGATCGCCGTCCCTTGGGATTACGACCCGAAGCCCAGCTACGAAAGCATCATCAAGCCTTACCGCGACGCCGGCCTGCGCGTGATGGTGGCGCCGGGCGTGGAAAACTGGAGTCAAGTGTGGCCGAACCTGGACGCGGGCTACATCAACATCCGCAACTTTGTGCGCGACGGCCAGACGCTCGGTGCGATGGGCATGCTCAACACCACGTGGAATGATGATGGCGAGGCGCTCTACGGCATGGCATGGCCAGCATTCGTCTACGGAGCAGCTGCCGGATGGCAAGCCGGCGAGTCGAGCGTCGAACAATTCAAGAATGCTTACGACTGGGCTTTCTACCGCAACGGCAATGACGCCACCTTTCGCGACGCGCTCGAGAATCTAGACCGCGGCCATCAGGCGCTGGCTAAAATAAGAATCGAGACCGAGACCGACGACTTGTTCTGGATTGATCCCTTCAATCCCGAGGGAGCCAAGGTAATGCAGCAGTTGGCGGCCGCTGCTCCGGAAATGCGCCTGGGCGCCGAGCACGCGCTCGAGTCGCTCCGGCGCAATCGCAACAAAGCCCATGCTAATCAGGACACGCTGGCCGAAATGACGCTCGCCGCCTGGCGCTGGGACGCACTCGGGATGAAGGCCGAGTTCACTCAAGAGATCAACAAATTCTACTGGGACGCTTTTCTGAACCCGACTGACGCAGAACGCGTAGGCGGTGATCTGGAAGAAATCACATCCATCAACGCCCGCCTCGAAGATCTGCGCGACGCCACCACGCGCCTCAGCCAGATGTACCGCGAAGCCTACCTGCAGGAATACGGCCCGTACTGGCTCGACAACGTTTTGGTCCGCTACGATGACCTCGCCCGCGAATTCCAGAAGAAAATCGTGGCCGTCCGCCAAGTGCGCCGGCAATACGATGCAACCAAAACTCTGACCCAGCCACAGGAGTTGGGATTCTACCTGCAGCCGTAGAGGCAGTGATCGGTGGCCAGCGATCAGTGATCAGCGACCTGCGATCAGTGACCAGAACGTTACGGATGAGTCCGCGGTTCCGCTGACCACTAGCCACTGACCACCGGCCACTGAACTTAATGTTCTCCAACCGCACCAACTGGAAGCTCACGCAAAATTGCCTTACCGAAGCGCTCGAAGAAGCGCGCTCAAGCAGCGCGCCCGTGCTCGATCTCACCATTTCAAATCCCACGCGGGCCGGTCTGCACTACGACGAGCCACAAATTCTGCAATCATTATCCTTGCCGCAAGCCTTAGACTACGATCCCCAGCCCAAAGGCTTACCCAGCGCCCGCGCAGCCGTTGCGGATTATTACCAGACCGAACACGGCATGAACCTCGACCCCGAGCAGTTGATTCTCACCACCAGCACCAGCGAAGGTTATTCCTTCGTCTTGCGCCTGCTCTGCAATCCCGGCGACGAACTGCTCGTTCCCAAGCCAAGCTATCCGTTATTCGAATTCCTCGCCGACCTGCAGGACGTCAAACTCGTCCCCTATCCCTTGATCTACGACCATGGCTGGCAAATGGATTTTCCTTCTCTGCAAAA
>Ga0070765_100000200_pt1 | contig 36933 bp, 27 predicted proteins | sample HubBroMetageWFT5_FD_71516 | JGI IMG/M metagenome (GOLD analysis project Ga0070765, IMG submission 71516) | Warmed and freeze-thawed soil microbial communities from the Hubbard Brook experimental Forest, New Hampshire - Hubbard Brook CCASE Soil... | ecosystem: Environmental > Terrestrial > Soil...
GGCGTGGAGTGGCTCTTTCCCGCGTCTGATGCCGACGTCTGCGCCCGCCTCTTCAACGCCGACGGTTCGGAAGCGGAAATCTCCGGCAACGGTACCCGCTGTGTCGCCGCTTACCTCTGTGCGGAGCGCGCCAGGGAGATGATCGTGGTACGAACCAAGGCCGGCCTGAAGACATGTACTCTGACTTCCCGCAGCGACACGCAGTACGAATTTGAAATCGCCATGGGCGAACCCCAGGTCGGAAGGGAATTGCCGGTGAAGCTTGCGTCCCGGGAGGTTCGTGGCATCCCCGTCTCCATGGGCAACCCTCACTACGTGATTTTTGTGAAGGAGTTCGCTCCCGAATGGCAGTCCCAGGCAGCTGAGATCGGCCGTCATTCCGCCTTCAAGCAGGGGGTTAACGTTGAACTGGTTACCATTGAAGACAAGGGCAATATAACAGCTCGATTCTTCGAGCGCGGCGTCGGCGAAACGCAATCTTCCGGCACCGGTTCCTGTGCCGCGGCAGTCGCAGCCATTGCCAATGGGAAAGCCGAATCGCCGGTGCGCGTGCACGCCACCGGAGGTCCGCAGACAGTACGCTGGCAAGGCCAGGTGTTTCTGCGCGGACCGGTTCAGCTAATCTGCCGCGGAGAGTTTTTCCTTTAAGATTGGACTTCACATGCCGCCCCCGCCGCCCAACCCGCCCGTCAAACCACCCGCCCTTCAGCCTGGGGACACGGTCGGCATAATCGCTCCCGCCAGCAACATCAAGCGCGAACTGCTCGATGCCGGATGCCAGGCCCTGAGTGCGCTCGGGTACAAGCCTTTCTATTTTGACTCGATCCTCGAGCATGACCTGTACTTCGCCGGATCAGCGAAACGCAGAGCGCAGGAACTTGAAGACATGTTCGTGCGGCCCGAAGTGCGCGCCATGGTTTGCGCCCGCGGCGGATACGGCGCCAACTATCTGCTTAACTTGATCGATCTGCAAAAGATCAAATCTCACCCCAAGATTTTCGTCGGCTACAGCGACATCACGACTTTGCTTATCTACTTTACCGACGCAGCCGGCCTCGTTACCTTCCACGGGCCGATGGTTGCCAAAGACTTCGCCCACGCCGACGGAGTAGACTTGGCTTCCTGGAAAGCCACTCTAAGCGGCAGTTCGGAATGGGAAATCGATCTCGCGGGCGTGAAGCCTCTAGTCGAAGGTTCAGCGGAAGGCATTCTTTACGGTGGTTGTCTCTCGATGCTGGTTGCGTCGTTGGGCACGCCGTACGAAATCCAAACCGCCGGAACCGTCTTATTCATTGAAGACGTTGCCACTCGCCCCTACCAGATTGATCGCATGCTGATGCAGTTGAAGCTGGCTGGTAAGCTCAAGGGAGTTCGCGGCATCGTGTTTGGCGAGATGCTGGACTGCGTACAGCATCAAAAGCAAAGCTACACTCTGGAAGAAGTCATGCTGCGCGTCGTCGGCGATTTGCGTGTGCCCATCGCATACGGTCTGCGCTCCGGCCACGTCTCACGTAGCAACATTACCCTGCCCATCGGCGTCCGCGCGGCGTTGGATGTTACGAGCGGGGAAGTGAGCCTCAGAATTCTGGAGCCCGCAACAATCGCGATAAGCAAGAAGAACGTACAGGCAGGCAACTAGAGCGGGGTTCCTCCGTGTTCCCCTGTGTACTCTGTGGTTAAGTTCTTGACTCATGAAGACCGGCAAACACATTCACCTGATCGGCATCTGCGGCACTGCCATGGCCTCACTCGCTGGAATGCTACAGCAGCGCGGATTCCGCGTCACCGGATCCGATGCCGCCGCCTATCCTCCCATGTCCGACTTTCTGGCCTCGCTGGGAATCCCAGTCCACCAGCCGTTCGCCGTCAAGAATCTCGATCCCCGGCCCGAACTCGTTGTCGTCGGCAACGTGGTCTCTCGTGGAAATGTCGAGCTTGAGCACATCCTCGACCAGCGCATACCCTTCGCTTCGCTACCGCAAGTACTGCACGACGAGTTCCTGCGCGGCAAAGAAGTTCTGGTCGTAGCCGGCACCCACGGCAAGACCACCACCACCTCGCTTCTGGCGTGGATCTTTCAGTCCGCAGGATTGCAGCCGTCCTTCCTGATTGGCGGCATCGCCGAGAACTTCGGCAGCAGCTTTCAACTGGGCGAAGGCAAGCACTTTATCCTCGAAGGCGACGAGTACGACACCGCCTTCTTCGACAAAGGTCCCAAATTCCTGCACTATTTTCCCGACGCCATCATCCTCACTTCGGTCGAGTTCGACCATGCCGACATCTACAAAGACCTCGACGCCGTCGAGACTGCCTTCAAACGGCTTGTCAATCTCGTCCCGAAACGCGGCCGTATTATCGGTTTCGACACCGGCGACAGCATGGACCGCTGCCTTGCTCGCGCCTTTTGTCCAGTCGAGCGCTACGGCTCTAGCCCACGGGCAAATTGGCGAATCACCGATCTGTGTCTGGATCCCGCCCGCACCAGCTGGACAGTCCATCACGACGGCAAATCCTGGGCCAGCTTCGACTTCCCGCTGGCCGGGGAATACAACGTTTGGAACGCCACCGCAGCCGCTAGTCTGGCCACGAGTTACGGCGTATCCAAAAAACAAATCTCCGCAGCGCTCAAGACCTTCAAGAGCGTGAAGCGCCGCCTGGAAGTTCGCGCCGCCATAAACGGCGTCACCATCATTGACGACTTCGCACATCACCCCACCGCGATCGCGGGAACCCTGAAGGCTCTCCGTTCTCGCTATCCGGGAGCACGCTTATGGGTGATTCTCGAGCCCCGCTCTAACACTCTCCGTCGCAATGTTTTTCAGAATGATCTGGCCGAGAGTCTGTCGCTGGCCGACGAAATCGTAGTCGCGGAAGTCTTCAAGTCGGAAGCCGTCCCGGAAGCCGAGCGCCTTGACCTGATAGCAGTCGCCGGCGACATCAAGAAGCAGGGCCGTCGCGCGCGCATCGTCCCCACCGTCGATGCCATCGTTCAACTTGTCGCGCCCGAGTTGCGCTCAGGAGACGTAGTCGCAATTCTTTCCAACGGAGGTTTCGGCGGGATTTACGAAAAGCTGCCGGAGCGCTTGCATTCACTCGCGGTCAGCGGGGCTAAGGCCGGAAAATAACATGGAGACTCAACCGTGATCCGTACCGTTGCCATGCTGACGTTCTGGGCGTTAGCGCTGATTCCCGTGGCGCTGTTCTTCATACCCTGGTCGTTTCTTGTCGGCAACGTCAATCTCATGTATCGCGTCTTCATGTGGGGCGCAGCCAACGGAGTTCGCCTGACCGGCGTGCGAACCCGGGTCGTCGGTCTGGACAAACTCGATCCCAATCGCACCTATGTCTTCATGTCGAACCACGTTTCGAACATCGACCCGGCCATCACAGTCCCGCTGCTTCCCCGCCGCACTTCGGTCCTGATCAAGAGGGAACTGTTCAATATTCCAATCATGGGCAAGGCCATGCGCATGGGATCGATGGTTCCAGTCGACCGCGGTGACCGCGAGGCTGGCATCGCCGCCGTGAAGTTCGCAGCTGAAGTCGTCCGCCAGGGAGTCAATATGACCATCTATGTAGAAGGCCATCGCTCTTACGACGGCAAGCTGATCCCCTTCAAGAAAGGCCCATTCTATTTGGCCGAGGGCTGTAAAGTCCCTGTGGTGCCCATCACCATCGTCGGCACCCATTACGTCATGCCCAAGACGCGATTCGCCATCAAGCCCGGCCCAGTCGATGTGATCTTCCACGATCCCATCGAACCCAAAGATTTCGGCACCCGAGACGAACTGATGGAGAAAGTACGCAGAGTAATCGACAGCGGCCTACCGCCAGAATTCCAAAGCCATGCCAGTACCGCCTCAGCTTGAAGCTTTTCCTCTGTGAGTCTCTGTGCCCTCTGTGGTGAAGGTTTTGCTCCGCACCGCCCGCGCAATCTCCGGCAGCTTGCTCAACAACGCCGAATACTTCAGCCAAAGCTTGTGCTCAACCGCCGGCGCTCCGCTGACAATCGCCCCTGCCTCAATGTCCCCCGCGACGCCGCTCTGCGGCGTGACAATCGCACCATCTCCCACTTTGCAATGGCCTACCACGCCGACCTGTCCGGTGAGAATTACGTTGTTGCCGATCTCGGTCGATCCTGCCAGTCCCACCTGCGACGCCAGCAGCGCGTCTTCGCCAATGCGCGAGCCATGGCCCACCTGCACCAGGTTGTCGATCTTCGTGCCCCGGCCGATGTGAGTCTCGCCAACGCTCGCCCGATCAATACACGAGTTCGCTTGGATCTCGACATCGTCTTCAATCACCACCGGCTGCGGCTGTGGAATCTTGTGCCAGCGTCCGGCGTCGTCTTTGGCAAAACCAAATCCATCCGCGCCGATCACCGCACCGTTTTGCAGCAGCACGCTGTTGCCCACGCGGCAACCCTCGCGAACCACCGCATGTGCATGGGCAAAAAAGTTGTCTCCGATCTTTGCCCCGCGATAGATCACCACATGCGCCAGCAGAACGGCGTTCTTGCCGATCTCGACCTCCTCTCCAATCACCACGTAAGGCCCAACATAAGCACCCGTCCCGACCCGAGCCGAAGCATGCACCACCGCCGTAGGATGCACTCCCGCCGCATACTTTGCCGCCTGATGAAACAGTCCAATCGCATTCGCAAACGCCAAATAAGGATTCCCGCTGCGCAGCATGGCCGCCGGAATGGAAGGGAAGTCCTCGGCCACAATCACCGCGGTAGCTTTGGTAGTCCGCGCCGCGGCCGCGTACTTAGGATTGGCGACGAAGCTAATCTGTCCCGGCCCGGCTTCTTCAATGCCGGCCACGCCGGTGATTTCAGTCTCAGGCGAGCCGTTTTCCAGCCGCGCACCCAGAGTCGAGGCGATCTGCGCAAGTTTCATGGTGGTTTCCCGTGGTGAGAATCGGAAGTGTGATTGTAATTCAGCGTGCGCGGATGATGGTTCCGAATCGGGAGGGAGGTTGAAATCCATGTTCAGGCATCACAGCCAGGCGGCAGGCGGCGGAGATAAGGTGGGCAGAATGGCAGGCACGGCTTCGGAGAACACTCCCGGTGTGGGTACTGGGCACGCTTGCCAAGCGTTGGACGGCTGCTTGCAGCCTGAGAGGTTCGATTCCTCTGTTCTCCGCCGTGGTCGTCCAACCAAAATGGGACTTAGTAACTTGCGATCCGTATGGTTAACCTTGACATCCCCCTGAGGGGAGGTTAGCCTGAAATTGCTTGGCAAGCGTGCCCGACCTTCCGGACACCGAGAGTTTTTCGAAGCCCCGCGATACGCGGGGCTTTTGCTTGCTCCGACTCACCTACTCTGACAACTCGAATACAAACCTGGACTTTCATTGACCGAGCCTTCCCGATAGCGTAATCTCCCCCAGTCAGCGTTCTAACGGAGGCAGCTCGCGCATCGAGGAGGCAACCATTCAGCGTCCAAATCTCTTGGGAATACTTTTACTCGCCCTTTGTCCAGTAGCATTCGCGAGACCCGCTGATAACTCACCCCTGCCGGTGGTCATGGCGAACGACAATCGCGCTCCGGCCGGACATCTCAAAAACGGCGTTCTCGACCTGCATCTCGAACTACGGCAGGGCCGTTGGCATCCCGAGGATGACGCCGGCGCTTATCGAGACATCTACGCTTTCGCTGAAGAAGGTCACGCGCCGCAAACCCCCAGCCCGCTGATTCGCGTTCCGCAGGGAACCCAAATCCACGCCACGGTCCATAACACGCTCACCGTGACGGCCGAAATCTACGGCTTGCATAGCCATCCCGCGGCGGGCAAAGACGCACCGAACGATGCTGCCAAAGATGCGCTCAGCCTCGCGCCAGGCGAGACCCGCGCGGTGCAATTCCTCCCTGGCGATCCCGGCACTTACTTTTACTGGGTCACCACTTCCAACGCGGCCGCCCTCGACCTTCGCACCGACGCCGAAACGTTGCTCTCCGGCGCCTTCATCGTTGATCCGCCCGGAGCCAGGCCTGTCGATCGCATCTTCGTGATCAGCATCTGGTCGAAAGGCGACGGCGCGGACTTCCAGGAAATCGATTCCATCAACGGAAAAAGCTGGCCCTACACCGAACGCCTGACGTACAAACTCGGCGAAACCATCCGCTGGCGTGTAATAAATACAACATTCTCCGATCATGCGATGCACCTCCACGGTTTCTATTTCACCGTCGATGGCGAGGGCGACGGCGGGCACTATGAGAGCTACTCGCCCGAGCAGCGACCCCGCGAGGTCACCCAGCATCTCGACGTAGCGCGAGTATTCGACATGACCTGGACGGCCGACCGTGCCGGCAACTGGCTGTTCCATTGCCACATGATGTTCCACATGTCGCCCCAAAAGTCGCTCGCCGCAAAAGAAACCCAGCCCACGGAGCCTCAGCCTGCCGCTTATTCACCTTCATCACCTCACGATCACGGCATGGGAATGGGCGGCCTGGTAATGGGCATCACCGTGCTCCCCGCTGCGACACCAGCGCCCAGGTCGGCTCCTGCAACCACCGCCCGTAAATTACAGCTTGTGATCTCGGATAATCCCGGCAAGATCCCGCTGTACAACCTTGAGGTAAACGATCCCCTGATCCCACCCGCGCCGGATAACAAGAAATCGCCCAGTCTGCTGGGCCCACCGATTGTCCTTACCCGCGGTGAGGCCACGGAAATCGAAGTCAAGAATCAAAGCATCAATCCCACCGCGATTCACTGGCACGGGATCGAACTGGAAAGCTACTATGACGGCGTTAGCGGCTGGACGGGTTCCAGCGCCCAGACCACACCGCCGATCGCTCCCGGGACGTCGTTCATCGCCCACATGACGCCGCCGCGCGCGGGAACTTTCATCTATCACACCCACTGGCACGACGCGTTACAGATACGCAACGGACTGTACGGGCCGCTCATCGTGCTCGACCCCGGCCAAAAGTACGACCCCGAACATGACCGCACTTTCGTATTCAGCATCGGCAAGTACGATCCCTTCGGCTTCCTGTTGCTGCTGAACGGTACTCCTCAGCCCGATGGGATGGAATTGCACACTGCGACCCGCTACCGGCTGCGGCTGATCAACATCACGTCCAACGCCGTCGATCTGAAGGTGCGTCTCACGAGCAAAGGCGTGCCGGTGCAGTGGAAGGTAATTGCCCGAGACGGAGCCGATCTGCCTTCGGCCCAGTTGAAGATGTCCCCCGCCGATATGGGACTCACCGTCGGCAGCACCTGCGATGTCGAGTATCAAGCGGACACTTCCGGTCCAGCCGACCTCGAAATTCGTGAGCCTTTTCCCCCCACCACGCTGCTTACGCTCCCGCTGAAATTTGTGGACGCCAAGTAACCGGGGCATCCACTAGTCCGCCGTCCTCGGACGGAGCGCCGGCAATAGTACGAGGTGTGCAAACTCTTTCATCTGCAAATTCTTTCATCTTGACCGGCTCCCCCGCCGTAACCCACAATGTGGTGCCTCAATTTGCGGTTCCCCCGCCGCCAGCGTACCCGTGCGTACCAGAGGTGACCAAGTCCCAAGGTTCGAGGAGCATTGATCCTCAGGAATGTATCTCTAGGAGGAAGTCATGAAACTCACGCGCTCTTCTGTCGGGCAAAGACCCGATTATCGCCGGCTCTTTACCTCCACAACGCTGTGGCTGCTGTTTGCAGTGCTCAGCTCATCACAAGCCCTTGCTCAAGCATTGAAGGTCGTCCAGGTCGCGCCACCGGCTGCCGTCAACACCTACCCCAACGGCGTAAACAAAAGCAACATCGTCGTAGGCGATTTCACCAACTCCAGCGGTGCCACCGTCGGGTTCGCTTATCTCGGCGGCACCAAGTTCAAGACTTTTTCCGCCCCCAAATCCAACAACTTCACCCGCATCCTCGGGATCAACGACTCCAACGTCGTCGTCGGAGACTTCTTCGGGACCGACAATTTCTATCACGGCTTTGTAATCAAGAATAACGGCACAAAATACACCCAATACGACGTCGCCAAAGGATCGGCGTCAACTTCGATCTTTGCCATTAACAAAGCCGGAAATTTTGCCGGCGCAACCGGTTCAGGCGGGCCGAACCAGGGATTTGTGAATATCAGCGGGAAGGTAACCACGTTCTACGGCAGCGGCACCGACAACACTTTCGCTCTGGGGATGAACAACTCCAACCTGGTGGTGGGCCAATACTATGATTCCAGCAACAACTCACACGGCTTTTCCCGCAACGCCAGCGGAGTCATCACAGAAATCATCTTTCCAGGGGCATTGCAGACCGCCTGCACCGGCCTCAACGACGCAGGTGAAATCACCGGCTGGTATGAAGACAGCGCCTTCACATTCCACGGCTTCACCGACATCGGCGGCCAGTTCCAGACCAACGACTTCATCTTCACCGCGGGGGTCAGCAGTACCGGAGCCTACGTCGGCTACTACTACGGTCCCGGATCCGCTAATTGCAACACCGTAACTGGCACAAGCTGCTACGGCTACCTGGCCACACCGCAAAGCGATACTCTCTCCACCGTGCAGGTGCCCAACGCACAGAACACCAGCATTTATGCCGTGAACACCGCGAACGCAATGGCCGGCTACTACACCGATTCCACCGGCACCATTCATGGCCTGCTGCTCTCGTTTAACACCGTAACCAATATCGACGACCCCAAGGCCCAGCCCCAAACCACCACCTGTTCTGGGATTAATACCTCCGGCCAGATCGTCGGCAGCTATACCACCTCAGCCAATACCGAGGAGGGTTTCCTCTACACCAACGGGGCCTTCAGCGACATCGGTGTTCCCAACGCCCTCAGCACTTACGCCTATGGCATCAACGATGCGGGTGTAATTACCGGCACCTACTATGACGCCAGCAACGTGGAACATGGATTCGTCTTCGACAATAACACCTACACCACCATCGATGTCCCAGGTGAGACCAACGCGGTCGTCTGGTCAATCAACGCTAACGGTCTGATGACGGTGGATTGGACTGACGCCCATGGCCTCTTCGAGGCCTCGCTCTACAACGGATCAAAATTTACTACTCTCGCCATCCCCGGCGCACTGGACAACTTTGCGCATACCATTAACACGTCGGGAAATATAGCAATGGGTTGGTATGACTTCTACGGCCAGGAACACGGCGCATTCCTGAAGAACGGGACCTACTACATCTTTGACGATCCCAACGGCACCAGCGTTCGCGCCGACGGCCTCAATGACGGCAACCTGATCGTCGGCCGCTTCCTGCTAAACAGCAACGGCCAGTTCGCCGGGTTCCAGGGAACCATACCGTAGCAGCGGCACCAAACCCCTGATGTCATCCTGAGGCAGCGGATCCTTCGCAACGCGAAGGATCCCAACGAAGAGCCTGCCCTGAGCGAAGTCGAAGGGACCTATGTACTTTCTTTTGAATTTGGTTGGGGAAATGACGCCGCTACCAACGGTTCCAAATCGGTCTCAACGGGGCTATTCAAGGCACGTTGCCGCACAATTTTCTTGGCCGAGTCGCTGCCATCGGGGGTATGCTTAGGTTTCCTGTTCTACGTGACCTCGGTCACATGCAACGAACTCGGTTGTCGGGCATCCTATTAGGGTGGGAGCCAACCGCAAACCGCCGTGTGGAGTCAGGAGCTCTGATTTGCGATTCAGCATTCAAACCGACCGCGAAGATGACGGCCGCTGGATCGCGGAGATCCCGGAAGTTCCCGGAGCGCTGGCGTACGGCGCAACTGTAGACGAAGCCATTGCAAAAGCCTATGCGCTTGCCCTGCGAACCGTCGCCGATGAAGTCGAGAGCTGCAAGGAAGAGCCACCCACGTCTATCAATTTCTCCCGCGCAATCGCGTGAGTATCTGGCCAGGCACTAAGGCGAACCGCGTATTAAAAGCGTTGCTTAAGATCGGCTGGTACGTTGTCTCCCAACGCGGTTCCCACATCAAACTCAAGCATCCTCGCTATCCAAACCCGTACACTTGGGCATTTCATGACAACGAAGAAATAGGACCGAAAATGCTTGCCCGAATTGCCAAACACACCGGACTTAACCCTCTCGACTTGTGATCCTGTCACCCTGAAGGCAGCGGATCCTTCGCAACGCGAGGATCCCAACGAAGAGCCTGCCCTGAGCGAAGTCGAAGGGACCTCTGCATTTCTTTTGAATTTGGGTGGGCAGTGGTTTACCGCCGCGGTACCTGCGCCTCGTATCAGGGTACGCCTTCAGGCGTACCGCATCGTCACGTTCAGATGACGCCTTTAGGCGCTGCGGGTGCAGTGGCCGTTGCACCTCATCGGCGCATTGCCAGATTTATCGTTCCGTGGCGGCACGCCTGAAAGGCGTGCGCTGATACGAATCCATCATCGAGATGCTATCGGCCGGGCGACCTACCTCGACGAAATGAAGCGGCGATTCAATAATCGCAAGAACCCGTTACTGTTCCGTGCCACCATGCCTCGACTCATTCATTCTGACAACCTCGAATACAAAGAATTGGCTAAGGCTGCTTAGTTGATTTTATCGCTATAAAACCTGATGTATTCGTGCGATAAGTCCTCCGGTTTCCAACCTGGAGGAATCACAAAATTCATACCCGTCATATTCTCCTCTACTCCTTGCGGCATTCCCTTGTCGGTAGCCAAGTGTTGCACAGGAATAACCTCGTCAAAGTGCTTACCGCTGAAAGTATCAAATGAAATTCTAAACTGAGCGGTAGACGAATTATTGTTTCGAGAGCATATTTGTTGACAGTCAAAAAACAACCAACCAGATACTGTGTCAAATGGTGAAATTGGCTTTTGAAAGATATAATCTAGAGCGTTTCCAGTAAAATCCAACGGTATTGCCTTGTCGATCCCGTGCTCTTGAAGCCAAAAAAACTGATTTCCCACAGCTGGAATTGGAAACAGGTCAGTCCATTCACACGCATCCGTTTTCACCGCGACTCTATATGCTTTAATTCTTTCCGGGGTCGCTACGCGGCTTGTAATATCGAGATAAAGGGCTAACGATACGGGAGAGATTGTTAGGCTGTTTTGAGTATTGTACTGACTGTTATAGCGTACCCAGATGGGAAGGCTAGACCTAAAATCCCTAGTCATAGCAAATGCTCCTCGGGGCCGGGAAACGATAAACGGTTTCGTCGGCTGGGCGGATGAATCCTGCCCATTGACAGGAGCGGCCTGCTCAGCTTTCGGAGATGTAGCCGTTGCCGGACTGCTTCTCGAAATTCCACTAACAATTCGTGCAATCAATTGATCCGTGAACTGCGACGTGCTTTTGTCCAAAAGAACGTGGACTCCATACAACCCGGAACTCACGACAACAAACACCCCTACATACGCCGGTATTTGAATTTTTCTTGGTTTTCCGGCTACCGTGCCAGCTCTGTGCAATCCCAATACAAACAGTACCCCACAGAGCGTCAAGACAGGCACATGGCTGATTATGTCCACAACGCCGGCCAATATGGCAATCCCCGTGATGACAAAGGGTTGCTCAATGAACGCGAGTAATCGCAGCCATCCGGAAGATTTGGCGGGCACAACTTTAGGAATGGCCGAAGCGGAAACAGGATGGCCAATTCGTGCGCGCTCTATAGCCCTTTGATGACTATTTCCGCCGCCGCTCTTACCCATTTATTGCACCTCCAGAGTGACGGGTTCATTGTAATCCATCTGCTGCATTAAAATGCGCGACCTCGATTATTTGTCGCGTGTTTACAATGACTTACATAATATTTTATCGGTACACTCCGCCCACACTTCTATGGCATAATGTCCCTATGCAACCCAACCCAACCACTCCACTCTCCACCGCCCTCCAACTCTCCAACTTCCTCCGCGAATGGCTTGGCGGACGCATCTCCTCCGAACTCGAATTAGCCTCGCTCGCCGAGCGCGGCCTGCCTCTGACCACCGTCAGCCGCATGACTCGCCACGGCCTCACTCGCGACGAAGTTCACGCCCTGGTCATTCATCGCCGCACGTTCAAACATCGCAAAGCCAGCCATCAGAAGTTGTCGAAAGAAGAATCCGATCGCGCCATCCGGACCGCCCGCATTCTGGCCCGCGCGCAAGCCACGCTAGGCGATGCCGCATCAGCACTAACCTGGGTGCGCGAACCTAAGTCACGCTTCGAAGGCAAGACGCCGATTCAGATGATGTCCACTGAAACTGGCGGCCGCTTAGTGGAAGAAATGCTGGTGCAGATCGACGAAGGAATGTTTGCCTGAGTGTTTCTCTGGAGAATCAGCAACCACGACACGCTCGACGGACGCGGCGGCCTTCTCGCCTCAGCCCGCTGGCACACCCGCGGACGCCCCATCGTGTATCTGGCCACCACGCCCGCCGGAGCCCTAGTCGAAGCGCTGGTTCATCTTGAACTAAAGCCCAATCAGTTGCCCAAGAGTTATCGGCTGCTAAAAGCCGAAGCGCCCGATGACTTACCCAAAATGCATTTCTCCGCGCTCACCGACGATTGGCAGCAGAACGAAATAGCATCCCGCACGCTTGGCGATGAATGGCTATCGCGGAATCAGACCCCACTACTGGAAGTCCCCTCCGCAATTCTCCCGGAGACAATGAATATCTTGCTGAATCCCACCCACCCCGACGCCGCACGAATCAGCGTGTTATGGCACGAAGCCTACCCATTCGATAAGAGGCTGTTCAAGGGGATAGCCCGGTAACGCGGGATTCTCACTGCTCTCCGAACATCGGCACCTGCAAAGTATCGCTAGGCAGTCCTCGCCGACGCCGTCGCGCAGCTCCAATCACTGCCAACACTGTGAGCGACTCCAGCGCTCCCCGCGGCACAAACATGCGTTGTGTGTTCGATCGCAAGTCCGGAGGATTGATCAAGTATCCTTCCGCTGAATTCTGCGCCAGGTCGTTCGGCATCATTCCCTCGACCACATCGCCATCTTTGAAGCGCAGCCGCACCCACAATCCCTCGGTGCGCGGACGAGTGGTGAAAGTCTTCCGGCTGGGCGATTCCGTCTCGCCAAACTCGCGCACGAAATAAACCACCTTGACCTCGCGCAGCTCAATGGCGATCACATTGCCGGCGGTATTGAGCAGTTCCAGCTTGCCTTCATGGATAAAATTCGCGGGCGCGACGTATCCATTCACCGAGTCGCGGTCAATTTTACGGACGACTACCTTCTTATGGGTCGAGGGCATTCGGTTCTCGCCAAAACCCGCCCGGATTGCGGCTTCCTGCGGTTCGGCGTAGTCACATTCTCACACTTTTGCGCCGTACATAGTCAGTCATCTCGTTCGTAGTAGCCAAATCGTTAACCTTGTGATATTTTGTGTAGTTTACCGAGGCCACGCCTGAATCGCCTAAAGCTAGTCTATAGAGCAGTTTACGTGGTAGTTGGCGGGCCTGTCCCTACGTTCCCGGTATGCCCTGTGGAAAACCTGTGCCCCACTGTGGCCGCTGGCCTAACTCTGCAATCCCGGACCGCGCATGGCTGATTACATCTACACCATGGAAATTCGTCTGACGCCCGATCAGCAACGCGGCGTCACGCTGGTGCAGGACATCGCCCGCGCCGCGGACATGAACATCTATCTCACCGGTGGTGCGGTGCGTGACATCATCAGCGGCTTTCCCATCCGCGATCTCGACTTCACCGTACAGGGCAATCCCCTCAAGCTGCAAAAAGAACTGGAACGCGCCGGCGTCGTGGTCTCGTCGACGGATGAAGATCTGAAGGCAATCTACCTGGTATTGCCCGGAAACGTCCGCGCCGAGATCAGCCCCGCCCGCACCGAGCGTTACGAAAAAGTAGGGAAGCCGCCCATCGTTGCGCCCTCCACCATCATTGAAGACCTGCGCCGCCGCGACTTCACCGTTAACGCCATGGCGCTGTCGCTCAACCCCGGGTCGCGCGGTCTGTTGATGGATCCATTTAACGGCGCTGCCGACATCGAAGCCAAGTTGCTGCGCACGCTGCACAACTACTCCTTTGTCGAAGATCCCTCGCGGCTGATTCGAGCCACGCGCTTTGCTGCGCGCTTTCACTGGCCACTCGAGGAGCGCACCCAGGCTCGCTACCAGTCCGCCAAAGAAAACAACTATATCGACCATATCAACCACCGCTCGGTTGGGTTGGAGATTGAGCAACTCGCCTACGAAGACGATCCGCTGCACATCATACGCACCTTGGAGAAAGAAGACTGGCTCAAAGTCCTAAACCCGCACTGGACCACGGCCAAGGTCGACACCGTCGGACTAAGTCAGCTGGTGAAAACCCGGCAGCAGATGAATGAGCTGGGCTATACGCCCGACCCCTCGCCCGCAGTGCTTTACTTCCTGACTTCACGGTTGAGCGACAAGGATGTTGCCGACGTGCGCAAGATGATTCCGCGCAAGGACCTGGTCGAGGCCTGGAAAGATCTCGAAGATAACGCCAAAGACCTGGCCAAACGCCTGGCCGGCAAAGAGGCCGCGACTCCTTCCCGCACCTGGAAGCTGCTCTCCGAAGCCCGCCCCGAGATGACGTTGTTCCTCGCGGTGACGGCCAAACAGCAAGCCGTAGAACAGAAAATCAAGAACTTCTTCACCAAGTGGCGGCAAGTGCAGCAAAGAATTCCGCTGCCCGAGATGACCGAGCTGTACATCACGCCGCAGTTGCCCGAGTATCCGAAGATTGCCCACGATGTCTTCATGCTATTGCTGGATGGCAGGCTGCGCTCACGCACCGAAACGCTGAAGTTCCTGAAGCCGCTGGCGCCTCCGCCGCCACCTCCGCCGCCACCCCCAAAGCGCGGACGAGCCGCGAAAGCCGCTGCCGCAGCCCAAGTGGCCGCGGTGCCAGTCCCATCCGTCGGAAAAACCGGAAAGAAGACCAAGGCCGTGCCCCCTGTACCCGCTCCTGTGGCACCGCCGCCGAAGCCGTCTAAGCCGCCCGCAGTTGCCAAGCCTGCGAAATCAGTTCCTAAGAAGCTTGCCCCAAAGAAGAAACCTGCCAAACCCGCGCCCAAGTCCAAAGCCAAAAAGCGAAAACGCTAGGCTCGCGCTGGGCCTCGGTGTCCCCAGTGTCCTCTGTGGTTAAGGCTTCTTCCTGAATAACGTAGGCTTTGTGAACCTTCGTGTTCCTTTGTGGTTTGAGCTTTTGACCGCTAGAAATCCACTGCCTGTGCATAACTCCGCCTGAAGTTACTAGCCACCTTCCGCTTACAATGACGCGCACAGTAAAATCGATACAGCCCCATGTCCCAATTCGTCCACCTCCACCTCCATACCGACTACTCCATGCTCGACGGTGCCTGCGACGTGGACAAGCTCTGCGAACGCGCTAAACAGTTAGGCATGCCCGCCGTGGCCATGACCGACCACGGCAATATCTTCGGCGCTGTGCACTTCGTGAATGCCGCCAAACACGAGGGCATCAAGCCCATTGTCGGCTGCGAGCTCTACGTCTGCAAAAAAGATGATCACAACATCGAGCGCACGCCTCCCGACAACGACACCTACAACCACCTGCTGGTGTTGGCGGAAAACGAAGAAGGCTATCGCAACCTCGTCAAGATCACTTCCGAAGCCTCGCTCCACGGTTTTTATTACAAGCCTCGCGTAAGCAAGAAGTTTCTCGCGGAGCACTCGAAGGGATTGATCGGTCTGTCCGGCTGCCTCAAAGGCGAAGTCGCCGAATTTCTGGTGGAAGGCAAGTACGAAGCCGCTCGCGGAGCCGCTGCCTCCTATCGCAACATTTTTGGCAAAGACAATTTCTTCCTCGAAATCCAGGACCAGGGTTTGGAGCTGGAGCATCGCATTCATGCCGACCTGTTCCGCCTCGAAAAAGAACTCGGCCTGCCCATGGTCGCGACCAACGACAGCCATTACCTCTGCGAGGAAGACGCCCACGCCCAGGACGTCATGGTCTGCATTCAGACTGGCAAGTCGATTCAAGACACCAACCGCATGAAGTTTCAGGGCACCGGCTTCTACGTCAAAAACCACGACGAAATGTTTCAGGTCTTCAAAGATGCGCCCGACGTGCTTTCCCGCACCCTGGCGATAGCCGAACGCTGCAACCTGCGATTAGAAAAGGTGAGCAATCCCTTTCCGCATTTCGATGTGCCCGCCGGCTACACCCTCGATAGTTACTTCGAACACGTAACCCGGGAAGGCTTCGCGCGTCGCCTTGAGGTAATCAGGAATCTGCAGGAGCAAGAGCGCATCAAGCACAGCGTGGCCGAATACGAACAGCGTCTTGCGCGCGAACTCGCCATCATCCAGCAAATGCAGTTTTCGGGATATTTCCTGATCGTCTGGGACTTCGTCCGCTACGCACGAGAACACAACATTCCAGTCGGCCCGGGACGCGGTTCGGCAGCCGGTTCGTTGGTGTCGTATTCGATGGGCATCACCGACCTCGATCCCTTGCAGCACGAGTTGCTCTTCGAGCGCTTCTTGAATCCCGAACGCATTTCCATGCCCGACATTGACATGGATTTCTGCATGAACCGCCGTGGCGAAGTGATCGACTACGTCACTCGCAAGTACGGCCGCGACAATGTAGCTCAGATCATCACCTTCGGCACTATGGCCGCCAAGGCGGCGATCAAAGACGTCGGCCGTGCCATGGACATCCCCTACGCCGACGTGGACCGCATCGCCAAAATGGTCCCCACCACACTAAACATCAAGCTGGAGCAAGCCATCAGAGATTCACCCGCCCTCCAGCAGGCCTACGAGAGTGAGCCTCAGGTGCGCCAACTTCTGGACACAGCCCGCAAACTCGAAGGCCTTGTCCGCAACGCCGGGGTCCACGCCGCCGGCGTCGTCATTTCCCCGCGCCCGCTGATCGAGCTAGTTCCGCTGCACAAGACCAAGAACGACGAAATCGTCACCGCCTTCGACATGGTCGCCATCGAAAAGATGGGCCTGCTGAAGATGGACTTCCTCGGCCTAACCACGCTGACCATCCTCGACGACACCGTCAAACTAATCGCGCAGACGCGCGGCGAACATCTGGTCCTGGAAAACATTCCACTCACCGACCAGGAAACCTACGAAAAGGTCTTTCACAAAGGCTTGACCACCGGCGTCTTCCAGTTTGAATCGCACGGCATGCGCGACGTGCTCCGCCGCTATCAGCCCTCCACCATCGGAGACCTCACCGCTCTCAACGCTCTTTATCGCCCCGGCCCGATTCAAGGCGGCATGATCGACTACTTCATCGACCGCAAACACGGACGCAAAAAGATCGAGTACGAACTCCCCGAGCTGAAAGAGATGTTGGAAGACACCTGGGGAGTCATCGTCTACCAGGAACAGGTGATGCAGATCGCCAACCGTCTCGCCGGCTACTCACTCGGTGAAGCCGATGTGCTGCGTCGCGCCATGGGCAAAAAGAAGCCGGAAGAAATGGCCCAGCAGCGCGAGCGTTTCGTCGAGGGTGCCGTCCAACGCGGTTACCCCGCCAAGAAGATCGAAAAGATTTTCGATCTGCTGGCAAAATTCGCGGAGTACGGTTTCCCCAAAGCGCATTCCGCCGCCTACGCGCTCCTTGCCTACCAGACCGCCTATCTCAAGACCCACTATCCCGTGGAATTCATGGCAGCCATGTTGACCTCGGTCACCGGCAGCACTGACGACGTAGTCAAGTACATCAACGAATGCCGCGAAATGGGCATCGGCGTAGAGCCTCCCGACATCAACGTAAGCACCGCCAACTTTACCCCCCATGGCAGCGCCATCCGCTTCGGCCTCGCCGCCGTAAAGAACGTCGGCCACAACGCCATCGAATCCATCGTCGCCGGACGAAAAGAAAAAGGCCGCTACAGCTCCATCTACGAATTCTGCGAAAAAGTTGATCTGCGCCTGCTCAACAAACGAGTGCTCGAGTCCTTAGTAAAGAGCGGTGCCATGGATTCACTCGGCCGCCGCGCCCAATTGATGGCCGTGCTCGATAAGGCAATCGACCGCGCCGCCAAAACCCAGCGCGACGCCGAGTCCGGCCAGCACGGCTTGTTCGGCGTCTTCCAGCAGGAAGAAGCCAGCTCCAACAACGACCGCCTTCCCGACACTCCCGATTGGGATGAACACACTCGTCTAGCCGCCGAAAAAGAAATTCTCGGATTCTTTATCACCGGCCATCCGCTCGAGAAATACAAAGACAAACTACAAGACCTCCGCGCTCTGAGCACATCCGATATCGCAGCTGTAAAGTCCTCCACCGGTAAAGATGAAAACATCACCACTGCCGGAATCATTACCGGCCTCAAGGTGCTGAAATCGAAAAAAGGCGATTTCTACGCCCAAGGCACTCTCGAAGATATGGAAGGCTCCGTCGAGATGATCGTCTTCCCGGAAGCCTACCGCAAGCTCGGCGACAAAGTGAAGCTCGAAGTCCCAGTTCTCGTGCGTGGCGGCCTGCGCATCGAAGAGGGCGCCAACCCCAAACTCACCGCCAACGAGATCATGCCGCTCGAAGATGCCAAGGTTCCGTTGCCCCGTTCACTTCGCATTCGCATCCCCGTCGAGACCGCCAGCGAATCCACCGTCGACGACTTGCATCTGCTTTGTTCTCAGTCCAAAGGCGAAGCCAAAGTGTTGTTTGACGTGGAGCGCCAGGGCGATTTCATGGTGGTGATGGAAGCGGAAGGCTATAATGTGCTACCAGACCGCAGTTTTATGGCGCGTGTTGAGGAACTCTGCGGTCGCGGTGCGGTTCGAGTCATTAACTGAAATCTACAGCGGATGAGAGCTTCCCCCCACGGCGCATTCGGCCTGCAAGTGAAGAGCGGTTCCAGAGTTGTCAACGTCGGGCTGGTCGTGACCGGAACCGATTTTCTGCTGTCGATGGTGGAATCGCGCTGGGCCGCAAGGAACGGTGATGTCCGCAAGATGAACATACAACTTAAAGCCAGACAGGAACTGGAGAAAATCGAGCAGCAGCTTTCCCGGCTACAAGCCGCACCCGGACAGAACGACGATCTCCGCAACCAGATCAAACAGCTGAATGATCGCATCGACTCTCTCCGTATCGAGGTCTCGGCGAATCATGACGCTTGGCAGAGGACAGAATTGGCCCGACATCCCCAACGCCCATATTCTCTGGATTACATCGAGCGGATCTTCACCGACTTCAGCGAGATCCACGGTGACCGGGGCTTCGGCGACGATCCCGCGATCGTGACTGGCATGGCCCGCTTCCAGGGCCAGGAAGTCATGGTCATCGGCCACCAGAAAGCGCGTGATACCAAACAAAAAGTCTATCGCAACTTCGGAATGCCGAATCCCGAAGGTTATCGAAAGGCCCTTCGCGCAATGAAGATCGCGGAAAAGTTCCGCCGCCCGCTATTCACTTTCGTAGACACACCCGGGGCCTACCCTGGCCTCGGTGCCGAAGAACGCGGCCAGGCCGAAGCCATCGCCAGAAATCTCCGCGAGATGGCCCGCCTACAGGTTCCAATTATTACGACGATAACCGGAGAAGGCGGCAGCGGCGGCGCATTGGCCATCGCCATAGCCGACCGCGTCCTGATGATGGAGAACTCCATCTACTCGGTGATTTCGCCCGAGGGCTGCGCCTCAATCATGTGGCGCGACGCCACCAAAAAAGAGCTAGCCGCCCAAGCCTTGCACATTACCGCCAAAGATTTAAGCGAACTTGGCTGCGTAGACTCAATTGTCCCCGAACCCGACGGCGGAGCCCACACCGACCACGCCGCCGCCGCCGACCTACTGGCCGAATCGCTGAAAGCCAATCTCGCACAACTGCTCAAGATGCCAATCCCCGAACTAGTCGACGCCCGCTACAACAAATTCCGCAAGATGGCGCAATTCTTCCGAGTTGAAGTGTAGACCTTGAGGGCACAATGACAAGCACGAAGGAAAAATCGAACCGCGATAACGACGCGCGAATCGACGCCGCGTTTTCTCGGATGGGAAAAGACGAGCAATATCTCCGAACCACCGCGGATGTCCTGCGCGATTTCATGGAAAACGACAGGGAAACCCTCGAAGTCACGGCACAGAGATACACCATCACCCAACCCTCAGCGGTTCTGTCATCCTGAGCGAAGGGAATGCTTCGCAACGCGAAGCATTCCCGCAGTCGAAGGACCCCAACTAGGCCGGCACTGCGCAACCGCATCAAGGCATTCTCACCGGGCAGTAGGGCGCCCTTTTGTGCCTTTGAAAACACCATGGATATGACAGGCTACACAACTGCGTCAGCTTTCCAGCTGCCTAATCAATTCCCTCGCGCTCTTTTGCCATCGTTCACGGTGCAACGGCTCGGTCGAGGTAACGATCTCAACGAATAGCCTGCCTAGGACCCTGGCTATTCGTTCCTGGGAGCGTGCTTCCTCAATGGTCTCGCAGAACGTGTTCTCCGGACTTTTGCTTTGTGGATTGATCGAAAGGACATCAAAATTTGCCATATTTCTCCTTTTGTTACTTGATAGCTGCGCTTCTGTTAATTAGTAGCCATACTGTGGGAATCGAATTCTTCCATACCTCCCGTATTTCCCAACCAGGTACACCAACACTTCCGTTCCACCCCTCCCACCACCCGCCTGCCGTATAATAAAAGGTTGCTCTCATCATTCTTCATTACATCGAGCGGCTCAAAACCCGCTCCAGCCAAAGGAAGGAACAGGCAATGGCCACTACAGATGTAGCTCTCCGCGACGCCTCCGGGTCGGGGGGGCAGACGCGCGTCGTCAACGACATGACGATTCAGGTTGCGACGGTGAATGGATCGGGTTCACAAAGCTCTAACTCAGTGCTGTTACGCAGTATTTTTCAGATGGGAGTTCCCGTCTCCGGCAAGAACATGTTTCCTTCGAACATTGCCGGATTGCCCACCTGGTTCACCATCCGCGCCAACAAAGACGGCTACATCGCGCGCAAGAAAGAAATCGATTTTCTGGTGGCCATGAATGCCGAGACCGCCCAGGACGACGTGAAATCACTCGCCCCGGGCGCGGTCGTGCTCTATGACGAACCGCTGAACCTTAATCAAGTTCGCAATGATCTGATCTTTTATTCCGTCCCATTCGACAAGTTGGTCGCGCCCGTCTGTCCCGAAGCCAAGCTACGCAAGTTGGTCAAGAACATGATTTACGTGGGCGTGGTCGCGAAGCTGCTGTCAATCGACATGGCCGAAGTCGAAAAAGCTCTGCGCAAACAGTTTGCCACCAAGCCCAAGGCTGCCAACCTGAACTTCGCCGCCGCCAAATCCGGCTTCGATTACGCCACCGCCTCACTCACCAAGCTCGGTCCCTACGTCATCGAACGCATGGATAAGACCGCCGGCAAGATCATTATCGACGGCAACTCCGCCGCCGCTTTGGGCTGCATGTTCGCCGGAGTCACCGTCGTGACCTGGTATCCCATCACGCCTTCGTCCTCGCTGGTTGAAACCCTGATCGAATACATGAAGGAATACCGCATCGGCCCCGATGGCAAAGCCACTTTCGCCATCGTCCAGGCAGAAGACGAGCTCGCCGCCATCGGCATGGTGTTAGGTGCAGGCTGGGCGGGAGCACGGTCGATGACTTCTACAGCCGGCCCAGGTATTTCGCTGATGTCAGAATTTGCCGGACTTTCTTACTACGCCGAAGTCCCCGGCGTGATCTGGGACATTCAACGCGTCGGCCCTTCCACCGGCCTTCCCACGCGCACTTCGCAGGGCGACATCCTCTCCACCGCGTTCCTCTCTCACGGCGACACCAAGCACATCATGCTGATCCCGTGTTCCGTAACCGAATGTTTCGACATGGCCGCCGACGCCTTCAATCTCGCTGAACAATTCCAGACTCTGGTCTTCGTCATGTCGGATCTCGATCTTGGCATGAACAACTGGATGTCCGATCCCTTCACCTATCCGACCGCGCCACTGCAACGCGGCAAGGTTCTTTCCAAAGAAGATCTCGACCGCCTCGGCGGATTCAGCCGCTACAAAGACGTGGACGGTGACGCCATCGGCTACCGGACCTTACCCGGAACCGAACATTCCGCAGCTGCATATTTTGCTCGCGGCAGCGGCCATAACGAAAAAGCGCAATACAGCGAGCGTCCCGACGACTTCGAACGCAACATGGAGCGCCTCAATCGCAAGTTCGAAACCGCCCGCTCCTTCGTACCGCGGCCCGTAATCATGAACGGCAAGTCCGTCCCCGGCAAGAAAAACGTCGGCATCATCGCCTACGGCACTTCCCACTGGGGAATCATCGAAGCCCGCGACCAGATGCGCGACGAATACCAGATGGAAACCGACTACCTGCGCATCAAAGCTTATCCGTTCACCCGCGAAGTCCACGAATTCATCGAGAATCACGACCGCGTCTACGTAGTCGAACAAAACCGCGACGCCCAAATGCTCAGCCTGCTAAAACTCGACATCAAGCCGGAACTTGTAACCCGTCTCCGCAGCATCGCCCACATTCACGGGCTGCCGCTCGACGCCCGCTCAGTCACCGACGAACTCACCAGCATGGAGGGGAAGTAACATGGCAACCACAACCAGCACGCCCACGCCGACACCCGCACCGAAAACCAACCGCATCGGCCTAACCGTGCTCGACTATCGCGGCGGCAAGACCACCCTCTGCGCCGGCTGCGGCCATAACGCAATTTCCGAACGCATCATCGACGCCATGTACGAAATGGGTGTCCCGCCCGAGCGCGTGATCAAACCTAGCGGCATCGGTTGCTCCTCCAAGACTCCCGCATATTTCATGAGCCGATCGCATAGCTTCAACGCGGTACACGGACGCATGCCTTCAGTAGCCACCGGCGCTGTCCTCGCCAACCACAAACTGATCGCTCTCGGCGTCAGCGGCGACGGCGACACTGCCTCCATCGGCATCGGCCAATTCGTTCACCTCATGCGCCGTAATCTGCCCATCATCTACATCATCGAAGACAACGGCGTCTATGGACTCACCAAGGGCCAGTTCTCCGCCACTGCGGACGTCGGCTCGAAACTGAAGAGCGGCGTCCTCAACGATCTCCCCGCCATCGACACCTGCGCCATGGCCATCACCCTGGGCGCAACTTTTGTTGGACGATCATTCTCCGGCGACAAGCGGCAATTACACTCCATGTTGAAGGCCGCCATCGCCCACAAGGGCACGGTTATGATCGACGTAGTCTCGCCTTGCGTTACCTTCAACGACCACGAAGGCTCCACAAAATCCTACAAATATATGAAAGATCACGAAGAGCCGCTACAGGCCATTGACTTTGTCCCGGCATTCCAGGAAATCAACGTCGAATACGATCCCGGCACCACCGTCGAAGTCACCATGCATGACGGCTCGCGGCTTCGTCTCACGAAGTTAGAAGAAGACTACGACGCCACCAACCGCATCCGCGCCATCAGCCGCCTGCACGAAGCTCACGAGAAGGGCGAAGTCCTCACCGGCATGTTCTACGTCAATCCGAAAGCTCCGAGCTTTATCGACATGCTAAACGTGACCGACCAGCCCTTGGCCACGCTGCCCGAGTCGGTGATCCGTCCCGGCAAAGAAGCTCTCGACGAAGTCATGCAATCGCTGCAATAGGACCCTAATGTTCTCGTGTGGGGCGGACACTCTTGTCCGCCTCTCGCAGGTAAGAATAATTGTCGGACGACACGGTTACGACTCCACCATGACCGTATCCATCTTCATCGGCACCAGCCTCGACGGCTTCATCGCCCGCCCCAACGGCGCTCTCGACTTTCTCCCGGTGGACGGTGGCGAACCTCACGGCTACAACGAATTCATAGCCAGCGTCGATGCCCTCGTAATAGGTCGCAACACCTTCGAAACCGTCCTGGCCTTTCCTGAATGGCCCTATGGCAAGAAGCGGGTAGTCGTCCTCAGCAGCCGTCCCATTGACTTCTCCGCCGTACGCGGAGGCGTCGTCGAGCAGATGTCCGGAGCCCCGGCTGAGATCGTTGCGAAACTCGCCACCACTGGCGCCCATCACCTTTACGTTGACGGGGGCCTCACCATTCAACGATTCCTCCGCGCCGGCCTGGTTCAACGTCTCATTATCACGCGCGTCCCGGTGCTCATCGGCGAAGGCATCCCTCTCTTCGGTACCGTGCCGCACGACATACGTCTGCATCACGTTTCCACGCAGAATTACTCCAGCGGCCTGGTAAAAAGCGAGTACGAAGTGATTCGCTAGCTGCTCTGTGCACCTCTGTGCCCTCTGTGGTTAGGGTTTTTCCGACCCACGACAAACCAGGGACCAACCCCCGAATCTCCTTGACCCCCGCCCACCGGGAAAGTCATAATTCCTCCACTCACCAACTCCAGCCTGCATGTAACTTTGCTGTACACAGGGGGCCTTCCGATGACCGAAGCCATCAATAAACGTATTGGCGACTACGAAATCCTCAACGAGCTCGGCGCCGGAGGCATGGGCAAAGTCTACAAAGTCCGCAATGTCATCTCCGACCGCATCGAGGCCATGAAGATCCTTCTGCCCGACCTCGCCGGCCGCCAGGAACTCGCCGCCCGTTTCCAGCGTGAGATCAAAGTTCTCGCCGCCCTCGACCATCCCAACATCGCCGCCCTGCGCACCGCGCTAACCCTCGATAATCAGCTCGTCATGATCATGGAGTACGTCGAGGGCACGACTCTAACTCAGCGCATGCAACAAGGCCCCGTTCCGGTCGCCGACGCCGTCAACTACATCAGTCAAGTGCTCGATGCCCTCGGCTACGCGCACCAACAGCACGTCATCCATCGTGATATCAAACCTGCCAACATGATGCTTACGCCCCAAGGCATCGTGAAGCTGATGGACTTCGGCATCGCCCGCTCCGGCGACGAATCCACGCTTACCATGACCGGCACCACCCTCGGCTCGCTCGGCTACATGTCACCCGAGCAGGTGAAAGGCGAACCCACCGACGCCCGCTCTGACCTCTATTCCGTCGGCATCTCGCTCTACGAAATGGCCACCGGACGCCGTCCTTTCCGCGAAACCAGCGATTATTCCATCATGGCCGCGCAAGTGAACCAGCCGCCTCAGCCGCCCATCGAAATCAAGCCCGGCCTGCCACCCGCGCTTAACGAAATCATTCTTCTTGCAATCGCGAAGAGTGCCGGCGCGCGATTTCAATCCGCCGAGGCTTTCAGGAACGCTTTAAGTCGCGTAGTTCCGGTGTCGCCAGAACAAACCATTGCTGCCGCGCACGCCGATACCGACCGCACCGTCACCAGTATCAACCCCTTGCCTCCGACTGCCACCGTGTTGCCCGTGCAGACCGTGACCGCTTCCGCCATTTCCGCCAGGCAACCCCAGCCCCCGCCCGCCGCGTCGCAACCAGGTATGGCTACAACCGTCGCGCCGCCGCCTTCCGCCAGCCATCGCGGCTTATACATGGCCGTGGGAGCTCTACTACTGCTGATGGTTCTTGCGGCTGCCGGAATGTATAGCCGCAACGCCGATGCCCGCCGCGAGGCCTCACACGCATCCGCCCCTACTACTCAGGATGCAGCCTCGCCCGCGGCACCGGCGCCGCAAACCACCGCTCCCGCGCCGGACACTTCCACTCAACCTGCCGCGGAAACGCCCGCTCCCCCGCCTGCAACTCCTCCTGTGAAAGTAAAAGCCCATGCCGCCACGCCGCAAGCCACGCCTGATCCCAACGCTCCACCGCCCATCGACCTCGATGCGCTCGAGCATGAAATCGATCAGATTTCCGCCCGCGCCGGCTCGGTAAACAGCGGGCTCGACGGCCTGCGCGCCCAGCAAGCCCGCGACGGCTACGGACTCCGCGGAGACATCGCGCAGCGCCAGGAAAGCATGAAGCTCAACGTCCAGAAGGCGCAAGATGCCATCACCCACGGCGATGGTGTACGCGCCAAGCGCTACTCCGACCTCGCCACCGCTGACATCGACGCCCTGGAAAAGTTTCTAGGAAGATAGAGTCGTCGCAGAACGCACCCGCGGTGTGAGCCTGCGCAGCCGCTGGACTGTTTACAGTTCGCGCCCATTCCCATGAATATCCAAAACAACTGTTGCCAGTAGTGCGTCTTGGGGCGGAGGTGTACGATGATGCAGGAAAATCTTGGAGAGCAAGGCGAATGGGAACGGGCTATGTTTGGGCGGGTTCAACTTCTATCCTCATAAGCTCCCCGCGAGGAGATTCTAGTGTGGCGTAAGCGTGCGCGAAAGTGTTGGGACATCTACGGCGGCTTTATTATTGGCGCGGCCTTGATCGCCGCTGGTTTGCTGCTCGCTCGCTTGATAGACCTGGGGGAGATTGTGGCGACTCCCCTAAGAAGAGGACTGAGCGAGGCTCTCGAGATCGCCGGCATTCTCGCATTTGCAGTTGATCCATTAGTAAAGAGTAAGGCTCACCGCGATGCCACCCGCGATATATTTCATCACATCTTGGGATTCAATCTTCCGCCTAAGATTAAGGATCGTCTGTTAGAGATTGTGAAAAACACTACCCTATATCGAGAGAACATGACGCTCCATTATGATTTATCTGAACAAGGAGAATTTCTGCATTTCGATGTGGCGATGGAATACGAGGTAGTTAATCCGACACAAGGGGTCGAGCCGTTTACACCAAAATTGCAATTTGAAAAAGGCGAAAAACCAGTCCTGAAAAATGTAGTTTGTTTTAATGATCCCAAGTATGGAAATAATGCGAGACTGGTGCCAGATCCCAAGCAACCAAATTCCCTAGCCTATATCGGAGATGACATAAACATAGGATCAGAGGATCGGCGGCGCTTCAAATATGAATACTCGATCCAGTATCCAATGATGATGGGATTTTGCCATCAAATGTTCCAGAAGCCTACAATTGGTCTATCCCTAACTGTAAAATCTGGTAAGTCCATTGTCGTTACAACAAATCCCGCTAAATACGAATCTCCCGGCGAGTGGAGATATGAAACTCTGTTCATGCCCGGGGACCACTTGGATATCCAGTGGGCCAAAGTTCCATGTGTCAATCCTACCAGTCCCTCTTTCGACCAAGAGTGATCGGCAATTCCTGCTTCCATTGCAGGCGAAATCCGCAAGGTTTGATGTATCCGGCGATAATCGTAGTTGTCGACCGTCAAACTGTAACAGTGCCCCAAAACCCTTGCTACGGCTGCCATTCCTGCGCTATACTCCGCGCCGCGCAAGATAAGCTGCTCGAAAGCATTCCAAGTGCGCATTCATCAAGGAGCCACCCGTGCCAAATCGACTTATATCTATGCCGCGCACAGTCATCACTGCTTTGTTTGCAACCTTCCTCTTGCTCAATCTAGCCTGGGCAACTCCTAAGGAAACCTCACTCTACAACTTCAACGGCGGCAGCAATGACGGTTCGGCGCCACTCGGCGGGGTGGTTGCCGATCAGGCTGGCAACCTCTACGGCACCACCGGCACCGGCGGCAGCTATACCGACTGCAGTCCCTTCGGCCAGACCTGCGGAGTAGTTTTCGAACTCGCTCCCAATGGTGGCACTTGGACAGAAAGCGTTCTGTACACCTTCACCGGTGGCGCCGATGGCGGCGAACCTCTCGCCGGTCTCGCCATCGATTCTCAGGGCAATCTCTACGGCACCACCGCAATCGGCGGCTCTTTCGGCAACGGCACTGTCTTTATGCTGTCCTTCGCCTCCGGCAGTTGGACCGAGTCCGTGCTCTACAGCTTCCGCGGAGGCAGCGACGGCTCGTATCCGCAAGCCGCTGTCACTCTCCACAACGGCAGCATCTACGGCACAACCTACGCTGGCGGTGGAAACTACTGTTTGGGTGCCCCTTCGGGCTGTGGAACTATCTTTCAGCTACAACCGGGAAACAACGGATGGACCGAAAACGTGCTGTATCGCTTCACCAACGGCGCCGACGGAGCGTTTCCTTACGCCAGCCTCATTCTTGATCCCGCCGGCAATCTCTACGGCGCGACCACGCAGGGCGGATATCTTTCCGGCAACTGCGCTCCTTATGGTTGCGGCAATGTCTTTCAACTCAAGCATGGCCCCTCGGGCTGGACCCTGAATTCACTCCACGCTTTCACCTACGACACCGACGGCTCCGCCCCCATCGGCGGTCTGCTCGCTGGCCCGCGTAACACTCTCTACGGCACCGCATCGGGCGGCGGCGCAGGCTTTTCCGGAACCGTCTTCCAACTCGCCTACGCCAAAGGCGCGTGGACCTTCAACCTCTTGTATACATTTTCCGGCTCCGATGGCTCTGCACCCGAGGGGACGCTGGTGGGCAAAGGAAAATATTTGTTCGGGACCACTTACGGAGGCGGCACCGGCTCAGGATGTTTTTTCGGTGGGCCATGTGGCACCGTGTTCATGCTGACTGCCACGGGGAGCACGTGGAAGGAAACCGTACTGCACAGCTTCACCAACAATGGCACTGACGGAACCTATCCCGAGGACGGCCTGATTCTCGACAAAGCCGCGCTCTACGGCACCACCAGCGCCGGCGGCCCGGCCGACAAAGGCACCGTGTTTGCCATTACTCCATGATTGGGTGGCCAGAATAGGATGATGAATCGGGTACGGCTGTCTTTGGGCTAGGCCTTTTCGTTTTCGCCCTTGCTCTGTGTTCCTCTGTGCCCTCTGTGGTTGCGGTTTGTCTTTTTTTTATCCAACATGGCCGACGTGATCATAGAGGAGGAAGCGTTCTCCTCACCACGCAAGGTGCTCACCTTCCGCGATTTTCGAAAGGTGGGGCGACATTTCCAAACTACCGCGGCCAAAGCCACCCAAACGTCCCAGCCGTCAGCAAACCATAGACCAGTCCATCGATGACCTCTTTAATCACGCTCGACCACGGCTGGCCCTTCCATATTCCGTTGCTCAGGCTTCCCAGACCATAGGCCAGAAAACCAGCCGTGCCGGCGACCCGAAACACCGCCGGATAAGGCGTCCCCGGCGCAACCGTGCGTCCCGTAAGGTAAGCCACGAAGAACCCGATCACCAGACAATACCCGAACCACTGGATCAGGAACTTCGGCATCGCCACCGGGCCGCTGGGACGAACGGTCAGGAACCCGACCGGTCCCTGCTTAAACTTCTCCGTCATCGCCGGCGACTTCATCTCCGCGTGCGTGGTGTGGGGAAAGACGTAAAGACCGGGCTGGAGATTGGCCGAGCGCATCGCCACCAGAATCTTGTCCTCGTCAGGCAGTTTGCGATAGTCGCTGTCATGGTACTTCAGCACCATGTGCATGACAGAACTGGCAACGAACACAATGACTGCCGACAACACGATGGGTAGCCACAACGCGGTAAGAGGAACCATGGGTCTCCTTACGAATGCAAAGATAACGGTTGGAATTCGCATGTCAAGCTACGCCAGTGAGCGGGCTGTGGTCAAGAGGGCGCGGCGCAGGCGCCCTCGCTCGTGCCTGCCGATAAGGTACAATTAGCAGCCTGTGGTAACGAGGGGCACGTCCACAGCTGGATCCGAGGAAAAACATGTTCAGGCGTCACGCCATGTGCCCTTTTCTGTCCGTCTTTCTCTGCCTCTCTCTCATAGCTGCATCGTCGCCCCTGCCCGCGCAGTCTCCTCAAGAACCGGAGCCGGTGCCAACTCTCACCATCCGCGTCAGCACTCGCCTGGTGCTGGTTGATGTCGTCGTGACCGATAAACACGGCCAGCCAGTCCTCGGATTGCAGCCCACCGACTTCGCCGTCACAGAAAAAGGCAAGCTGCAGAAAATATCTGTTTTCACACCTCCCAACCAAGCGGCTCCCAAACCAGCGGCGCCCGCGCTGCCACCCGGAGAATATTCAAACCGTCCCGAGTATCGCGCGCCCGGCGGCCCGCCCACCGTTATTCTGCTCGACGCCGCCAACACTTCCTTTCCCGATCAGACTTACGCCCGCATGCAGATGTTGAAGTGGGTGGTGGACGAATACCGCCCCGGCGATCGCATAGCCGTCTTCGCCCTGACCAACGGTCTGGTAGCACTCTCGGACTTCACCGACGACCCGCGGATCCTGCGTGGCGTCCTCCAGCAGTACGTTGCGCAAACGCCCCTGGGGACCGGCAGGCCTGCGCCTCCCGACCTGCCCGCGCCGATCTCGGGTGCTGCCAGCCAATCCATGATGCGGCTCACTCAGCAACTTGCCAACTTCCACTCCGCCGAACTTCAGTTCGTTCAGAACCGTCGCGCCGATGTCACAGTGGCCGCGATGCGCAGCCTGATACGTATATTGGGAGGCATTCCCGGACGCAAGAACATCGTCTGGCTGACCGCCGGTTTTCCTTTCAGCCTGATCCCGCAGGAAGCCACCGGGCTGGATGCAACCGGTTCCCGCTGGACCAACGCCCAACTCGCAGCCACCGGAGGCCGGAACGCATTTCAAGTCGGCCTCGATCCCGGTCAGCAACGCCTCTATGCCGACAAAGTTCGAGACATCGAAGCCGAGTTCGCCAGCTCCCAGATCGCCATTTATCCCGTCGATGTCACCGGTCTCGTCACCGCCCGTTTCGGACAGGCATCCTTCGAGCGCCAGGAAACCATGAAAGAAATCGCGCGCGAGACTGGCGGCCAGGCCTTCGTGAATGAAAACGACCTTCACCGCGGAGTCGAACTCGCCTTCGCCGATCGCGCCGCTTCCTACACCGTCGGCTATTACCCCGACGACAAGAAGTGGGACGGTAACTATCGCAAAATCTCAGTCAAGGTAAACCGCGATGGAGTAGAAGTCCGGAATCGTCGTGGCTACTTCGCCGTCGATCCCGCAAAAGAAAAAGAGAATGAAAAGAAGCTCCAGCAGGACCTTTCCGACGCCGTCCAGGACCGGATCTCATCCACCCAGATCGCTTTCGATGCCAAAGTCTCCGCCATCGACGCCGGCAAGACTCGCGTCGAGTTCATGGTCGATGGCAGTTCTCTTTCGATAGAAGATGTCGACAAAGGCAAGCGTGTGAACGCCAACTTTGCAGTGGTGGTCTTCGGCCCCAACGGCAAAATCGTCAGCAATCAGGTCATGAAACTCGACAAAGTGTTGCCTCTCGAAACCTATCAACAAATCATGCAACAAGGCCTGACCGTGCATCTCGACCTCACCACCCCTCCCGGAAGGAACCTGGCCTGGCTGGCCGTGCGCGACAACCACAACGGCTACGTCGGAACTCTCCAGGCCCCCCTCGGCCAGTAGGGAAGCGTCCCCACATTCCTTCGCTACGCCACCGTAACTGTGATATACATTCTGGGCCGTTCTTTAGCTCCAAGAAGGAGCGCCAGGCAGCCCCAAACGGCCCGCCCCATGCCTCTTTTCAGAGCTCGCAACATCTGTCATCTTTCGCCGGAACAAATTTACCAAACCCGATAAGGAGATCGAAATGAAACTCCGCTTCCGCCACCTGCTTTCCCTCGCAGCTCTATTGTCGGCAGTTCTGCCCTGTGCATTGCAAGCCCAGCAATACGTCTACGCCAACAACGACGACGACTCCGGCGGCGACCACAACCTGGTCACTGCATTCAAAGTCAGCAACACCGGACAGATGTCCGTGATCAACACCTACCCCACCGGCGGCCTCGGCACCGGCGGATTCAACGCCGTCAATACTGTCGTCGCCGCCAAAGTCGGCTCCAACGTCTGCCTGTTCGTTTCCAATGGCGGCAGCAACAACGTCTCCGCCTTCACCCTCACCCCATCCGACGGCACCCTCACCGCCGTCAACGGATCTCCCTTCGCCAGCGGCGGCCTGGGAAATAACTACGGCATCGGCCTGGCGGTCGCCGACAACAAACTGCTATTCGCTGGCAACACTGTTTCCGGCAACATCTCGGTTTTTGTTATCAAATCGAACTGCGGGCTCCATCTCGGTAACACTTACACCGTCCCCGGTTCGCCCGATGGCATGAAAGTCACTCCTAACGGCAAATTCCTCATCGAGGCGAACCTCGGAAATCCCGACTCCTGGCAAATCAATTCCAACGGCACTCTGACCGAACTCGGCCCCTTCGCCTCCCACGGCGCCACCGCCGGCGTCGACCTCAGTTGCGACGGCACCACCGCCTACTTCGGCGACGCTGGAACCAATACCGAAGTCGAAGTCTACAGCATCAGCGCAACCGGCCAACTCACCGAGATCAACGATTACTCCAATACCAACGGTCAGAACTCCAACAACGTCCTGCTCAGTGCCGACGGAACCCTTCTCTACGTCAGCGAAACTGCTTCCAACCAGGTGGAAACCCTGACCACTGGCGCGAACGGCGCGCTAACTTACGACAGCGTGGTCAAGCTCAATGTCCAGCAATTCAATTCCACACTGGGGATGGCCACTGTCCCGAGCGGCAAGGGAATCTTCGTCGCCGAAGACAGCCCACCCCAGATCGCCGTCCTCGGCGCACACGGAACCTCGCTGAAGGAAGTGGTGAACTCGCCGTTCTCACTGAACGACAATTTCGCCTTCGTCATCGCCATGACCGCCGTCCCCGGCAAGTCTTGCCCCTAAACTTATCGTGCCAAACCCATCCTAACGTCGCATGTTTTCGACGTTAGGATGGAACTCGGCTCCCATAACGGGATGTTTGTCTGAAATTCCCGCTCCATTCCCATTTCGGCCGCAACCTTGTCAAGCCCCCTAAACCGCCAAATCCCTCACAAACTCCTGATTCCAACCCGACAATAAACTTCCAAAGCGTGTCTCACTTACCCTCCGCATTTGCTACCCTGAACTTATAGACATCGATACAAGAAAGTACAGGCGTGGACCACCGTCCGCGCCTTTTGTTTTGCCCTATGAAAACACTCAATCTCAACCGCAAGCGCCGCGGCGAAGTCGCCGAAGCCGCTTTCCTCCACAAGGCCGCAAGCCTCGGCTTCAGTGTCGCCAAACCCTGGGGCGAAAGCGACCGCTACGACTTCATCGTCGAAACCGGAGGCCGTTTCCTCCGTGTCCAGGTCAAATCCGCCTACTCCGCCGGAGAGCACGGCGGCTACACTTTCCACGCCCACGGCAACCTCCCCACCGACGTCTACACTTCCCAAGACATCGACTTCTTGGTCCCTACATCGTCCCCGAGGATGTCTGGTATGTTTTCCCCATCCAGCTATTCAAGGGGATCACCGGCGCCAGACTCTTCCCCTCGAGCCGCCGCCGCATGTCCCGCTACGAAAAATACCGCGAAGCCTGGTCCCTAATGACCGCGCCTACAAAGTAAACGCCCAAAAATGAATTGTCATCCTGAGCGAAGCGAAGGACCCTCGCCCGTGCAAGTGTGTCCCCCCTGCCCAACTCCTGAACAACTTGTCATTCCGAGCTGTCCGTAGCCGCGCATCGCGCGGCGAGGACACCGAGGAATCTGCTTTCCTCGCTCGCGCAACGAACCAAGTGGGGCGGACACTCTTGCCCGCCAATGTCCGGATCACCACTGACGCGGGTGCCCCACCCCTTGCGCGTTCTGTGCGCAAGGAGTGGGAGGCAGCGTTCTGCGGTTCGTATCAGGGCATGGCCTCAGCCATGCCAAAAGGATCAGAAAGACGACTGGCTTTAGCCGCTGAGGGATACCGAAACCGGGAAGGGAACTACGCCGCCGCGCGGGACTTGACTTCCTTCAACTTCACTTCCGCCTGAGCACCCAATAGGTCTGCATACAGCAACAACCGTGCCACGCTCAACGTGGAAACCTTGCCGCGCATCAATTCGCTCACTCGCGGTTGTTGTATTCGCAGGACTCGCTCCAAATCACGTGCTCGATAGCCGCGGCGTTTTACCAATTGCAGAATCCTCTGATGCAATGCTGCCTTGAGCTTGAGTTCCAGAGCCGCCTGCCGATCCAAGCCGAGTTCATCCAATACACTCCCTGTGACTCTGTATTCATTTTCTGCGGAGCGCTTGTTTGGCATTTCTCTTCTCCTCGCGTTCGGCTTCCAGTACCCGCTTAAGGCGTGCCTTGGCGGTCTCAATGTCTTTCTGCTCGATGCTGTTGGTCCGCTTCTCGAAGCAATGGAGAACCTGGAGTGCATTCTCCCTGCGTACATACAGCATTCGATACCACGCCTTTTCATCCTGCTCGCGCAGTTCATAAACCCCGGCGCCTACCGCCCGCACCGCTTTTCTGTCGGGAGGAATCTGACCAAGCTGCAATCGGTGCAAAGCATATCCGAGATCGTGCCTGACTCCGCCCGGAAATCCTCGCAACGCCCGTATCGAGTCGCCTTGGAAAACGACGGCAACCAAGGCCAGGCTATCCGAGGAATGATCGGACTTCTTGTTATTTGTATACACGTCACGCGTATGTCCTGTCACCATAACTCCAGTAACCGATAGTCACCAGAAACTGGCCGGCTATCCGATAAATCACAGCCTATTCGACGTGGCGAGGAGGCAGGCGGGAAAACGTAGGGAAAATAGGGAACTAGGGTCAAATCGGGAAGCAAGAACGGAAAGGGCACGGCTTCAAGCCGTGTCGATAGGTTCTAATGGAGGTCGAGAACCGGAAAGGGAACTATGCCACCGTGCGAGATTTAACTTCTTAGCGGGTACGCGATCTGCGTTGTGGTGCGATCAGGCTTGACGCCAACCGGGTAGCGGAAGATAATCCTTCACTGCTCGGCGTTTTCGCAGTGTTCTCCCCCTTGCGGTTCAGCCGGCCAGTCCCGCTTCTTTCGCGTGAGTTGGGCCGCGAATCGCGTATTTCGTACCACGGAGGGTTCCGGTGACGAAACTTGGCTCGTGGAAGGCAGCCTCCGCAGTTCTTGGGCTCTGTACTGCAACGGCAATTATCGCGCCCGCACAGACGTTCACGACGCTGGTCAACTTCGACGGCACAGATGGGGCCTCCCCCTATGCGGCTCTAACGCAAGGCCCGGACGGCAATTTCTATGGGACAACACCCTCGGGAGGCATCGTAAACTCTCAGTGCGGAAAAGGCAGTTGTGGTACTGCCTTTGAAGTTACGTCATCTGGAATGCTGATTACCCTATACGAGTTTTGCTCGCAGCCGAACTGTACTGATGGCTACGCTCCTTACGAAGGTCTGACTCTAAACGCAGACAACGACGGCCTCTACGGGACTACTTCCCTAGGCGGGGTAGACCTTGGCGACGCGGGAACCGTTTTCAAAATCATGCCCAGCACTGGTCTCATGACACTGTACGACTTTTGCACACCCAATTGCGAGAGTGGCGCACTACCGAGCACAACATTAGTCAACGGGGCAGATGGCTATCTCTACGGCGCAACTGACCTCGGCGGCAGTTACGGAACGTTTGGCAATCTTTTTAAAATGACACCCGCTGGGAATCTCTCCAGCATTTTCAGTTTTGACGGACGAGATGGCCAGTTTCCCAATTCACTCTTGCAAGCAAGTGACGGTAATTTCTACGGGACGACAACGGGCGGAGGTCGTTACAACTGCCCGTATTCTCAGAACGGCTGCGGCACAGTATTCAGGATAACGCGAACAGGCAATTCAAACATTCTGCATAGCTTTTGCTCCGGTTCCTGCTTGGATGGCTACTTTCCGACCAGTCTTATGCAGGCAACAGACGGCAACCTTTACGGCACCACGATGTGGGGTGGACTCGATGGGCCCGAAGGTCTAGGCACGATATTTCGCGTTGCGCAGGACGGTAGTTTCACTGTGTTGTACAACTTTTGCTCTCAGAGCGCTTGTAGCGACGGAATCGGCCCGCAGACCTTGGTACAAGGGAGCGACGGGAACCTTTATGGAACAACTCAGGTAGGCGGTGACACTACGTGTAACCCAGGGGTGTTTGGCGGCTGCGGGACGGTGTTCAGATTTACGCTGAATGGCGTCCTCACAACGTTGCATACGTTCGAGGCGAGCGACGGTGCCTACCCGCGAGGACTTAACCAAGCAACGGAAGGCAATTTTTACGGTATAACCCAGAATGGCGGAAGCAGCCCGTCCTGTAATCTAGGCTGCGGGACGGTTTACAGCTTGGATGTCGGTCTCGACCCCTTTGTGACATTCGTCCGCGCCGCAGGCAAAGTCGGCCAGACTGGCGGCATTCTTGGTCAAGGCTTCACCGGAACGACCAGCGTCTCGCTGAACGGAATTTCAGCAACCTTCACAGTTAAGTCCGACACATTTATAGAGGCAACGGTTCCTGCGGGTGCGACCACTGGTTACGTCACCGTGACCACGCCCAGCGGCACGCTGACCAGCAACGTACCGTTCCGTGTGATCAAGTAGCAATGAGACAAACGGAGGTTCCCTGATGACAAACCTTAGCGCGTGGAAAATGGGCGGGGCTGTTCTTTTGCTCTGCGCCGCAACAGTGGTTGCCGCGCACGCGCAAACGTTCACCACGTTGGTAAGTTTCGACGGAACCGACGGTGGCGGCTCATTTGGGGGCTTGATACAGGGCCCGGATGGGAACTTGTATGGGACGAGCATTGACGGCGGAGCCAACGAAGATGGCGCAATCTTCAAAGTCACGCCGACAGGAACTCTAACAACGCTATACAGCTTTTGCCCGACGCGTGCCTGCACCGATGGCGTCACTCCTTACGGCGGTCTAGCCTTAGGCACTGACGGTAATTTCTATGGCACCACCGCCGGTGGAGGAACGAACAACGAAGGCACTGTTTTCAAAATCACAGCCGCAGGCACGCTAACGACGCTGCACAGCTTCTCCGGCGCGGACGGTACTTATCCGCACGCTACTTTGCTTCAATCCACTGACGGCAGTCTTTACGGGACAACAGCGTTTGGCGGAAACCTTAACTGCTATGTGGCCTCCACTGATTATTTGGGCTGCGGAACGGCGTTTAGAATTACGTCAGGAGGGACTCTTACCACACTTCACAGCTTTGCCGGAGCGCCGACGGACGGCTCCATCCCTAACGGTGGCTTGGTTGAGGGTCTAGACGGGAAGTTGTATGGCACGACTTCTAACGGCGGCACGGAGCAAAATGGCTGCTTTGGGTACGGTTGCGGAAGTGTATTTAGGATAACCCTCTCCGGCCGTACAACGCTCCTGCATAGCTTCGACGAGACGGA
>Ga0070765_100000201_pt1 | contig 36824 bp, 36 predicted proteins | sample HubBroMetageWFT5_FD_71516 | JGI IMG/M metagenome (GOLD analysis project Ga0070765, IMG submission 71516) | Warmed and freeze-thawed soil microbial communities from the Hubbard Brook experimental Forest, New Hampshire - Hubbard Brook CCASE Soil... | ecosystem: Environmental > Terrestrial > Soil...
TGCACCTCTGGCGACCCTGTATCCTTAACATGTGTACGGAATTGTTCGATCAACATGACTTTGCCGTCGCTCAAGTGCCCCTCACCGTCGTCCCTTGAAATTTCCTCTTTTCTTCAACTCCTTAAAGCTAACACAGTACTGTTCGGAGTGTAAAGCTGTAGAAATGTTCAGCAGCGAGTCTTTTTGAAAAAACAGTCGTGCATCTTACGGCGACGCGGCAACTTTTGAAAATTCTTCTGGTTGACCGAGTCTCCTCGGCGAGTACGGTACGCGTTGCTTACTGAGGCCGACAAGTTTTCGTGTTATCGCCCTTTAGGAGACTGATGTGACAAACGCGAATTTATTCGTGAAACACCAGAAACAACCAGTTTGCCGTTTGGACTGACGACGGTCGAATCAATAAAATTGCCCGCAATAAAACAGAACTTCTGCTGGCAGTCCGCGGTAGAGGAATTGTCGGCGAAGTTTACGACAGAATGCTTCAAGAATTGGCCGAAAATAAACTCTTCTCCACACCGGTAGAGATTTGCAAATGGCGGCAGTTTAACCCCTATTCCTGAGTGAATGGGCATGTGCCTCTGGATGTAAACTCAAGAAGAAAGACAACGAGAGCACTGACGATGGTTGAGCTTATTCCGATGGCCCTAATCGCTGTGTTTGGCTACGCGGTTTATTGCTGGAGCGCGGCAACTAACAAACCCGTTCGTCAGGACCGCCACGCGCCCAATCAGCGTGGTCCTCGAGAGAAGCTCCAAACAAGCGATTCCGAGAACGAACCCCACCCACAGCCAACGGGTGCCTAGAGTCACGCAAGTTAGCCTGAACACAAAATCTGGGCGTCTCCAAGCCGCATGATCTTCCTAATCCATCGGCAGGGATGAATGGTTGAGCGTGCCTATTCGGGGTGCACTTCTTTTTGCAGGCTCACCGCCTGACCGTCGTCTCTTTTCAACTTGCGAAAAACAATAGTGGAAACGACCGTCATAGCGCCAAACACGAAGAACGCGTGATGGATGCCGTTAATGAATTGCGTCGGGTTAGAGCCGGAGTGATCCGGAATGAAAAACGCGGTCACCAGCGAGGCCGATGCGACTCCGAAGCTCATGGACATTTGTTGCATCGTGCTGGCGATAGTGCTTGCGCTGCTCGCTTGTTCCTCCGTCGTTTCGGCGTAAACCAGCGTGTTCATGCTTGTGTATTGCAGTGACGTAAGAAACCCGTAGCAAAATATGATCGGTACGATCAACCATACCGGCGTGTTCTTGCCGAACGTCGCAAACAGCGTGATCCACAGCCCGATGAGCAGCGTATTCGAAACCAGTACAGCACGGTAACCGAAACGCGCCAAAATCCGTGGCATGGTTAGCTTCAGGCTCATGGCCGCCAGAGCTTGCGGCATCATTAGCAATCCTGATTGCACTGGGGTGAACCCCAGGCCCACCTGGTACAAAAGCGGAAAAATAAACGGAATGCCGCCGATGCCAAGGCGTGTCAGGAAACTGCCGCTGACGGCTGCACGAAAAGTGCGTATGCGAAACAGCGCCAGGCGTAACAACGGACACTGTGTCCTGGTGGAGTGAATCCCGTACCCTGCCAGCAACACCAGCGATATCACGAGCAACCCTACCACCTCGCGCGCGCCAAGCCTGTGTTCGCCAAACACTTCCAGCACGTACGAAAGCAACGCGATCCCAGAACCAAAAAGAATCAGCCCTACCGTATCGAGCGGATGAGTGTGCTCTTCGCGATAGTCCGGAAGGTGCCGGTAGACCATGTACAAACCAATCAGCCCGATCGGAATATTCACGAAGAAAATAAATCTCCAGTGAAGGTATCCGACGATCAACCCGCCGGCCACCGGTCCCAGCATCGGTCCGATCAAACCGGGAATCGCGACGAAGCTCATCGCGCGAATTAATTCGGACTTAGCGAATGTTCGTACCATGGTGAGCCGGCCAACCGGCACCATCATCGCGCCGCCGCAGCCCTGCAAAATGCGGAACGCCACCAGCAAGTGGATATTGCTGGAAATGCCGCAGAGGAACGAACCCACCGTGAAGATACCGATCGCGCACGCAAACACGCGGCGAGTTCCAAACTTGTCGGCCATCCAGCCGCTGATGGGAATGAATACTGCAAGGCTCAGCGTGTAACTGGCCAGCACCGACTTCATGCTGAGCGGAGCAACGTGCAGCGCCGCCGCGATCGTCGGCACAGCAGTGTTCAGGATCGTGGTGTCCAGCGACTCCATGAAAAATGCCACTGCAATCAGCCACGGCAGCAGTCGTTTACTGGAATCCGGCAATACCGGTTGCGCTGCGGGCAATTCGTTCGTAACGGGCGATGGATCTACGTTTGTCGAACTCGGCTGCATCGGTCTCCGCGGCACGCAATCGTCAACTCACAAACAGCAATTATCGCCGATTCAGCCGCCGATATCGATTTCGTATGCTGTATTTGCGGAAAGATTTTTGCCTTACGGCGTGTTGCGGAGGTCCCAGCGATCCACGCGAATCCGCGTGGCGTGCCCGGGGCTTGCGTTGCGAGGACAAATCCGATTCAATCTATGGGGAGCTTGCGACCGCGTTCCGTACCAGCCCAAAGAATCTGACCCAATCAATCTGAGGAGAGAATCATGCGAAAAGCAATCGTAAGCCTTGCGCTAGTGGCCGCAGGGCTATTGTCGGTGGGAATCATCGTGCATGCACAGCAGGACAAAGCCAAGCGGCCCAGCCCTCCGGCGTCGACTTCGATCGATCTGGGCGGCGGAGCAACGATTACCATCGATTATTCCAGCCCCCGCGCGAAGGGTCGAAAAATCTATGGCGATCTGGTTCCCTTCGGCGAAGTGTGGCGCACTGGCGCAAACGAAGCGACCACTTTCGTGACCACCAAGGACGTGATGATAGGCACACTGATGGTGCCGGCAGGAAACTACACGTTGTTTACGGTGCCGACGAAAGACAAGTGGGCTTTGGTTCTGAGCAAGAAGACCGGCGAGTGGGGCACGGACTATCCTGGACCCTCGAACGACCTCGGCCGCGCGGACATGAAAGTAACCTCCTTGAGCGCGCCGGTAGAGAATTTCACCATCAGCCTGGAAAAGGCCGGACCAGGGGCCAACCTGAACATCGACTGGGAAAGCACCCGCGCTTCCGCACCCATCGCAAGAAAATAACGCAATCGCGATCTAGCTCGCTCCGTGTAGGGGCGCAGCACCGCTGCGCCCCATGTCCGCACGATCAACAAATATGGCGCAACTCCCCTTTGACGCCGTTGGTCTAACTCTTCGTGTCGCCTTACCCTAATTTCATCAGATGCGCGCCGCGCTCGTTGGCGGGCCGTACGCCCGCTCCAGCGGCATACAGAATCGATTCCTTCACCCCATCGATCCCCAAAAGCTTTTCCCACTGCGAATCGGCAAGCGCGATGGTGCAAAAAGGTGCCAGCCCGCGCCACGTTGCAGTCAGGCAAAAGCTCTGGCAAAGATGCCCGGCTTCCAGAAGAATCGCGCGATAAACGCGCGGGTAATGATACTTCCACCAGCTTCGCGGAAAAACGGCCGTCATCAGCACAAGAAACGCCGCGTCCGAAAACCACCACTGATTGCCTAAATACTTCTCGACACTGTCACGGCTAATTCCACCGCGTAGCCACTCCAACCGGTGTCCTTTCGCGTCATAGTGGTAGATCCCGCTTCGCAATCCCCGCACTTTGCGCGCGACAACATACGCTTCGATGGGATGGAGCCCGCCACCGGAAGGGGAGGTTTTGACGGCCGCCTTGCCGAGCCCCGGCACGTCCACCCACGCCTGTATCCCAAAAGTTAAATCGAGGATTTCACCAAGGTCTGTTAAGGGCACAGGGGTCGCGGAGAATTTACGCCAGGTCCGCCGACTTCGCAGAACTTCCGCAAATTCCGAATTTCCCACGGCGCGAGCGAGCGTCGTGCGTGGCGCACCCGGATAATCTTTGACCGGCCGCGGCATCGGATCGAATTTGGCTCGCCGCTTCAGTTTCTGAAACGCGCCAAAGTGATCCATGTCAAAGAGCTGATCCTTGGTGGAGAAATGAAAGAAGCCCGCTGCCGGATTCCAGTTGGACCAGGCTGCCATGCCAACTTCACGTCTATCTGGCCGGCGGCGCGAGCTCTGCAACACGCCGGTGCGATGCAACTGCCGCAGCGTTCGAGAAATAGAGCGAGACTCATACTCGGGGAGTTTCTCCACCAATTCATCCAACGAACGCCACTCAGAACAATGATGGAGTACTTCGCAGACCACTGGCGCCCCTAAGCACTGAGAGCCAGTCGCAAAGTTTTCGAATACTAGTTGGTCGCCACGCCAGTACACCACCAGAAACGAACTTCGCCGGTAACGCACCAACTTGGGGTGGGCGTTGGCATTCGACCTGCCGGTACGCGTCAGGCGTTTTATTGCGGTCACGGGAAAATCGGACTAGCCGCCAGACTATTTCCCCTTTACGACGATGCTCAGAGGTGGGGCAGTGACATTGGCACCCGCACCCTTCGCTGAGATTCCGGAGCTACCTGAGCACGCGGAGGTAACCAGCGCCTCTACCTTATCCAATGTCTGAATTCTCGCGTCAATCGCTTTCCTGCCTTCGACGCTAACGAGCTTCTTTGCGCCTTGGAGCTTCTTTTTTTTCCTTCGAACCAAGTCCACAATGGGCTTCAGCGAGATTTTTTCGGTTGCCATGGCGTCTTCTTTCTCCACCGCCTCAGCGGTAGCAAACAGAATGAATTAAGCCCGACCTTTTCGTTGCGATGCAGAGTGACGGAAGTCTAGTTCAGCATGGTATGGCCGTCAATAACAAGCGTCAGAAAAGGCGTGCGAGAGTAGAGACCGCACCTATAGCAGTGGCCTTTTCGTTCTGAACCCGGGTCGTCTTTGGACGTCGTTCTTCTCCCCTGCCCGACGCCACGACTCATGATTTTTGGGGATTACGAAGTTGTTCGACAAGCTTCTGAAACCTGGGTTCCTTACGCAAAAAGCTGAACTGCGGATGCACCGCCACGTTCACTACCGGCCCGCTTCTTTCCGAGAAGGCTTTCTCCAGCCAATCCAAGGTCTTTTCCTTTTCGCCAAGCGCCGAATACACCATCGCCCAGTCGTAGGGGTCGATGTATTTCTGGCTGCTGGTCTGTTCGAATTCGGCAAGAATATCGCGCACTTCGTTCAGTTTCCCCGCCCTGCCATATGCGGCCGCAAGCATTCCTTTTCGTGAACTCTCTCCCGGTGCGAGGGAAACATATTTGCGCAGGTTTTCAATGGCCTCGTCGAATCGATGCTTCTCGGTCAAGGCTTGGCCAAGGTATCCGTAGGAAACGCCGAAACTCGGATCCACACCCAGTGTTACTTTCTGGGCCTCAATTGCATGGTCGTAGTCGCCAGCCAGGTAGTAGCACCATCCAACATTGGCATTGATGATTAGCGAGCGAGGATCGATGTCCCGCGCCAGCTTGATTTCCGTGAGGGATTCCCGATGGCGGCCCTGCGCCGCCAGATACAGCGCATACCAGTGCAGCCCATGGGCGTAACCCGGATTCAGCGCGATGGCTCTCTGGAATTCCGTCTCCACGCTCTCTGGTATCAGGTAATAGAAACGAATACTGGCCAACGAAGCGTGAGCTTCGGCCGACCGGTCGTCGAGAGCGACCGCTTTTTTCGCGGCCGCTTCTGCCTTGGGCATCATTACTATCGAAGGTCGAAGTTCGTAATTGCTGATATTCAAATACGTGTCCGCCAGCCCGGAATACGCGCCTGCGAATGTAGGGTCTTTCTCAACGGCTTGCTGGAAGAAAAGCTCCGCGGCGGTAAACCCCTCCTCGGTACGTTTTGCGGCTTCGTAGCGGCCTTTCAGGTACGCTTCGTAGGCTGCAGGAACAACAGCTCGGCTGCGGGAAAGCTCCAGTTGTTCGGAACTGGTTAGTTCCACCTGAATCCGGTGAGCCACTGCCGTAGCGACCTCACTCTGCAACGCGAGCACATCGGTAAAGTCCCGTTCGAAGTTTTCCGCCAACAGCGCGGTCTCGATGTTGGTCTGGAAAAGTTTCGCGGTAATGCGTACGCGACCCTTGTCGCGTAGCACGGAACCCTCCACGATGGCATCGACATTTAATTCCTGACCGATTTCCTGTAGCGGCTTCTTTGTGTGTTGGTACTGCATGACGGAAGTACGGGAGATAACCCGAAGCTTCTTGATCTGCGAGAGTTCGGTGATAAGCGCATCGGTCATGCCGTCCGCGAAGTAATCCTCCTTAGGATCGCCAGAAAGATTTTCCAGGGGAAGCACTGCGATGGATTGGATCGCTCCAGGCAACGGACGCCGAGGCTTTTCTTTGTTGCGAACAAGGAGCCAGCCAGCCAAGAGCAGGGTAGTGGCGGCGAGCGCGCCGAGCAGGATTTGTGTGAATCGCGAGGCCCGTGGTCTCGAAAGCGTTTCCCGTCTGGTAGTGACGAAATCCTGCGTGCGCGTCGCGGTTCCGGCCGCTTCCAGCGCTGCTCGTACTTCGCCCGCGCTCTGATACCGCTGGCCCGGTTCCTTGTCCAGACACTTGTCGATAACGCTTTGCAGCACGGGCGGGAGCGGTGGCTCGACGGAGGGTGGACGCTCGCGGAGAATCGCCGCACTGAGCTCGTAGGCCGTGTTACCGAGGAAAGGCCGCCTGCCCGCACTCATTTCGTATAACAGCACGCCCATGGACCAGATGTCGCTGCGCTCGTCGGCCTCATGGCCCCTCAGCACCTCCGGCGAGATGTAGGGCATTGTGCCGGTGAAGGTATGCTGCGAGGCCCAGGATTTGTCGAATTTTGTGGTTTCTTCGCCACCGGTTGCGTCGGTCCGTCGCGAGATTCCAAAATCCAGGACCTTCAGCAGCCCTCCGGGAGTGACGATGACGTTGGCTGCTTTCAGGTCCCGGTGGATGATGCCGCGGCTGTGCGCGTGGGCTAAAGCCTCCGCCAACTGGATTCCGTAACGCACCACCAGTTCCTGCGCCATGCCGCTCGAAGGAATTTCTATGCTGAGCGGACGGCCTTCGACGTATTCCATGGCGATATACGGCGCGCCGTCCACTTCGCCGATTTCGTAAATGGTGCAAATATTGGGATGGTTGAGGGCGGAGATGGCTCGCGCTTCGGTCAGTATGCGCTCGTGACCAGCGGAACCCCCAGCAGGCAACGCTCCCAGGAACTTAAGGGCGATATCCCGCTGCAGCTTCTCGTCTCGGGCGCGATACACCACGCCCATGCCACCTTCCCCGAGTTTTTCTTCGATGACGTAGTGACCGATTCGCTTCCCAATCATAGAGGCTGTTAGCCCAAAGTTGACCACAGCCGCCCTTGCAGAGCAAGGAAAAGTCTAATTATTTCCGCTATTTAGGACGTTTTTTGGAGGTGAAGAGGCGAGCCGGTTCGTGCCGCGGTCCACCAGAATCACAGCGCCGACGACCATCGCCGCAGCGAGAAGTACTTTGAAAGTGATAACTTCTCCGCCATACAACCAGCCGAGCAGAACGGCCACGATGGGATTCACGTAAGTATGTGTGGCGACTAGGGTCGGAGAATAGTGCTCCAACAGCCAGTTGTACGCCGAGAAAGCAATCACCGAGCCGAATACGATTAGATACGCCAGCGCAAGCCAGGCCTTGGGAGTAACGCGCGCAATCGAGAAACCTTTTGCTTCGCCGACAACGGCGCCGGTGAACAGCAGCATCGCCGAACCACTCAGCAGCGATAGCGCCGACAGCAGCATCGGATTGCCCGACAGTTTGGAATAGCGCGAATAGATGATCCCCGCCGACCAGGAAATCGCGCTGATGATAATGGCGATGGCGCCGATCGTGGATCCGCGTGTGCCCTCAAACGCGGTGGCCCCGACGAGAACCCCCACGCCTGCAAGTCCTAGCAGAATGCCGGCGACCAGCATGCCGTTCAGCCGCCAGGTGCGGGACGCCGCAGAGGCTAGCAGGAAAACGATGATTGGCTCGATGGCGATGAAAAGCGAGGCCATGCCACTGGGAACGACGAGCTCCGCCCAGTGCAGCAATCCATGGCCCACCAGAAAGAAAAAGAAGCCGATCACGACACTAGCGCGGATTTGCGCCCAGGTGGGTCGCAAGCCCTTGGCCAGGCACCACACCAGTAGAATCGAGCCGGCGGCTAGATGGCGCATCCCGGCGGCGAACAGCGGTGGGATATCCGCGACCGCATACCGAATCGCAAGATACGTGGAACCCCAGATCACGTAGATCGAGAGGAACGCCAGAATCACGCGAACGCGAGAAAGTGGCAGAACCAGAGGCTCTCCGCTGACCGTGGCGGATACGGTGGACCCGTTAAGTCCGGCGGGCCTGCTGGCCTCAAGCGATTGGGTGATTGTTTGCGACGTATCCGACATGGCCTGGCCTTTGTGTAACGACTTATCGATGCTATACTCGTTTCACGATACGCTCGAGAGCGTAATGTGTCAATAAGCTTTATCTCGTTACCATGACCTCCACCGATTTGACCGCAAGAAATTTGTTCCAGACCGAAGGATTCGGCGCCGCGACGCCATGGCTGGACCTTGCCAACAGCGACCTGCGCGACGGTTTCGGTAATGCCAAGGACCTGCTCGATGATCCTGCGTGGATGCGCTCGTTCTTGGCTCACTGGAATTTCCGGTTGCTAGGGAAAAAAGCCGTTCCCGTGGTGCAGCTGCGCCAGTTGCGGAATCTTCTTCGCAGCCTGATCGAGAAATCCAACGGCGCGGCGGGATTGCACGGCGCTGATGTCGCGGAACTGAATACATGGCTAAATGTAGCGGTATTTCCGCAACTGGTGAAGAACCAAAATGGGTTTGCACTGCAGCTGCGAGCCGCGCAAATTGGCTGGCCGGCGATTCTCAGCGCAATCGTCGAGTCCTTCGCTAGAACACTTATGGAAGGTCAAGCGGGCCGGCTGAAACTCTGTGCCAACGAGGATTGCCGCTGGGCTTTCATTGATCGCACAAAGGGCAACATCCGTCGCTGGTGCAACGACGCAACCTGCGGCAATCGCGACCGAGTCCGCCGCTCCCGCGCCGCCCAAAAGCGCCAGAAGTAGACGCGAGTCACGTTCTGTCTTCGCCTTTGTAGGGGCGGCTTTGTGCCGTCTTTTGTAGCGGCCGCCTTCCGAGGCGGGCTCTTGGGTTTTCTCTTCTCGTTTTTCTGTCTAGGTGGCCTTATGCCGCACCAGCGACAAAAACTCCTGCCGCGTCTGCTTATCGTGACGGAAGGACCCCAGCATCGCGCTGGTCACTGCCTGGCCGTGCTGCTTCTCCACCCCGCGCATCTGCATGCACAGATGTCGCGCCTCGATAATCACGCCCACGCCTTCCGGGCTTAGTTTTTCCTGAATGGCTTCCGCGATCTGGCTGGTCATGCGCTCCTGAATCTGTAAACGCCGCGCAAACATATTCACGAGCCGCGCGATCTTGCTCAGTCCGATCACTTTCTTACTAGGCAAGTAGGCAACGTGGGCCTTGCCGAAGAACGGCAACAGGTGGTGTTCGCACAGGCTGAAAAACTCGATGTCTTTCACCACTACCATCTCGTCGTAGTGTACGCTGAAGGTGGCGCCGTTCAGCACCGTGTCCAGATTCTGGTGATAGCCACTGGTAAGAAACTTGAGCGCTTTCTCAAAACGCTCCGGCGTCTTGCGCAGCCCTTCGCGATTCGGATCTTCGCCGGTCAGCGTGATCACCTTGCGCATCAGGTCCGCCACGGTCTCCTTCGTGACTTCCACGCTATTTTCGTGAAGCAGTATTTCCGTTGGCTTGTTCACTGGCCCATTCCCTCTCTGTGTTCCGGCACGCGGTCCGGCAACTCTTCCCCGGCGTACTCGAACGAGTTATTCGCGGTCTCTTCGATGCGTACTCGTTCAAGCTTGGCCAGCGGGAAACGTTTCAAACGCCGAAAAATTTCAATACAGACATTCTCCGTGGTGGGCACGGCTTCGCGAAATGCACCCACATCCTGGTTAAGCGACTTGTGGTCAAACGCTTCCACCACTTCGCGTTCGACGAACGCATCCAGGTCGGCCAGATTCACGATCATGCCCGTAGCGGGATCAACGTTCCCTGACACGTAGATTTCCGCTACATAGTTGTGCCCGTGGCCGAACGGATTGTTGCATTTTCCGTAGACCAGCGAATTCTCCTGCTCGCTAAGCGCCGCACTGTGCAAACGGTGCGATGCCGCGAAGCGATAGCGGCGTCCCAATTCGATCTTGAGATTATCCCTCACGCGGGCTTCGCTCCATTGCGATAACAATCGGCAAACAAATCCGGCGTTTCGTAGAGGCGAACCTTGTGCAAGCGTCCCTGCTTGATCTTCGGCTCCAGCAAATTCCAAATTACTCGCACAATGTTCTCGCAGGTTGGAATCTGATCCTTGAATTCCGCTACCTCGTAGTTCAGAAAACGATGATCCATCCGCTGGGTAATTTCATGCTCCAGAATCTGCTTCAGGTCCTTCAAATCCAGAACCATCCCCGTGACCGGATCCGGCTCCCCCGCAACAGTCACTTCCAGCGTGTAATTGTGCCCATGCCCGTGCGGATTGTTGCATTTTCCAAAAATCCGCTTGTTCTCCTCCGCGCTCAGCGCTGGGTTGTGATACAGGTGCGAGGCGGAGAAGTCGATTTTGCGCGTCAAATAAACCATAGCTTTCGCTACCCTTTCGATGCGTCAGGGGTACCCGCTGGATACGTCCGACCTTTCCATTCCAGCCGACCGTGTATATGGCTGCGGTAGGAGGCCCATAAAACTGCCGCGAATAGCAGCTTGGCGGGAATGGCGTAAAGCGCGAGGCGGCTGGGCAAATGGGCGCGGCGTAACTCGCCCAAATACACAGCCCAAACTACGAGCAAACCAGCCATAAGCGTGGCGATCGTAGCCACTAGCGATTTCGCTAGGCCGACTACGGAAATCGTGGCAAACAAGATTCCGAGTGCCGGGAAGACGGCACGGGCAAGCCCGGCGTAAACCGTTTCACGGCGGCCTCCCATTAACTGGTAGAGATTTTTCTTCCAGCCTTCCCACATTGCGGAGAACGAACGGTACATGCGAACGCGCACGATTCCCTTTCCGCGGGCGAACCAGATAGGGTGTCCAGCCTTTTTCACGCGTCTCGCGAGTGCGACATCTTCCAGAACTTCGCTGGCGACACTTGCATGTCCACCCACTGCCTCGTAAACGTCTCGGCGTATCAGAATGAACTGGCCGTTTGCGGCGGCAGCCTCACTGCACGGATCGTTCACTTGCTTGAAGGAAAATTTCTTGCCCAGCCGGCAATACACATATGGGATGAGCGATTTTTCGTACCAGGTCCCGAGCACCTGTTCCGGCGAAAACGAAACCAGTGCCGCGTTGTGCCGCGTTGCGAGCTCCATCGCTCGCGTTGCCGAATTCCCGGAGTGAACCGCGTCCGCATCCGTAAACAGCAACCAATCGCCACGAGCCTCACGCGCACCCACCCAAACGGCGTGATTCTTCCCAACCCAGCCCGCCGGCAACTCCGCCGCGTGAATGAGCCGAACGCGTGGATCCTGGCGCGATAACTCGCCGACGATTTCCGACGTTCGATCCGTGGATTGGTCGTCCACCACCAGAATCTCCAGAATTTCCCGCTGTTGTGCAAGCGACTGCACGCAAGCAGCAATCACTGCTTCTTCATTGCGCGCGGGGACCACAGCGGAAATTCGTGGCTGGTCCTCGTTAAGACTGGTCATGGGAACGCTGTCTGCGGGCAGCTTTTCGCTGGGAGCTCTATACGCTATTATAGCGGGATATGAACTCGTTTCTCCGCAAAATCTTCGCGTGGGGCAGCATGGGATTTGCGTGCGCCATTCTCGCGTTTTTTGCGCTTCCCCACTACCGGCAAGGCGAATCTTCGCTAGCCGGAACCAAGGCCTACGACTTCCCCATGGAATGGAACGGCAAGGCCGCCCATTTTTCTGATCTGCACGGGAAAGTAGTCGTGCTGAATTTCTGGGCCAGTTGGTGCCCGCCTTGTGTGGAGGAAACCCCGGGCCTGATCCAGCTTCAGCAGCGAATTGCGGCGCGAAACGGTGTGGTGCTGGGAATAAGCGTGGACGAGGATGAAGACGCCTACCGCAAATTTATCCTCGAGCACGGCGTCAATTTCCCGACTTACCGCGACGCCTCGAAAAAATCCGCTCAGGACTACGGAACGGTGATGTATCCCGAAACCTACATCATTGATAGAAACGGGAAGATTGCTCGCAAGATCATCGGGCCGCAGGATTGGAATTCCCCGGAAATGCTGGCGTATTTCGACAGCTTACTCGGCCAAACCTGACCGCGTTACTAACTACAACTGGTCGAGCCACTGCTTCGCGTTCGCAACACCCACGCCAGAATTCTTCAACTCCGATAATGTCTTTTTCGTCTCGTTGGCATTCACTGCCCGAATTACATCCTCCAGTACAACGGTGGAGAACCCTGCCGCAGCAGAATCTAACGCCGTTGCTCGCACGCAATATTCAGTAGCAATTCCAGTCACAGCGACATCGGAAATTCCGAGTTGCGAAAGTTGCAACGCGAGCCCGGTGTCATCAAAACCGGAATAACCGGGACCGTCGATGGGAACGCCCTTGTGAATGATGATGTCGCCCGGCAGCGAGACAATCGGCGGCATAAGCACTGCGCCCGAAGAGTTTTCGATGCAGTGTGCGGGCCATGGTCCGCCGTGGGAATCAAAGGAACTGTGCGAAGCCGGATGCAAGTCCTTCGTGAACACAATCGTTGCCCCAGCGCGCCTGGCTTTCTCAATGGTCTGCTGTAAAGGAGCCAGCAACGACAGTGTGTCCGACGCCGCCAGCGCTCCGCCTTCGCAGAAATCCCGCTGCACATCCACGACGATCAACGCCCATTTCTTATCTTTTGACATTTCGTTCGCGCCTGCGAGGAGTTACATATGGACGTGAGGATTCACGACGATCTACGCTGTTTCACATCTCGTGATAGTTCAACAAAATCAGTCCAACCAGGATGAAGCAAACCGGCCAGACCCACCCAAGATATTTTCTATAGTTGTTTTCCACGGGCAGCCGCAGTTCCAGCCAGCGCGACCAACCGGCGACGATGCCGCAAATCGCCAATGGAGTGTGGCTCAGCTCAGCCAGCATTTCTTCCTTCACGTTGGTCAACGCGTGGCTGTGCGTCAACAGAACGACTCCGCCAAGCGCGCAAACGCCGGGAAAAACCAGCGCAGCCGCATGCGACTTCACGCGTCCGGTCTCCACGCCCCATTGAAAGCCAGCAAACAAAATCAGCAAAAGCACCGCGGCGCGATGCTGCAGCACGTCCGACGATTCGAAACTCTCCCAGAAACCGTTTGGCCCCAGCGGCCAGTTTTCCGGATCGGCCCGCAGAAACAGGAATACCGCCAGGCCCAGAAATGCTAGCGGCCAGATCTTGGCCCAGGGGAAATAACGGCTGCGTGAAAGTAGCGCGAGGATCCCGAGAGCGAGCACAACCAGCCCCGCCCAATTGTGGTTGTACTCAGACCACATCCGGTCGGCTGGCTTGTCAGTATTCCACGGCGATTCCCCAGGCACGTAAGCCGCAGGCAAAGTTCTCCCCTCCGCGGCAGCTTCCTTGTACTGCTGTTTGGTGGATTCGGAGAGTTCTTTCACATCCGGACTGCTCAGCCGCGGCATGCGAGGCTTGAACCGCGTGGCGATTTCCCGAAGCGTTACGCGATCCTCTGTCATGTCCGCCGCAGGTGGCTGAGAGGTAAGTGCCGCGGCGGCGAGAATCACCGTTAACCCGATGCCGATTTCAGCCTCGGCAAAACGGATCAGACTCTTCCCACCGGTGGGATTCGTGGCGCCCGTTCCGCGCACAATGAAGTAATTTGCCGCGCCGAGAACCATAAGGCAGCAGAACAAAATAACTTTTGTCATCACCATGATGCCGTACGCGGTTCCGTAGGTCGCCGCCCAGGAACCAACATACACATAGCTGAGAGCGATTCCCGCAAGCAGCAGCGCCGCAACACTAATCTGTGCTTGGCGCGAGAAATTCTGGCTGATGGCAGACTTGGCGTCCGGGTCAGTAACGCGCTTCATCGCCAAAAGTAGAAATGGCAGCCCGCCGATCCAACTGGCGGTGGCAAGGTAATGCACCGTGGTCAGCCCAACCATGAGCGCGCGGTTATCCATTCGCGAAGCGGAATGGCTGGTCATCACCGATGCCGCCATCACAAGCGTGGCCGCAACGAAAACGATCGGATTCAGGCGGCCCGATTTTGCCGTCGTGGACCAAATGGCAATCGTAATACTTCCGAGAATCGCGAGTACCCCGGCGAAAACGTAGTTAGCTCCCAGCGCTTCTCGGAATGGAACTTCCGCGGAATTCATCAGCATGACCGTATTGGCAACCACAAAGAGGAGTTGCGACAATCCGAGAGCAAAAGCACTCCAGCGAATCAACTTCCAACCGGGTCCCCACAATTCATCGCGACGCAACTCCTGCTTGCGCGTGACAATCGCGAAGAAAATCACGCCGCCGACGGTGATGCTCTGAAAACACAATATCGCCGCGCGCAATAGCACCAGGAGGAAGCCGAAAATGCCTAGAAGTTGAGCCATGCGAGCTGCTTACGACCCTGCCACGTTGAAGGGGACCACGCCACGCGTGATGTGGCCATCCGGAGCCAATACTTGCCACTGGATTTTGTAGGCGCCGGGCTTCAGCCCGGTAGCCTTTGCGGACAGCATGTCCGAAGGCGCCTGCTTGTCGACCGTCAGCGGCTCCGTGGTGTTGTCCGGTAGCAGAAGTTGCAGCTTTGACCGCGTGGCGTCAATTCGAGTATTGAATTTCAGTTGTATCGGAACATCGGGCCCCTTGACGGTGCTGTTCGCGGTGGGCGAAGTCTCTTTGAGAACAGCGTGTCCCTCTACCAACCGGCTGGTGAAAAGCACCATAAGAACGGACAGAACAAGTCCAGCCCAGAATCGCAAATCGCGCGCATTCACAATCATCGGCGCCTCCTGTATACCCGCGGCTTCACTACACTCTCGCGCTTCTTTCACTATAGCAGCCACAGCACAACGCCGTCATACGGGGTGCGCTTTCTTTACTTTTTCTTTACTTTGTGGGGGACCATGCTCTTGGGCGGCGCTGTGTAGCGGCCGCCTTTTTACCTGACCGGAACGAAGGGCCGAGGCGAGCGCTTTTGGGTTCGCTTTTGGCTGCTGAACCTACTCGTAACGCAGCGCTTCTACCGGATCGAGCTTCGCCGCCTGCATGGCAGGCAGCCATCCGCTGATGACTCCCACCACGATGAGGATCATCGTCGAAAGGGCCATAGTCACAACCGATAGCGTCAAATGGATGTCGACCTTGCCTGAATCGTCTTCATAGGCTGGGCCAAGGAACGGCAGCGTGCCAATTGCCACGCTAATCAGCCAGGAAAGAAACATCCCGATAGCCCCGGCGGCAATCGTCAGGACCAGCGCCTCCAGCAGAAACTGCCAGCGGATGTGCGATTTTTTCGCGCCGAGCGCCCGTCGCAAGCCGATTTCGCGCACACGTTCATCCACGGACACCAGCATGATATTCATCACGCCCACTCCGCCAATTCCCAGGGTCATTGCGCCCACCAGAAACATCAGTGCTTCTATCCCCAGCGTAATCCCCTCGTAGATCGGCTTGAACTGCTCTCTGCCGAACATGGTGATGGCCCGTTTGTCGCTGGCAGAAAAGTGCTGACGGCCTGCGATCGCGGAACGAAACTGCTCCATGGCCGGAGCCTCGAACGCAGGGGCAATTGGCTCGAAGATCATCACGCTGGCATAGCGCGTGTCCCACATATCGCTGGCCGCGGTATAGGGGATAAACGCAGATTCATCGTCGCTGGTGAAATAGTTGCTATCTGAAAACTTCATGTCCATCGAGCCGATCACCGTAAAGCGCACACCGTTCAGCCGAATGGTTTCCCCAACGGCGGGCGTGCCGCTGAACAGTTTTTTCCGCAATCGTGCGCCGATAAATACCACCCGGCGGCGCTCCGCGACATCGTCCGGGCTGATCCAGCGGCCTTCGCTAGGCGTTTCGTTGCGCATCTCTCCGTATTCCGGGTAAACGCCGCGCATCGCCGTCTCAGAGAGCCGCTCGTCATGCGCTATGCCGCCGAATTTAACCGACTCCATCGTCACGCGCTTTATCAGCGGCGATTGCGCTTTCACCCAGTCGGCGTCCTCTTGTTCAAAGCGCACTACTTTTCCGGCGCGCTCTCCGCCCGCCTGCTCACTCGTGGTTCCTGGCCAACACACGACCGCGCCCTTACCAAAAACTTCGAAGGTGTACATCAACACGTTTCGAAAACCCGCGCCGTAACTCAGCAACAACGTAACCGCCATGATTCCCCAAGAAATCCCCGTCATGGTCAAAATGCTGCGCACGCGATTGCGCCCCAGTGCCAGCCAAGACTCTTTGAATATTTCAGTGATCATGGGCGCCGCCTGATGTACTCTCAGTTATAGGTTCTAAGTAATTAGTTATAAGTAAATTCGATTCGGACGCTGGAAACAGTGGGGTGTCGTGCAGGACTTCCGCAAACTCGATGTCTGGCGCCGCAGCCATGCATTCGTGCTGCAGGTGTACACGATATCCCGTCAGTTGCCCGCCGACGAGCGGTTCGGCATGTGCAGTCAGATTCGCCGGGCGGCAAGCTCCATCCCAGCAAACATCGCAGAGGGGTGCGTTAGGAGGGGGAAGGCAGAATTGCGGCAATTTCTGTACACATCCCTGGGCTCTGCCAGCGAACTTGAGTATTTTCTTTTGCTCGCCCGCGACCTGAAAATGATCGAGCAAACTCAGCATCTCCGCGTTGAGGCGGAGTTGCTCCAGATCAAGAAAATGCTGGCTGCACTGCTCCAAAGACTCGATCCGTGATTGTTTGCTCATATCAGTCACATACGGCCGGCGGCGCTTTCCCGGCTCTAACTTAAAACTTAAAACCAAAAACTAAGAACCTCTTTCAGCCGCCCGCCTCAAAACGAAGAGCTTCGATTGGGTCCACGGAAGCTGCTTGATTCGCAGGGTAAAGGGCTGAGAGTACGGCAATTACACCCAACAGGCTTACGGTGAGGACCGCCAATTTCCAACTCGCGATCAAGCCGTCGAAGAACGGCGGCATGGGCAGCAAATCCACCAGCCCGCAGAAACCGTAAGAAAGCAAAATACCCGCCGCACCGCTCAGCCCTACCACAATCACCGTTTCCAAAAAGAATTGCCGCAAAATGGATTCGCGCGTCGCGCCGAGTGCTTTTCGGACGCCGATTTCGCGAGTACGCTCGCGCACGGAAACCAGCATGACGTTCATCACGCCAAGGCCTCCGAGAAACAGCGTCGCAATCCCCACCGTGCCCATGAACAACTGCATACCCACAATAATCATGCGCGTAGCCTGCGCATCCTTAACGGTGTCCCAGATGGGTGCGGCCTCTTTGTCGCGAGGGTCGAAATTGTGCAGTCTGCCAAGCGAGTGCCGAACCTGCTTATCGCAGTCCGCATGGGTTTCGAGAGACCAGGGAGCAACAAGAATCCGATCCACGCTGTGCTCCACGGCAGGCGGCTTGTTCGGAAAATCGCGTTTCATGGAATTGAAGGGAACAAAAATTTTCCGCGTGTCGAAGCCATCGTAGCTGGAATTTTGATCCTTCGATTTCATCACTCCGACGATCACGTACGGAACGCCGTTCATCTCGATCGTCTGGCCCAGCGCATCGCGCTCGGCAAAAAGTTGTTTCTTCGTTTCCGTTCCGAGAAACGCAACTCGCCTGGCTTCTTGATTGTCTTCAAAGTTGTAAAAGCGGCCTTCGCCTACGTGTATGCTGCGAATTTCCGCAAAGGGTGGCAATGATCCGACTATGCCGATATTGCCGCTGTTGTAAGCGCTGTGGACCTGGACGTTATTACCCATCTCGGGCATCACGTATTTGCAAGCCGGCGAATCCTTGGCCACCTGAAAGTAGTCGTCTTCCATCCAATGCACTTCGCGGCCAGATCGCGCGCCACCGGCCTGCATGCTGGTGCGGCCCGAAAACACGATCATGACGTCCTTGCCAAATGTCTCGTGGTTTTTCTGAATGCCGCGACCTAGGCCTTCGCCCGCCGCAACCATCAACGTAATGGAGATAATCCCCCAGGCGATGCCAAACATGGTCAGCAGTGTGCGGCGTTTGTGAGACCAGAGCGTCGCGAGGGTGTCTCGCAAGAGATCCTTGAAGGTCATTTTGCAGCTCGCGCTACTGCAGGATCACTTTCTGTTTTTCGACAACTCCCGAAACGACTTCCGTCTTCACGCCGTTGGAAATTCCCAGCTTGACCGGTGTCTTTTTGCGCCCGTTATCCGCCTTGGCATCCGGCAATTCCACGGAAGCGTTGCGGTCTTTGTCATAGATCAGCGAAGCTTCCGGAACCATGACCACGTTCTTCTTTTCTTCCAGGACGATTTCCGCGTTGGCGCTCATGTTGGCTTTGAGCTCGCCTGTCGGATTCAGGATCGATACCCGTACCTCAAACGTCGTGACGTTGTCTTTTTCTTTTCCCAGCGGCGAAATCTTCGTCACTTTTCCATTAAACTTTTTGTCCTTGAACGATTCCACAACGATGCGTGCCGGCTGGCCCATGTACACCTTGCCGATATCCGCTTCGTCCACCTTGCCCTGCACGTAGACTTCGCTGATATCTCCCAGGCTGAACACCAGCGTCGCTTGCGAGCCCATCACAAGAATGGAACTTACCGCGTCGCCGACGTTCACATCGCGCGATAGCACCAGACCCGTGATCGGGCTGATGATTGTCGAATTTCGAAGGTCCTCCTCCGCGTTTTCAAGCGACGCCTTGGCTTGCGCAACCTGCGCTTCCGCCTTGGCAATCTCCGCGCGGGATACCACCAGATTTCGCTGCGCGCTCATCTGCTTGTTCAACGCGAGCTGATAATTCTTCTCCGCGTCTTCCACCACGCTCTTGGACATCACGCCATCTTTCAGCATTTGTTGTGCGCGTTCCATGCTCAGTTTGAGAAACGGAACATCCGGACCTTCCGCATCGACCTTATTGCGCTCCAGCGCCGCCATCGCGGAATCCCGTGAGGCTTGTGCAGCCTGATAGTTCGCCTGTGCCTCGTGTACAACGGCTTCGAGTTGCACCTTGTCGAGTTCCGCCAGAATGTCGCCCTGTTTCACGCGGTCGCCGTAATCGACATACAGCTTCTTGACCAGCCCGCTGGCCTTTGACTTCAGTTCGATTTTTGAGAGTGGCTGAATTTTTCCGGTGGCAACGACTACCCGAGCCAGATCGCCGCGTTCCACTTCCGCGAGTTTCGATGGATCAATGTCGTGATTCGGACGCAACGCAGCGAATACTCCATATCCGCCGCCAACTAGAACGAAAGCCGCAATCGCCCCCATGATAATTCTGCGGCGCCGCTTCTTGGCCTTTCCATTCCCCATCCCGTTGCCATTACTGGACATAACCGACCCCCATCGACACCCGCTCGCCCCGATTAGACGCTGTCAGCACCCAGTTGGGCACTGTCAGCAAAAGATACGCAACCCGCCGCGAAATGTTCCCTGCTCATCCCATATAGACGCCAATGGAAGCGATTAGTCAGGCCCGACGCCTCTAGCCTTTGGCTTTTCCTCGTAGGGGCGCAGCACGCTGCGCCCCATGTCCGCACGATGATTGCGGCGTTCGTGCCCTGAATTTCTTTCCCGAGCGTCTTTCGCTATGTAGGGGCTTTACGCCGCCATCTTGGGCTTCTCTTTGTTTTGTAGGGACCGCCTTCCGACGCGGTCCGCAAAGCTGCCCACGCCAAACTGTTGTAGTGAGCATTTGCTGCTACCTCTCAACGCATCAAATCTTTACCCGCCGCAGCCGCAACGCATTAAAAACCACCGAAAGGTCACTGAACGTCATCGCCGCACTGGCAATCATGGGACTCAACAGCAGGTGGAATACGGGAAAAAACACGCCGGCGGCAACCGGAATTCCCAGCGTGTTATAAACAAACGCAAACGCCAGATTTTGCTTGATGTTTTTCAGCGTAGCCAGCGACAGCCGCCGCGCGCGTTCGATGCCGCGCAGATCACCTTTTACAAGGGTGATGCCCGAAGTCTCGATCGCAATATCCGTTCCGGTGCCCATGCCAATACCAACATCCGCCGCGGCCAATGCCGGAGCATCGTTGATGCCGTCTCCAGCCATCGCAACGATACGCCCTTGGCCACGAAGTTTTTGAACAATCTCGGCTTTCCCTTGCGGCAGCACTTCCGCGTAGAATTCATCAATGCCGAGTGCCTCCGCGACGCGCTGAGCTGTCGCTTTGCGATCCCCGGTAAGCATGACCACACGCAAACCGCTCTCTCGAAGCGAACGGATTGCTTCCGCCGCAGTGGGCTTTATCTTGTCATCTAGGAACATCACGCCCGCGACGCGTCCATCCACAGCACACCAAATCTGCGTCAAAGTCGCGCCCCCGTTTGCCACAAGCTCTGCATGATTCGGAGGCAAAGCAATGCCCTGTTCTTCCAGAAACCGAGCAGTGCCAGCAATTATCTTTTTCCCATGAACTGTTCCCGCTGCGCCGCCGCCGGGAGTCGCTTGAAATAACTCGGCGGAAGCGAGCGGCAGTCGCTTCTCTTCCGCTGCGCGGACAATTGCTCGCGCCAACGGATGTTCGCTACTGCGTTCGAGGCTGGCTACCAAGGAAAGCAACCCGTCTTCACCGAGATTATTTCCATCGAGGATCCGGATCCCGGAAACCTGCGGCTTACCTTCCGTCAGCGTTCCGGTCTTGTCCACCACCAGCGTGTCCACACGAGCGAGCGTCTCCAACGCTTCCGCGCTGCGCACCAGAATCCCGGCTGTAGCCCCACGTCCCACAGCAACAAGAATAGAGATCGGCGTAGCCAGCCCGAGCGCGCAAGGACAAGCGACGATGAGAACCGACACCGCCGCCAACAACCCGTTTGCAAACCGCGGCTGAGGTCCGAACCACACCCATCCGCCGAACGCTAAAACCGCAACCAGAACCACCCCAGGCACAAAGTAAGCGGAAACGCGGTCCGCCAATCGTTGCATCGGCGCGCGGCTGCGTTGCGCTTCGCTGACTAGCTTCACAATCTGCGCCAGTAACGTCTCGTTGCCCACTCGTTCGGCGACCATCACAAAACTTCCGTTGATATTGAGCGTGCCCCCGGTGACTTTTTCTCCAGCGGTTTTTTCAACCGGCAGCGGCTCGCCCGTAACCATGGATTCATCCACGCTACTGCTTCCCTCGCGGATGGTGCCGTCAACTGGAACGCGCTCGCCCGGTCGCACCCGTAGCAGGTTGCCCTGCATCACCTCGGCCAGCGGAATGTCTAGCTCTTGCTGTCCGGAAACCAGGTGCGCCGTCTGCGGGGCAAGATGCAGTAGTTCACGAATCGCGGAACCGGTTCGATGGCGTGCCCGATGTTCCAGCACCTGCCCCAGCAAAACGAGTGCAGTGATCACCGCAGCCGCCTCAAAGTAGACAGCAACGCCTCCATACATGTCATGAAACGAGGCCGGAAAAATCTGGGGAAACAGCGTGGCGGCAACGCTATAGATGTACGCCGTCCCGGTGCCCAAACCGATCAGCGTAAACATGTTGGCGCTGCGGTTCACCAGAGACCCCCAGAAGCGTTGAAAGATGGGCCAGCCACACCACAGCACCACCGGTGTCGTCAGTAGAAGTTGGATCGCATTCTTCGTAGTCGGGGCCAACGAAAGGCCTATGCTTTCCCCCGCCATGGACCCCGTCATGGAAATGATCAGAACAGGAACCGAAAGCGCAGCGGCCACCCAGAACCGCTTGCACATGGATTCGTATTCCGGATCAACTTGCTCTTCCGCGACAATGTCCATCGGCTCCAGCGCCATTCCGCATTTCGGGCATGTTCCGGGGCCGATCTGCACAATCTCCGGATGCATTGGGCAGGTGTAGCGAACCCCTTGCCCCGCGCTTACAATCGAAGCGATCGGCTTGGCGGTTATCAAATATTTTTCAGGATCTTGCTGGAATCGTCGCGCACACCCCTCCGCGCAAAAAAAGTAGCGCTTGCCCGCGTGCTCCACGCTGGCCTTTGCAGTCTCCGGTGCAACTGCCATGCGGCAGACAGGATCGCGTTCCATCGCTCGTTGTCCTTTTCTTAACGCAAATGTTCTTAACGCAAGTGCGAATAAATCAATTCCAGGAGTTCGTCGTACATCGCCGCGGTTTCTTTAGGCTTCCCGCTCGCCCATGCTTTCGCGGTGCAGTGTTGCAAATGGTTCTTCATCAGATTGCGCGCCACCCCGCGCAAGGCTTCCTGCGCCGAAGCGATTTGCACGATAATGTCGGCGCAATAGCGGTCTTCTTCGACCATTTTCTGAAGACCGCGAATCTGCCCTTCAATGCGGCGGAGCCGCTTCCGATTCGAATCCTTGATTTGCGGATCCACGGCCACGGCTTTTCGTCCGTTCTTGGCCGTGGCGCACGCGCAAGTCGTTACTGCCTGCGGCGAGCCGTTGGTTGCGTCACCCATCGTGATACCCCCTACCCCTATTTGTACCCCTACCCCCTATAGACTGTCAACACTCTTGAGAGTTTTGTAGCGGCCGCCTTCTGCTTGCCCTGACGAAGGAAGGGGGGCGGGCAGCTCTCGGCTCTCGCTTCCCCTCCCTATCGGTTCGCTGCGTTTTAACCCTTCTTCAATGCTCGAACCTTGCCTACTCGCTGCTATAATCCCTCGCATGACACTCGTCGAAATCACCTATGACTTGCACACCCCGCCAAGCCTCGAACAATTGCGGCACCTCGGGGAATTTGCCAATCTCTACGGTCTCCGCCGTTTCCGCGTAGACGAACAACACAATCGCTTGACCTTTGAATACGATGCCTCCCGGCTACGCGATACGCAGGTCGCGCATCTCCTCGGCAAAGCCGGCATAGCTATCGTCGACAGAGCGAACAGCCTGGGCGGACCGGACCCCATACCCGTAGACAAAGCCACGCTACCCATGGACAAGCCTCAGTAAGATCAACTCGGAGGACGGGTCATGCGCTGCGTTCTGCCACTTCTCTTGTTTTCTTTGGTAACGGCCAGCGGAGCCGCCGCGCAATGCAAGGACGCGGTATCAACGAAGGATATGCAGGACTGCGCGGACTCCGAATACAAGAAGGCCGATGCAGAATTGAACAGCGTGTATCAAGCAACGCTAAAGAAACTGAAACCGGAAGATGTGGGACTTTTGAAGAAAGCGCAACGCGCGTGGCTTGCGTATCGCGACGCACATTGCGACGCACAATATCATCTGTTTGCAGGCGGATCGATCGCTGCGGTTTCGCTAACCCAATGCCGCGCAACACTGACAGCCGCCCGTGCCAAAGAAATCAAAGACAGCTACACCCCTCAACCGCAGTAAGCGCTCTTGGGTTTGTAGGGACGCACTTCTGAGGGCGTCCGCTCAATGCACAAGTGTCTTGGCTTAAACGTTAAGCAACGCATTAAATTGGATGCCAAAACAACGGGCGATCCACACGCGCCAACTTCTCCACAAATTGAATCGGGAAAAAACCTACCGAAAGCCAACCCCCAAAAATTGGGGCCCCCGCTTGGGACCGGGAGCCCCGGAAGGCGCGTCTCAGATGCCACTGTCGTTTTCACACGGCGCGTGGGGTCATCCATCCTAGCTTCCCTCTCAGAGGCAGGTGGGTACGAACCTTCAGAATCAGCAAGCAAGCCCCTTCCCCCTCACTTGCAATTCTGTCGGCCCGTAAACTGATACGCGCCCACGCCCCTACGATTGCAATGGAAGCGCCAAGCCTGAGGACCCTTAAGTTTCCTGCAAATCATTCGAAAACCGTTACTTAGCTACCGCTCAACCGCTCACTGCCTGAACCAAAAGTGACCTCGAGTCCCAAAACGGCGTCCCATCCAATTCCGCCTTCCATATCAACCACAAAACCGAAAAAGTACCAGAACACTAGTAATCCCTAAATTCAGCCGCTTCGATCTAGTGGTTTTTTTTCAACGCGGCCCGAAACTGTATCTGCATGAAGGCCACCACCCCCAAACGCCTCCGACGCATCGCTATCTGGATCCTGTTGGATCTCTGCTTCACCGCAGGCGTGCTCGCTTTTTCCGCTTGGGCTGACGAGACCGCGGCTGTCTCGCACCCGAAGATGGCGGGATGCTATTGCGGTTGTGCACACGGAAAGACCGCGGCAGGCTGTGGCAAAATGTGCGACCTTCCGAAATACACCGGGAAATGGTGGGCCGTGAGCTGCGCTAAGCCACGCGCTACCGCTCCAACGGAAAATCCCGGCGCCGGCCCCAGAATGCCCCATCCAGCCAAAGCCGAAAGAGCCAGCAACTAGCCAGCCTATGTAGCGGCCGCCTCAGAGGCGGGCGCCTTTACTAACTCAACAGATCGGGCCTAAGGCGTGGACGTTTTGAGCAAGCCAGAAACTCCCACTGGCAGAACCCGCTCTTCACCAAGCAGCCCCGCGAGAATCTCCGGTATCTCAAAAATAGCCTGATTGTTTAGCGCCGCGACATTCCTGCGGAACTCTGCCAGCGTCTCTGGTTCCAGTAACTGCTTCACTCCAGCAACAATCTCCTTAAAATCATGCAACACGATGCCAACGCGTTTTTCCGTCACCCATTCGGTGTTGTAGCGCTCCTGCGGCAGCGTCCAGGCATTGCATTCCAGAATCACGGGCAGCTTTCGCACCATCGCCTCTGCCACGCTTCCCGGGCCCGGTTTGCCAATTAGAAAATCAGCCCCGCGCATCAACCGGTGCACTTCCTTCGTAAAGCCCACCACATGCAACGGCAACCGCCAGGTCCGAGCGGCAAATTTCTCAGCCAGCTTCTGGTTGCGTCCACAGATCACGATCAATTGCAGCGGCAATCCCGCTTCCTCAAGCCGCTCGACGATGTCGTACATCGTCTTCGATCCAAAGCCGCCAAAGAGCAACATCCCAGTAGGCAGATCCGGCTTGAGTCCCAACTCATGTCTCAGAGCAATAGGGTCCGTATGATCGGGCACGTAGAAATCCGGTCGCAGTATCATCCCGGACGTCGCAAAAATGTGGTCAGCCCTTTTGCCTATCCGTTGCGCTTGTTCAACGGCGCGCTCGGTGCCGCAGATTACATACTGCTCCGCGATCGATTCGATCCAGAAGTGAGGCGGAAAGTCGGCCAGATCCGTAATCAACGTGAGGAACGGCCTCCCAGGATGAGCTTTACCCCAGGCTTCGGCGATTTCACGGTTGAAGTGCGGAATAACCGATACCAGAAGGTTCGCCGGGTGCTGGCGAAAGTAATCCGAAAGTAGTCGCACCAGTTGTCCGTGGAAAAGTCGGATGGTGGCCTGCAGAACCCGCAAAAGCTGCGTCGCGCCCAATGTCCAACCGTTGCGCAGCAACACGTTATATTGCTCCTGGATGCGAATGCCGGTCATCCGGCGAAGAACATCCATCCGGTCAGTCAATTCCTGAAACTGAACCAGCTCTATTTCCCACGGCCGATGTTGTTCGGCAGCAATGGTTTGCAGCGCAACCGCGGCGTTGCGGTGGCCTCCGCCGGCATCGTGGAAGAGCACCTGAATTTTCTTCGGTGCGGCACCCATCGCGGGCATTGTGCATACTAAACTGAGCCCGTGCAAGAGCACTCTACATGCCATGTGGAAAACTATAGAAGTCGTTTGTGTTCAATGAGTTCCATCACAATTTTCATGCTGTTTTTGTGCTCTCTTCATGGACTGTTCATATCTCTTAGCTAGTCTTTTAACATGCGATGCGACCTGCACGTCCACTCCGTAGGCTCCGGAAGGTGTAGTACCCCCGGCCTAAGCCGAATCTGCAAAGAGTCGTATAATGAAGCTACTGAGGTTTACGACCGTTGTAAGAGCCTCGGGATGACCATCGTGACCCTAACCGACCACGATTCCATCGATGCCGCGGAAAGCCTCCGCAAGAACCGCGATTTTTTCCTGAGCGAGGAAGTGACCGTGCGCATGCCCAGCGGCACGGAGATGCACCTGGGCGTCTACGCCATCACCGAGAAGGACCACACCGAAATTCAGCGCCGTCGAGGTGATTTTATAGCCCTATTGATGTACCTCACGGAACGTAAGATTTTCTTCAGCGTGAACCATGTTTTCTCCGGACTCACTGGTCACCGCGAACAGGACGACTTCGACTGGTTCGCCTCCTATGTGCCCGCGTTTGAGACCCGAAATGGCCAGATGTGGCCGGAAGCCAACCTGAGTGCCGAACGGTTGGCCGCAAAACTGGGCAAGATCGGCATCGCCGGCAGCGATTCGCACACCTTGGCTGGAGTGGCTCTTACCTTCACGGAAGTGCCTGGCGCGCGAACGATCGACGAATTCTTTGCCGGACTGCGCGCCCAGCGGGGAGTCGTTCGTGGCGAGCATGGCCGTTACGTCAAGCTCACCACCGACATTTACCGCTTTGCTGCCTGCGTATTGAAGGAAAAGCCCTGGGCTGGAGCGATTCTGCCTCTGACGATATTCATTCCCGCGATAACTGCAGCGCACTGGCTGAACGAGATTCGCTTTTGCAAACAGTGGACTGCGAAGCTCGAAGGCAAAACGAAGCAGCCGCGTATGTTGTGGGATGTCGATTCACGTTTTGAGGCCAACTGGGCGAGTTGAGGTGCTGCCATGACCGTGGCGAAAACCGTCTGGGGATTCATCCAGAACCGCGACGACCGCGTGATGCAGCGGATGAACAACTGGAAAGCCCCGCGTTGGATTCGCTTCTGGATGTTGGCTTCCACGCGCATGGGAGACGGTTGGCTGTGGTACAGCCTTGGATTCATCCTGCTCCTGGTCGGGGGTCCCGAACGATACGCGGCGGTTAGTGCGGCAGGCTGCGCTGCTATCGCAGGAGTATTCGTCTTCAAGGGCTTGAAGAAGCTCAGTCACCGGCAGAGGCCCTGCCACATTGCGACACACTGCTGGGCCACCGTGCTTCCCCCGGACCAATTTTCCTTCCCCTCGGGTCACACCATGACCGCGTTCTCTATTGCGTTGGTCGTTAGCTATTTCTATCAACCGCTGGAAGGGCCGATGTACTTCCTGGCCGCCAGCATTGCCCTCTCGCGCGTAGTTCTCGGCATGCATTATCTAAGCGATGTCCTGGCCGGCGTTGTCCTTGGCTCCGCCCTGGGCATGGCCTCCATAATCACCTTCGTAGCCTACGGCCTAGCGTAAGCACGCAGCTGTAGCTCAGGTCTTCCAGGCCTGAGGGGTTTCATAAATGTAGGCTTGGTTGCTCCTGCTTCGGAAATCCTCACCCCTGAAGCGGTGAGCTACAACCGCTACCCGATGCTCATCCGAGCGGCGACTTCGGATGCGTCGACAGCGCCTCGCGGAACGCCGCCAGATTGCCCGCGTCAATGATCGCTGTTCCGGTGTCCACAAATGTCGGCAGCGGCGACGCCGGAGCGGACTTCCAATCTTTGAATTCGTGCACCACATTGTGATGAAGATCATCGGCAAACCGCACGCCGTAATAACTCATGATGTAAGGCTTCTGCACCACTGTCGCATTGATCGCACCGCGTTGAATCCAATCCAGCGTTTCCGGATCGGCGTCAAACGCCACCACCTTCACCCTACCTGTAGAGTCCACGCGATGCAGCGCTTCCGCCGCTCCCGCCCCTCCGGACGCCTCCAGGCAAATAATCCCATCCACTTTTTCCTTCGACTGCTGTAACGCGGACACCGCATCATTTGCGTTTCGCGGATCGCCTTTGTCGTCGATGGTCTGCACCACCTTGATTCCCGGATATTTTTTCAGCGCTTCATTCACTCCGCGGACACGGTCCTCCACATTCAATTGCCCACTCAGTCCGATGATGACCACATTGCCCTGCCCTTTTAGCAGTTCCGCCATGCGCTTGCCGCTTTCTTGGCCTGCGCGAAAATTATCCGTTCCGATGAACATCACGCGCTTCGAATCCGGCGCATCAGCATCGACACAAATTACCGGTATGCCTTGCGCGATCGCACCATCGATCGATTCTTTGAATAGCGCGGGATTGCTGACAGAGACCAGAATCCCCGCAGGCTTCTGCGCCACCGCTTGCTGGAACGCCGTCAATTCATCCGCCGGTGAAAACGAAGCCGGCCCGGTCATCTCCACCTTCACGCCCATCAACTTGCCAACATCGGTGATCCCGGCTTGCGCTTCCTGCCAGTAGGGCAAGTTCGCGTTCGTCGTCACCAGGATGTAGTGCTCTTCCGGCTGGTGATACGGCGTTTGGCAAGCAGTCATCGACAATGCGCAAACACCTGCAAGACCCAAAAACGATTTGTACGAAATTCGATTCATGGGAGGTCTCCTTAGAGGACTGCCCTCGCGATTTCCAGGGAAAAGGGAGAGACCAAAGCTCAATCCGCCGGAAGCCTACCACAATTCCCGGCCGCCAGAGAACATTCCGGCCTCTAGAGCAGTCGGCTATCCGCCTAGGATCCTCAAACCATTTCATCAAAAAGCATAAAGACGATGTCGATTTCGCTGCCCCTCATGCGACGTATAGGTGAAGACCAAATAGGTCGCAATCAGGAGGCGGACATGGCCAGGCAGCGCACACTCTCTCGACCCCCCGAACTAATCGCAGGAGGAGCGGCCCTCGTAGGGCTCGGGCTTCTCGTACTAGCCAACTTGGGCGGGACTGCTACTGCAAACCAATTGAGCTGCCCTCTTGGCGCTACCGCAGGCACCGCCCTGCAAGTGGTCGCATCTGTCGTTTTGACCGTCGCGTCACAAGCCTTACAGGCCCTCGTCTTCGATCCTCAGCGGTTCTTTCAGGGCTTCTTCCAGACGCTAGCATCCTTCTGGCTGCTGATCTTCGTCATCACGGGAGCGGTATTGTTGCGTGCCGCCTTTACGGATAAAGTCTAAACATCGACCGCCCAGCGAATATTTTCGAAAATTAGAAACCCACGCCCGTCGATTTCACCGCCCTTCTTTCGACGCGTATGTAGAGCCAGAGCTTAGCCGGTCACAATCTTCCGGCGCCCGGTTCACGATTCGGAGCACAAAGGAGAAGCTACAATGCGAGTCATGGTTATCGTAAAGGCCAGCAAGGAATCCGAGGCGGGCGACCTGCCTTCTCCAAAACTCCTGGCCGAAATGGGAAAGTTCAACGCAGAATTAAACAAAGCTGGCATGCTGCTCGCCGGCGACGGCCTGCATCCAAGTTCCAAAGGCAAGCGCGTCCGGTTTTCCAGACAGCACCGCACGGTGATCGATGGGCCTTTCGGCGAGACCAAAGAACTCGTCGGCGGTTACTGGATGTGGCAGGTGAAATCTATGGACGAGGCCGTAGAATGGCTCAAGCGCGCCCCGTTTGACCAGGAGACCGAGGTCGAAATTCGCCCGGTGCGCGAAGCCGCCGATTTTGCCCGGTGAACCTTTGTGAAAAGAGACAGGGCAAAAAAGTTGCTTCGGTATGTCGATTTCGTGAAGCATCATTCGACGCGTTAGTAGAGAGTCCAGGTTCAACCGGGCCGAAACCGTCCGGCAACCTAGCTCGCAGTTTAAAATCAGAATGGAGATATAACCATGCGATTCATGATGATGGTAAAGCACTCTGAAAAACTTTGCGGTCCTCCACCCAAGGCATTTATGGACCAGATGATCAAGATTTCCGAAGAAGCTATCAAGAACGGCACCATGGTCCTTAGTGGCGGGCTGGCTCCCCCGGCGACCAGCACCCGCGTGCGGCTTTCCCAAGGCCAAGTTACCCCGATCGACGGGCCGTTCACCGAGGCCAAGGAAATCGTAGGCGGCTTTGCGATTCTGGAGTTTAAGTCCAAGGAAGAAGCCATCCAGAGCGCGATAAACTTCATGGGCCTCCACAAGACTCACTGGCCCGGTTGGGAGGGCGAGACTGAAGTTCGCCAACTCCTCGGCCCGGAAGATTTCGCTCCCAAGCCATAACACCGCGCACATCGCCTTTGTGTGGGCGGCTTCACGCCGCCCTTCTCGGTCTGCGTGTACCCGTCTTGCACTGACCCATCGAACGTGATGTTATCGGTATTCATGACCGCCACCGATACTCATCGCGCCATCGATGCAGTTTGGAGGATCGAATCCTCCCGAATCATCGCCGGCCTTGCGCGCATCTTGCGGGATGTCGGCTTGGCCGAAGAACTCGCACAAGACGCCCTGGTCGCCGCGCTCGAGCAGTGGCCGCAGTCCGGCATCCCTGATAATCCAGGCGCCTGGCTGATGGCCGCAGCGAAACATCGCGCCATCGACCGCCTGCGCCGTAGCAAGTTGCTGGAACGTAAGCACGGAGAGCTTAGCCGCGAGCTTCAGGCGCGGCAGGAGAGGGCCGTGGCGGATTTAGAGACCACGCTCGACGATGACATTGGCGACGACCTCCTGCGACTTATGTTCACCGCCTGTCACCCGGTGCTCACTCCCGAAGCGCGCACTGCGATGACCCTGCGTTTGCTGGGAGGCCTCACCACGGACGAAATCGCGCGCGCTTTCCTGGTACCCGAACCGACCGTCGCCCAACGCATCGTGCGCGCCAAGCGCACCCTCGCCGAGGCGCACGTACCTTTCGAGGTTCCTCGCGGCACCGAACGCGCTGCTCGTCTGTCGTCAGTGCTTGAAGTCATCTACCTCGTCTTCAACGAGGGCTACACCGCGACCACAGGCAGTGATTGGCTTCGCCCAGCACTCTGCGAGGATGCCCTGCGTCTCGGTCGTATCCTCGCTGAACTCGCGCCCAAAGAAGCCGAAGTCCACGGCCTGGTCGCGCTAATGGAAATTCAGGCGTCGCGCTCCAGGGCGCGCGTTGGCTCTGCGGGTGAGCCCATCTTATTACTGGAACAGGACCGCTCGCTCTGGGATCAACTGCTCATTCGTCGCGGTCTGGCCGCACTGGAACGCGCCCAGGAACTCGGCAGTGCGCTCGGCCCGTACGCGTTGCAAGCAGCAATTGCCGCTTGTCACGCGCGTGCACGTACGCCAGAGGAGACGGACTGGCCACAAATCGTGTCCCTCTACGAAGAACTTGCCGAGGTTGCGCCGTCTCCGATAGTGGATCTGAATCGTGCGGTCGCGCTGGCCATGGCCGTTGGTCCGGCCGCCGGTCTCGAACTAATCGACACGCTCGGCTTGGAAGCGTCGCTCAAGTCCTACCACCTTCTACCCAGCGTGCGCGGCGACCTTCTTTTCAAACTCAGGCGCTTCACCGATGCACAATCCGAATTCCATCGCGCTGCATCCCTCACCCGCAACGCCCGCGAACGCGAATTTCTACTCGACCGCGCCCGCGCCTGCACCACAGAATCGTCGTGAAGCGTGGCACAGCCATTCCTGGCTGGGCGCTTAACCGTCCCGCGCATCCTGACGGGTACGCCGACACCTTTGCCCTGAGCGAAGCCAAAGGTTCGGTTTCACGTGTGGGTCTTGGGTTCTTCAAGGCCCAATTGATCATTCCCTTCCACTTGGCCCTTGGCCTGAAGGACCGTGCCCAACTGCCGCTCGAATACCGTCCGGTCGAAAGAGCCGTCTTCCCGGCATGGAACCCAACTCTCCGTTAACGGAACAGACCGCCATTTCCAGCTTGGCAAGAAATCGTCACCCGACAGGCTCACAGGCTCAAAAATCTTCATCCGGTCGGAAATAAGCGCCGCGCAAAAACTGAAACATCCCCTGGCCATGATCAGAATGTCCGCTTCGATCAATTCCTGCATCGTCCACACCGCGTCCACATCGAGAAATAATTCGACGCCGGGCAACGATAGCTCGGCAAAGTCAGCATTGGTTCCTTGCGAGTACACGCCAATTCGATATTTAACCTTGTGAGCATCGAGAATTGATTTCACCGCGGCCATGGTTCGTAAGATTGTTTCGTTATCAGTGAAGTAATCGGAATTGTCGCTGGACACATCGCCGCGACGTACGTGCACTGCCACCACCAACTCATCCGTCGTTCGCGGAGATTTATTCAGATAATATTTGCGCCTGAATTCAGGAATAAGAGCTTTGAAAGCGTCGGCCAGTTCGTTCCCGCGGCGCCGCCACCCGAAGCACAGGTCGAGCTCGGTAAAGCTGTAACAAAAGTTGACGACCTGATACCTCTCAACGTCGCAAGCAGCCTCTCCCGCACCCGGATTGAAAAACGTTTCCCACGCGGCGGCCCATTCTTCCATCGGACGCTCGGCATGTTGAATCACACTGAACGGCGTATGCAGATACGAGAGACCGAACGAACGCGCGAAATTGATCGCATTCATGAGCATCAGCGCCTGCGAGCCGGCCCCTTCACTCCGAAGCCCCGTGCAGGTGATTTTGCGTATGGGCCGGATTCCGGTCACGTGTAAAACGTACTGTCGCAAGAACAAGCCGTTTTCGTCGAACTCGATCTTGCGGCCCAAGAGAAACTTGATGCCGTTCTTCAGCCATCGCCATGCAAAGCGGCAACTCGCCGCGGCCAGGAACCGCAGCACAAGATACCCTTGCTTCGCGCCGTCTCGCGCAAAACCGGAGGAGTTTACATTTTCCCTCCCGCTTTCCCCGCCAGTATGCATGTTCGTCATCAAGCTGAATTTCCGGTTTGCACCATTCGTTTGTGCATCGTACGCTTCTCACGTCCTCTACACAACGAATCGGCCACCAAAGCAGGTACCACCGGAGATCGGGATACTCAGGAGACTTGGGACACTGAGGAGGGCTTGGGAATGGCACAAAGAAGCAGCTTCGCCCAGATGAAAGCGGAGCAAACACGAATGACCGAAAGTTGGAAGGCCGAAGGCCGTCTGAGCGAAGCCTGGGCGGTCGCCGACCCGGAAATTGTCGAGATTTTTTCGGCTGGAGTCGCTTTCGGCGTCGAAGCGGGGCGTCGCGGTCGTAGTGATCCGGCTTATTCACCGGATGAATGGCGCCGCGCGCTGCGCGAGGCCGTGGAAAAAGCCGCCGAACTGGAAGACAAGCTCGAAAAGGCCAGAGACGCCATGCTCAGAAATGCCAAAGACTAAGGCCGCGATTCCCCCCACGAACCGCGCGCTGACTTTTGTAGCGGCCGCCTTCTGAGGCTGGCGCCTTTTTGATCATCCAGACACATTGCACACAGGAAAAGGCTCTGTTCTAGACCGGGTTTCTAACCAGCGGCACGTACCGAAGCCACTAACCCTGTCGCGTTCTTCAATGAACGTAATAGCCGCTCTTGGACAGAATCACGTAATCGTGCCCCTTTTTTCCAAACGATTGCGCCAAACGAACGTCCAGTTTGTGTGGTTTCCCCGAGGCCCCGGTGGCCTTCGTGTAGTATCCGAGCGTATAGCGCGTCTTGATTCGGTTAATCAACGCCTGAAATACCTCATCCAGATGCGCAACATCCTTCACCTCGAAGATTTCTCCGCCGGTCTGCTCCGTAACGCTGCGGATGTTCACTAGCCCAGGAACCATGGCCGCGGCGAACAGCGTCCCCGCCGGGTTGTATCCGGGTATCTTCAGATTGTAGACGGTCGCATCCGCAGCGATTGTTTCGGTGACGATGTCGCGAGTTCCCTGTCCACCTGCGCTGGTGCCCACGTCGTCGCTGATCAAAATGATCACGCGGCGGCCTTTTGGTGGCGCGCCCAACAGGTACTTGGAGGCGACAAAGATGCCGTCATTGATATTCGTCGCGCCGCCAACCTGGAAAGCATTGATCTGTCGCGCAATCTCGGTCTTGTCCTTGGTGAATGGCACGCGCAACTCCGCTTCGGTGGAAAAGGTAAACAGCGCCACCTCGTCTTCGGGTTTGAGCGCCGCAAGTGCGATGTTGGCCGCATCCCGCAACGGCCCTAAAAACGGACCGATCGAATCGCTTAAATCCAGAACAAGCGCCACATTCAGCGGCAATTCGTCCCGGCTAAACACTTCAATATTTTGCGGGACGCCATCTTCGCGAAGTTCGAAAGCCTCTTTCTTCAGATCGCCCATGATTTTGCCGGCCTTGGTCTTCACCGTGGCGTCCAGCAATACCAGGTTCACATCCACGCGAATAACATTCGCGTCTCGTTTCTCGTCTTGCTGGTCTTGTTCATCCTGAGCCACTACGCTTCGCGAAAAGCACACCACGAAAGCGGCGGCCAAAACGATCCGAATGCTCAAGCGCATTATGTTCCGCAACATTATGAACATGTCATTGAAGCTGGAATATTCACTCTCGAATCTATCGTCGCACAATAAGATTACCACCCTGGCTAACTCCTCGTTCGAGGCACTCCTTTCCTCTACAAGAAATTGACTTCGCAGCGATTCGCGCATGCCGTTTGTCCTGCAAACTGCCGGAGTGGCTGGCAGGAACTGGTGTCCCCTCGCTGATTTGCGGGCCCTGGGTATCCAAACACGTGCTGGCGATGGAATTTCCCACCGGCATTCTGAAAAATCAAATAACTGGGACTAAAGGAGATGACTATGAAAAAATTCTCGATTGGGTGCTTGTTCGTTCTTCTCGCATTGGGCAGCGCTGCATGGGCGCAGAGCGGCGGCACCGAAAAGGCTGTCGCCGGACTGGAACAGCAGTGGCTGCAAGGTCAAAAAACAAACAATCCTGACCTTGTCGCTCCGCTGCTGGCCGACAAAATCGTGGTGACGCAGTCCGATGGCAAAGTCACCGATAGGTCCGAGACTATTGCCATCTACAAGAAAACGAAATGGGACAGCGTCGACTACACCGATGTGAAAGTAACCGTATACGAGCGCTTTACCGACACTTGGGTAAAAATGCCCAGCGGCAAATGGCAATGTGTTGCGAGTCATGTGTCACCGGTAATGTAAGCAGCGCGAAACTTGAGGAGGCCGCTCTCCGTAGGGCGGCCTCACTGCCGGCCATTTCCAAAATTAAATACGAAGCGCACCATCTCTGGGTTACCGTTGAGGATGGTGAGCACACACCATGACCTTCGATAGCAATGGCTCGGTATGCCGTTCCCAGGTGCCCTACTCTTCCCCGTGGCGAGTCTCCATCCTCATCGTCATCTTCGTTTTCGCAGTGACAACAGGTTCTAGCAGCTCGTCTCCGCCAGCCATAAAATCGTCAGGCATCGCTCGGGAACAAAACAACGCGGACGAGCCTGACCCGCATTTCTACGCGAACGCACATCCCTACGTCGATCAATCGCTGGAGGAGTTGGCGAAACAAATTCCGGAGTTACGCAAAATTCAGCCAGCGCCCGATCCGCAGGCATTGCCCGCAATCTTGGCAAAGACCGCTGGCAACGTAGACAGCTTTTTCCACGATGTAGTGGATCTTACCGCTCAGGAGGAGATAACGCTGGAGCGATTGAACGGCAGAAGCGGGTTCGGTGCGCGTGAACAAGTGCACGACAATTATTTAATTCTTCGACGCGACGGCGGGAGCAGCGCGGACATCGCCGAATATCGCATGGATTCTGATGGCAATCCCACTGACCAGACAGGTGTGAACAAAGGCTACGTAGTCACCGTTGGGTTTGCGTTGGCCTGCAACTATCTCTCCACTGCCTACCAGCCGGAATCGACATTCCGCTATCTGGGCGACCAAAAGGTCGGCAATCGAGACACCTACGTCCTGGCATTCGCCCAGAAGCCGGGAGAAGCCAGCCTATTTGTCACTCTATCCAAACGCAGCGGCACGAGAGTGAGTATGTTAATGCAGGGGATCGCGTGGGTGGACAAGAGCAATTTCCAAATCATCCGCATGCGAACGGATCTGCTTGCACCGCATCCCGAAATTAGCCTTGACGAACAGATGACAGAAGTAACTTTCAGCGAAGTACAACTTCTGGATGTTGCCACTCCCCTGTGGCTGCCCAGCGAGGTGAAGGTCAACCTCAAATTCAAAATGCCTGAGGTCGGTCGCAACAAGTTCTTTGAACTAACGTACCGGAATGAACATCGCTACACCGACTACCGGCGTTATCGTGTGTCCGTAAAAATGGTCGTCCCTCAATAGTCGCGGAATCTAAACCCTCGTGGGCCCATGTCGTCAGCGCACCGGGCATCGCCAGCTCTCGATCCTCTTATTAAACGTTTCTGAATTCGCGCACGGATAGCTATCCTTACACTCCGTACATGACCGCATCCCTCTTGCTGGAAATCGCCGTTCAGTACCTCGAAACCGCCCGCGCTGCCGAACGCGGCGGCGCACAGCGCATCGAACTTTGTGCGCAACTCGACCGTGGTGGAACCACTCCATCCGTAGAATTGCAGCGCGAGGTCCGGAAGGCGGTGCAAATCCCGATTCACGTTCTGATCCGTCCCCGCGATGGTGACTTTGTCTATTCGGAAGACGAAATGGAAAGCATGAAGCGGCAGATCGAAACTGCAAAAGCGAACGGCATGAATGGCGTCGTTCTCGGCATACTAAACGCGGACCAGTCCATCGATATCGAACGAACCCGCGAACTCGTAAAACACGCAACTCCGCTGCCGGTCACCTTTCACCGCGCCTTTGATGAAACTCCAGATCCCTTGCAAGCCTTTAGCGAAGTTATTTCAACCGGCGCGGCTCGAATCTTGACCTCTGGCGGCGCGAAAGACGCGGTAGCAGGCTCGGCGAAGTTGCGAGAGCTTGTGCAAGCGGCCGGCGACCGCATCATCGTCATGCCAGGAGGCGGTATCCGCGCGGAAAATATGGCCGGCGTCCTCCGCGTCACTGGAGCCCGTGAAATTCATTCCGGCCTCGGCACCGTCATGGACTACAACGCCCAAG
>Ga0070765_100000203_pt1 | contig 36385 bp, 21 predicted proteins | sample HubBroMetageWFT5_FD_71516 | JGI IMG/M metagenome (GOLD analysis project Ga0070765, IMG submission 71516) | Warmed and freeze-thawed soil microbial communities from the Hubbard Brook experimental Forest, New Hampshire - Hubbard Brook CCASE Soil... | ecosystem: Environmental > Terrestrial > Soil...
CCCTATGGGTTCTGAGTGACATGGCTCTCAATATTTTTCATCTGTGCGGTCCAGCCGGCTTCGTTCATCCGGAACGCTTCAAGACGCCGGTTCGCCGGGATTTTGTCGAAGCCCGACTCCGTAAGCAGCAGCCGACAGCCGTCCGGAATCCTCTCGAGCACAAATTCGACGAGAGTCGGTGTCTCACCTGAGTAGTCAGTCTTTGGATCAACAGCGTAGGGATGCCAGGTGAAGGAGAAGAGCCGTTCACGCTCCATACGTTTAACGATCGCCACCCACTCAAGGTGTTCGTAACCTGGATGAGTGACAAAACCGCGCGAGACCTGTCCCGGCACGAAGGGACTTTCTAACTTCACACGAAACCACTCGCCGAATTCCCGATAGTCCGTCAATGCGCGCCAAACTCGCGAGACTGGCGCTCTGAGTTCAATTCGCTTTTCGATACGATCGCTCATAAATACGCAACCTCCTAGTTGCATACTAGCAAATCGGATCGACAAAGGCAATGGGAGAATGTGAGTGAAATAAAACAGAAAATCCGTTATTTAAACCTGACGAAGCGTTTCCCCACCTCCTGTACACCTTTATACCCGCTACTATTAAGTTGCACATATGTGGCGAGCTGACACATGCAATCTCGCCTGAGTGCAAATGAATATTTTCCGGGACCGTCGAAGTTGATCCCGGTTAAGGAAGTTGTTCGGCTATTCCGTTCGTTGTTCACCGGTAGTCCCGCGACGATAATGCATCGACCGGGGTCTTCGCCTGTGCGGAATCATGAAATCCTTTGGCAGATATCGGGAGCGCGCCGATAGATATCGCGTCGACACCACAAGCTCCATAGGCTTCCAGATTCGATTCCGAAATCCCGCCGCTCGCTTCCACGAGAGTGTGATCCCACAGACCCTCTCTATGGTGCATGTCGAGAATGGTCGAGATAACATGACGCCGGAGTTACAATTTTTGTTTATGCGAACAATCATTACGCCGGCTTCGCGCCAGCAACGGTTGAATTGTTTCGGAAGATCGGGGCGGAGAAGGGGATAGAACTTCCGCGGCGCGACGTTCAGTTGCCGATGAAACTTGGCGCAATTCCCTCCTGTGCCACGGTGTTGCTTCTTATTCGGCGCGAGCGGGTTCTAAGTAAAAAATATTTGCTAGCACCCGGTCGATTTCAATTTTCGCTGGCTGATTAGTATAGTGAGGGGACTTCTCGCCGGTAATTCCCGTTGATCGGAGCGCGCCCATCGGTTTCTCCGATGTTGCTCCGTTTCCCGTACGGCCCGCAGGTGGCCCGGACGCCATGGGGACAACGCTGTTCGAAGCGCGAGCTTTGGTGTCTCAAGGAGACGACCAACTACGAAGGCCACGCTCCCTTGCGATCAAATTTAAACAGCAATAGTGAAGCCGATGTCGCCAAGGCGGTTGCATACGGCAAGAGAATCAAACTCTATCCGCTCTCGAAAGCCACCCACCCATCCGAGGCGCAGTTCGTCGTAAAGCCGGAAATAGCGCTTGATCTCCGCTCGTTCGACAGCGGCTTTGTTTGCTTTTTTCACGCTGCCGATTGCTTCCTGAATGTTGCAGGGTGATGGAAATATGAACGGGGTTTTTTAGCAGTGGAGCCCCTTCGCTCTGACCTTCGGGACAATTGGAGGCTGCGACGCGTTTAACTACGCGACCCTTCGCAAAAGGTTGCACTTGCGAAAGGTCGCGCAGTAGGACACAGCTATATTACACAGTTGGTTATTCGAGGAACATGCTGAATGTGTTGTGAATGGTTGACGTTCCCACAGTGGTTGTTATTGTGACAGTGGCTTCGCCTTTGACCGGATTTACGCATGTCTCCGTACTTCCTGCGCAAAACCCATTGCCGGGCCCCGTTGGATCTCCGAGCGTACCGAAAGCCATATCAAGGTACACCAGGACGAGTCCGCCCGCGGGAGACTGGTTGGCGCCAAAATCAAGCGGACCCGTATCCAAGATGAATTCCTTGCCCTGCTTCACGACGACCGAGGCGATTAGGTGGGAAGTGTTGTTCCCGGTGTCATCCTCGTAGAACCACAGGATCTGACCACAAGGTGCGTACGCAGAACTATCGTCGTCGCAGGCTGCCAGCGATTGCGTGTAAAACGGCAGACCGATCACGACTCCACCAGGCGCGATGCCCGTGCAATCGGGCTCGCCGGAAAAGCAGGGCCACTCATCAGCTCCAGTTCCATCCGTAGGTGGCAGAGCGCCAAAATTTGCGAACAGCGGCTTTAGTGTTTTGGCTTCTACTACATTTGCGTGCACACCGGACTTAGGCACAATGCGAACGTGCGCGTGATAAGGTTTTTCTTGCGCGAGCGCCGGTCGCCCGCAAGCAAAGAAGGCAGCCAGAGCGAGAGTAGCAAGCAATTGAAACAAACGTGACTTTGTCATGAGGATCCTCCATTTGAATATATGAAGCCGACGAACATTCTGAAAATACACAACGACTGCCAAGACCTGAATGGGGTGCTATTTACCGTTCGCGTGGTAAAGGGTCTGGTGACTGGGCCATAAGGCTCCGACGATCGCACCAGTTGCGCCGCCGACCGCTGCAAAGATCCCGGCGGCTCCGCCTCTTCCAATCGGATCAATACAGAACGTCTCGTTTGGCTTACAACTCGTATATACCCCCGCGCCGATTCCTGCTCCGGCCCCTGCGCCTATCGCGGCGCCGATAGCTGCGTTGCGCAAACGATGCTTGTTTTCCATAAGCTTCACGATGCGAACGTCCGTTCTCTGTATGGTCTGCTCGCCGCCCGGGTCTTGTAACGAAATCGCCGTGTCGGAGACGCTCACGAACGTCCCGAAGACTTTTTTAGAGTTCATTTCAACCACTTGGATTTTGTGCCCGGGCGCCAAGCCGCTGAAATTTTCCCAGGATCTTTTATTGCTTTGCGCGTGCACTACAAACGGCATTCCTAAAACGCAAAGGACAATTCCTAGTTTTCGAAGTATCTTGAAATGATCAGGCGAGGCCACGCGCTCACTCTTGCGTCGGGCACTTGAGGGGCAGAAGCGCCGAGAACTTTGACTCCGATCGGTCCGTTTTTCCGTCATCTCGCGAGTTAATGGAACTTCGAGTTCGATGTTTGTCATAGTATTCGTTCCTCCGGTCGTCCTTGAAATTGCGTAAAGCATCTTCAGCGAAAGCCAGATTCCGTTCCTTCAATGCGCACAGTTGATCAGCGAAATAAGAACAGCGGCAGTGATCAACATTTGGAAGAACCACGAAACCGTCAGCCACACCCGGTACTCATTTAGAGCGCCGAGCACGATCGCTGCGTGCGAGAGACCGGACCGCCCAAAAAGTTGGCAGGTCTTGGCCCACTTTTCTGGCATAGCGATAATTGAGTGAATGGCAAGTGTCATAGTTATCATCGTGGTCGCCTCCAAAGCCCAGATGTCAGCGCGACTTCCACGCACGAAGGTGCAGCTTGACGGCCATTTGGGGTGACACTGCCGGTAGGCTCGGGAGGTCACGAAGCGCAATGAATGGTGCTATATTCGCCATATAGAACACTTGCTATGTCTCTGACTGCCGAAAATCCGTCGGCCGGGCATTTGGGTCTGCTCTACCGGGTGTCGCGAACCCTCCTGAAGGAAGGGGAATACGGCGAACTTCTTTCCGGGCTTCTCGACACACTGATTGAAGGACTAGGCGCGGACCGAGGGTTTGTAGTTGTCCGCGAGGGTAGAGAATTCAGGGCGACTGTAGCGCGAAACTTTCGTAGTGAGGCGTTATCGCGTGCCGAAGAGGTAGTCAGCCGGTCGATCGCCCGGAACGTGATGGAGAGTGGGAAAGCAGTTTTGATCGGAGACGCCTCGACGACGGAGCCTTACAGCAAGCAGCCGAGCATCCAGCAACTTTCGCTGCGATCTGTTTTATGCGCGCCCCTGGTGGCGAGTGATGAAGCGTTTGCGCTTATTTATCTGGAAAATCGCCGCGTCAGTAATTGTTTTACGGAGGACCAACGGAATTTGCTGGATGAAATTTGCGAGTTAGCCGCACCACGGTTGCGAGCTGCGGTAGCAATGAGCCAAGCGCAGCGGCGCGCCGAGGTTTTAGAACATACTCATAGTCAATCGGACGGCATATTGACTGCTGATCCCGAGATGGCGCGCGTCTTGCAAACCGTACACCAGATCGCAACTACCGATCTGTCCGTTCTGATCGAAGGAGAGACTGGAACTGGAAAAGAATTAATCGCCAGGGCGGTCTATCGGCATAGCGCACGAGTAAAAGGGCCCTTTATTGCATTGAACTGTGCGGCAGTTCCGGCAACGCTTATCGGATCTGAACTCTTCGGCTTCGTACAAGGTGCGTTCACCGGCGCGAATCGCGACCGGGTTGGATTTATAGGAGCGGCGCACCGGGGCACGTTTTTTCTGGATGAGATAGGCGACTTGCCACTCGATCTGCAGCCGCATTTGCTGCGGGTGCTGCAGTCGGGTGAGTTTACCCGGCTCGGCAGCTCCCGGACCGAACAGGTGGATGTTCGTTTTATCGCCGCTACAAATCGCGATCTTGAAAGCGAAGTGAAGGCAGGTAAATTTCGTGCCGATCTGTTTTACCGCCTTTCAGCCATTACGCTTCGGTTGCCACCCTTGCGGGATAGGCCACATGACATAAAGCTACTCGCCGAACAATTCATTCGAACTTCAGCAGGGCGCTACGGAAGACCAACGCCTCGCCTGGCGGAGGATTGTTTAGCGGCATTAGCGGCCTACAGTTTTCCCGGAAATGTGCGGGAACTGGAGAGCGAAATGGCGCGGCTGGCAGCGATGTCGCTCGCGGATGTTCCCTGTGGTGCAGACTCGCTAAATGAAAGAATTCGCAGTCGCGGCAATGGCCAGCCCGCGACCTTGACGCAACCAACGCCTTTTGCTCCGATGTCTTTGCAAGAGATGGAAAAGCGGCTGATTACGTGCGTGTTGGAACACACCGAAGGGAACCGCACGCGTGCAGCCGAGATACTCGGGATCAGCCGCGAAGGGTTGAGAACCAAACTGCAGCGATTGGACATTCCTGGCGATTCTGAATCCTCTTCGTGACGTCACGCCGTCATAAAACGATTCCTGGTACATCCGCGCGATAACAGTTTGATTAGCTAACTTCTTCGTCCACGCTTCGATTGACTTGTGCGGAAGCGAATTCTAACATGCGTCGAATGACAGCCCCCCCTTCTCCTACAGGAAGAGTCCTAGGGCACTATCGCATCGAAGGGCATCTGGGTGCAGGCGGGATGGGAGTGGTTTATTCCGCGTACGATACCGTCCTGCAACGTAGAGTCGCGATCAAGGTCATGGGAAACCGCGCTCTTGTGGATCAGACCGCGCGCGACCTACTGCTGCATGAAGCCCGGACCGCTTCGTCCCTGAATCATCCCAACATTTGTACGATCCATGAAGTCGGCGACTCCGACGGTGAAGCTTATATTGTTATGGAGCAAGTGGATGGTCAGCCGCTCAGCTCCCTAGTGGGGACCACGGGGCTACCGCCGGACACCGTCGTTCGTTACGGGATACAAATCGCGGATGCGCTCGATCATGCTCACCGGCACGGCATAGTTCACCGCGACCTGAAAAGCACAAACGCGGTGGTTACCCCGGAAGGCCGAGTGAAAGTTCTGGATTTCGGTTTAGCTGCGCGCTTGCTTGACAACGAAATACAGGAAGCGACCTCGTCGAAAGCGCCATTCTTGACGGAGTCAAGAATGATTGTGGGAACGCTGCCCTACCTTGCTCCGGAATTGCTGCGCGGCGATCCCGCGGACGCGCGCACCGATACGTGGGCGCTGGGTGTTTTGCTGTATGAAATGGCCAGCGCAAGTTACCCCTTTCGGGGACGTACGGCGTTCGAGATGAGTTCAGCAATTCTGCGAGAATCTCCCGCACCGCTTCCTGCCGGCTTTCCTTCCAATCTGAGCGGGGTGATCTTGCATTGCTTGGAAAAATCCCCGAACGATCGGTACCAGCGAGCGAGTGAGGTGCGATCGGCACTGGAGGCTGTACAGTTCTCCCATCCGCCCCCTGTGCCACCGGCTACCGAACAAAATTTCCGCTTTATAGCTTGGTTCTTTCTTCTCGCGCCTCTGCTCTCAATTGCTCTTGCCCTCGGTTTCAACTGGAAAGGTTCGCGTGAATGGCTTTTCCATGGCGGCAAAAAGCCGGCGGCCCCAGTTTCGGTAGCCGCTGCGAAGCCCCGCAAATCGCTAGCCGTTCTAAATTTTCAGAATGCCTCGAGACGCGACGAAGAAAAATGGCTTTCCACAGCTCTTGCCGGAATGCTTGCAACGGAACTTTCAGCGGGAGAAAAGCTAAGAATCATTCCCGCGGAAAATGTCACTCGTATGGAGCGCGACCTTGCTTTGAGCGATACGGACACACTCGCGAGCGACACCCTAAAACGTGTGCGTAACTTCGTGGGCAGTGACCTAATACTCGCGGGCAGCTATACCACGCTGGGAAAACTATCAGGAGGACAGCTCCGTCTGGATGTTCGCCTTCAGGATGCTGCAACGGGTGAAACTCTCGCCTCGGTGGCGGAGGCAGGTAGTGAGATAAATCTGTTTGATTTGGTTTCGCGTGTGGGCGCAGATCTTCGGAACAGGTTGGGTGTGGGAGCGATGGCCCCCGTAGACGCCGCTACGGTTCAAGCGAGCTATCCCACCAGTCCTGAAGTTGCGCGTCTTTATGCGCAAGGCCTTTCGAAACTGCTTGTTTTTGACTCGCTCGATGCTCTGCCTCTCTTGCAAAAAGCTGCCGCCGCGGATCCGAAATTCCCGTTGGCCCACATCGCGCTTGCGCGCGCATGGCTAGCGCTCGGATACGACGCGCGCGCTAAGGATGAGGCCAAACTTGCCTTCGAGTTATCCGGCAATCTAAGCCGTGAGGAACGCTTGCTTGTTGAAGGCCAATACCGAGAGATGACACGGGACCGGCAAGTCGCGATCGAAATTTATCGTACTCTGACAGGCTTTTTCCCTGATGATGCCGAATATGGTTTGAGACTCGCCAATGCGCAGATACGCGGAGGCGAGCCGAAGGATGCGATAGTCACCATTGCAGCGCTAAAAACATTACCTCCTCCGCAGAGTGATGATCCTCGAATCAGCCTTTCGGAAGCTTGGGCGATGTCGGTATTGGGCGATTCCAAAGGGCAGTTAAGAGCTGCTGAAAAAGCGTCGAATCAAGCGTCTGTTCTAGGTTCCAGATTTGTGGAGGCAAGCGCCAAGCTCTCCGAGGGTAGCGCTTATTTAAATCTGGGAGAAAAAGAAAAGGGTTTGGCATCCTGGGAAGAGTCTCGCCGGATTTGGACTTCCGCGGGCTATCCCGGCGAAGTGGCCAAGACGCTGATCAATACCGGCATCGTTTTTTATCAAGACGGGAATATGCCGGAAGCAAAGAGACGCTACGAAGAAGCCCTCTCTATCTGGCGCACCACAGGTAACAAGGCCGGCGAAAAGACCGCGTTGGCTAATTTGGCAAATCTAAAGGACGACGAAGGCGATCTCGCCGGGGCAAGACAGATGCAGCAAGATTCGCTAGCGATCTCGCGCGAAATCGGAGATACGGGAGATGTTGCGCTCACGCTGGTCGATCTTGGCGACGTCCAGATTGGCTTGGGGGATCCTTCCGGAGCAATCGCGAATGATCGCGAGGCTATTAAGCTTGCGCGTCAACTCGACGACCGTTGGACCTTGACGGCGGCTCTCGCCCACATCTCCCGAGCCTTTTATCTATCTGGAGATCTTCCAAGTGCGAAACAATCGGTCCAGGAAGCGCTCGAGATGAGTCGCCAAGCCAATGACAAGCCCCGCGAGGCGCGGACTTTGGCCATCTGGGGAGAAATTCTCATGGCCGAAGGCGATTTCCACCAATCACGCAGGAACTTAGAACAGTCGCTCCAAATCCGCAATGAGATTGAGGAGAAGAGCAACGCCGCAGCATCCCGTCTGCAATTGGCTTCGCTGTCGATCGAAGAAGGAAACCCCTCCGATGCTGAACATGTTGCGCGTGAAGTACGGGACGAATATCGGAAGGAAGGGCATCCGGACGATGAAGTCGCCGCAGCTGTAGTATTGCTACAAGCCCTGTTGGCAGGGAAGAAATCTCCTGAGGCTCAGAAGGAACTAGGAAATACAAAATTGCTTTCATCTAAGTCTCAAAATGTTCCCAATCGCCTGGCGCTCGGAATCATCAATGCCCGGATCCAAGCTGCCGCTGGAAAGCCGGAGGATGCTCTTCAAAGCCTTGCGATGACGATGCGCGAAGCAGTGAAAAGCGGATTCGTTCCTAGCCAGTTTGAGGTTCGACTAGCTCAGGCCGACATCGAGCTTAACTCCGGAAAGCCGGGTTCAGGTCGCGCTGAACTCACAAGACTTAAGAAAGATGCAGGGGGGAAAGGTTTTGATCTAGTCGCTCAAAAGGCAACAGTGTTGATGACCCAGAAATAGCCACAGGCCCTGAACATCTGCTGCCTCGATGTTTCAAGTCCCGCCGCTCAAGTGCCCAATAACAGTTCTTTTGCGCCAGCCTTCGCCCTGGCAACGAACCAACGTATGCAGGACTCGGGGCTTGCATCGATTCCGTTCTGGAAATCTCAAATCCGGCGCTGCCTTACTCTCTAGGGCATTGAACGGGCAATAGCCGAGCAGGGAATGGCCGTTCTTAGCTTACTGGCTTAGCGGGCTCGGGGGCTGTAGGCGAGATGGGGGGCAGCCAGTAGCTCGCCAGGACCGGTATCACGAAGAGGATGGCGAGCGGCGAAGTGACCATCCCTCCGACGACGACGCGAGCGAGCGGCTGCTGCGCTTGCACTCCGATGCCGGAGGAGAGGGCGGCGGGGAGAAGTCCCAGGCCAGCTGCCGCGCAAGCCATTATCACGGGGCGCATTTCCGCGAGGCCGCCGCGCTCGATGGCAGCGAGCATCGAGAGTGCTCCCCTTTCTTTGCGGCGAATTCCGGAGATGAACACAACGCCGCCCAGCGTGCAAACTCCGATCACGGACGCGAATCCGACCGCAGCGGAAATGCTGAAAGGCGTGCGCGTAACGAGAAGCGAGAGCACTCCGCCGGTGAGACCGAACGGCAGCATGGCGAGGACCAAGAGGGCGTGACGCAGTGAATTGAAGGCGGTGAAGAGGAGCGCGAGAATCACGAGCAAGCTAACGGGAATAATCACAGCAAGGCGGCGCTGCTCTTTTTTGAGGCTGTCGTATTCGCCAGCCCACTCGATGTGATACCCCTCGCCAAGATGAATCTGCTTGTCGAGACGGCTCTGCACATCCTGAATCGTGCTGGCAAGATCGCGCCCGCGAACGCTGAATTTCACCGGGATGTAGCGTTGGCTGTTTTCACGGTATATGGTAAAGGCGCCTTCGCGCAGCGAAACATCGGCAACCTGGCCGAGAGGGACGCGATTGCCTTCGGGCGTGGACAGCAGGATATTGCGAATCGCTTCGGGAGTGCGTCGAAATTCGGGCTGGTAGCGAACGACGAAATCGAAGCGGCGGTCGCCTTCAAGAATTTGCGTGGGCGCCGTGCCGCCGATGGCGGCTTGCACCGCGGCGTTGACGTCGGCGGCCATAAGGCCGTAGCGGGCGCTGGCGGCACGGTCGATTGAGACGACCAATTCTGGCTGGCCGGTCTCCTGGAAGACGCCGAGGTCGGCCACACCCGGAACCTTGGCCATGAGGTCGCGAATCTCGCCGGCCTTCTCGACGAGGACGTCGATATCGTCCCCGAAGAGCTTCAGGGAATTTTCGCCCTTCACTCCGGACATGGCTTCTTCGACGTTGTCCTGGATATTCTGCGAGAAATTGAAATCGACGCCGGGAAACTTTTCAAGCTGGGAATCCATGCGACGAATGAGCTCGTCCTTGGCTAGACCCCGGGGCCAGTCACCGGGCTTTTTTAGTGAAACCATGAGTTCGATGTTGTTGAAGGTGGTGACGTCCGTACCGTCGTCAGGGCGCCCCGTTTGCGAGACGACCTGGGTGACCACAGGAAAACTGAACAGAATCTCGCGAATGTCGCGCGCCATTTTCGTGGAGGCTTCGTAGGAGACGTCCTGAGGGAGCGTGGCGCGAACCCATAGGTTGCCCTCTTCGAGTTTGGGCATGAATTCGCCGCCGAGGAAGGAGCCGAGTGCAAGAGTGGCGGCGAGGAAAGCGCCCGCGATTCCGATGGTTGTTTTCCTGTGCGATAAAGCCCAACGCAGCGACGACGCGTAGTGCTTGGTCAACCAGTTCACGATCCAGGTGTGATGGCCGCGAACTTTTTCCGGGCGCATCCACGAAGCGAGCACGGGCGCAAAAAAGACGGCGAAGATCAGCGCGCCGATCAGCGCGAAGCCGTAGGTCTCCGACATGGGAGCGAAGATTTTTCCCGGCACGCCTTGCATGGTGAAAAGAGGAATCAGCGCCACGATGATGACCATGACCGAAAACAGGACGGGGCGAACCGCTTCGGAGGTAGCATCGGCGACTAAATCCCGCGCGGAATCGTCAACCGTGGCCGCCTGAAAACGGCGATAGATGTTTTCCAGAACGATTACGGAAGCGTCTACGAGAATTCCGAAGTCGATTGCGCCGATGGAAATGAGGTTGGCTGAGCCGCCGCTAAGCACCATGATGGCGAAGGCAAAAAGAAGCGAGCACGGAATTGTGAGCGCGGCGATCAAGGAGATGGGAATATCGCCGAGGAAAATAATGAGAATCACGGTGACGAGTGTCAGGCCCAGGATCACCACGTGACGAACGGTATCCGTGGTCATGTGAATCAGATCGGTGCGGTTATACAGCGTGACGAGCTTCATGCCGTGCGGGAGAAGCCCGCCGTTCAATTCTTTCAATTTCACGTCGAGCTGGCGAAGAGCGGGCAGGGATTTCTCGCCGCGCTGGAGAAGCACGATTCCTTCGACTGCGTCATCGTCATGGTTCACGCCTACCTGTCCGAGTCTGGGCTGCGATCCTTCGTGGACGTCAGCAACATCACGCAAATAAACGGGGACGCCGTTGCGCTCGGTGATGAGCACACTCTGCATTTCGGGAATGGAGCGGAGAAGGCCGAGGCCGCGAACGTTGACGCTTTGATCACCCATGGTGAGGTAATTGCCGCCGACATTAGCGTTGCTCGAGCCAACGGCCGCAAGCACCTGCGAGAGTGTGACGTTGTATTGAATGAGCTTGCGCGGATCGATTTCCGCGATGTACTGGCGCGTGCTTCCGCCGAATGCGGTGACGTCGATGATGCCAGATACTTGCTTAATCTGGCGGCCGACGAACCAATCTTGTGCGGCTTTGATTTCGTTCAGAGAGTAGCCGTCACCAACGAGACGATAACGATAAATTTCGCCAATGGGCGACCAGGGAGAGAGCTGTGGCGAGAGGTTGGCCGGCAAAGTGACAAGTAGAAGACGGTTCAACACTTCCTGGCGGTCCCAGTAGTAGTCGCTGTCATAGTTGAAATAGAGTTTTACATCGCTCAATCCGAAAATCGTAACGGAGCGAACATACTGAAGGCGTGGAACTCCGAAGAGAACGGTCTCGATGGGGACCGTGACCTGACGCTCCATTTCCTCTGCGGACCAAGAGGGATTTTGCGTAATCACTTCGACCAGAGGAGGCGAAGGATCGGGATAGGCTTCGATGTCCAAGCGGAAGAAAAGGACAAAACCAGCGACCAACCAGGCGAGCAGCGCTACGATCATGAGCGGACGGTAGCGAAGGAGCGAGGCGATCAGGTTGCGCATTGCGGACTAATCCTGGGCGGCGCGCAGGAGAAGCGCTCCCTGGGAAACGATAGTGTCACCAGGATTCATGCCAGAGAGAATTTCGAGCGAGCCGTCCACCGTGCGACCGAGTCTGACGGCGCGCCGCTCGAAGTGACCGTTTCCCTTCCCGACAAAGACGTAAGAATTGGCAGCTTCACGAATAACAGCCGTGGCGGGAACGAGAATTCCGTTTGAGGTCGAACGCAACACGCGTATCGAACCGAACATGGCAGGCTTGATGCGGCCGTCCGGGTTTGGCAAGACTACGCGGACGTGGAGGGTGCGCGTGGCGGGGTCGACGACATCGGAGACAACAGCGACCCGTCCAACCCATGTTTTGCCGGGATACGCATCGAGCGTGACCTGGGCCTCTTCACCAATTTTCGCGCCGGTCAAATCTTTTTCGTAGATGTCACCCAAGGCCCAGACAGATGTGATGTCTGCGATGGTGCAGAGCGGCTGGGGCGCGTCGAGAGACTTAGAATATTCGCCGAGCGCTGCGCCAATATCGAGAACCACGCCCGAACGGGGCGCGACGACGCGTAACTCCGTGGAAGCATGATCCGGATCCATTCCGAAAACGCGGATCTGCTGCGCAGTGGCTTCCATTTCTGCCTGCGCCATTTGAGCGTCGCCCTGGGCCTGCTGGTAGTCCTTTTGAGCGATGGCATTGTGGGCGAGAAGGTCTTCCGCGCGGGCGAGCGCTTTCTGTTTTATTTCATTGTCCACACGAGCTTTGTGATACTCCGCGACCGCGCGGGAAAGGTCATTGCTTTCGAGCAAAGCGAGCAACTGGCCTTTCTCGACGCGATCCGACGGGCGAACCTTCATCTCCACGATCCGGCCACCTGCGGAGGGGTACACATGAACAACGCGCGTGGGATCGGGCTCGATATGCGCGGGAAGCACCAGAAAGTCGGGGACGTTGGACGACCTCACCGTGAGGGTTTGAATTCCCTTGGCGTCGGGAGCAACGAAATCAGACGCAGCGGAGCCGGCGGAAGGAGCACCCTGGGCCTGGGCCTGCGCCGGGCCACCTTCCGAACGGCTGCAGCTCGAAATGCCAATAGCGAGAACGAGCCCCAAAAATGAAATTGCTGACTTCATCCAAAGACTCCATTGCTACTTTGCTTCCTGAGAAAACTGCAAATGATGTTTGAGATACAAGGTCTGCGATGAAATCATCGCCAAAAAGAAACAAGCAGGATTTATAGCTCCCCATGCCAAGGCCGAGGTGATGCGCCTTCTAGTGCCAAACCTGCCAGGCTAGTGCTGCCCCCTATAGCAATTTACTATGCCGAAGAATTCCGGGCAAACAATCGAATCTCCAAAGAGTGGAGTACCTTCTCAACGCTTGATTAGCTGAAGGTGATACATCCCCGTTCTGGACAGTCGTTGGTGTCTAATGTCACGGCCTGTATATAACGCTCCAAAAGCAACTCTTTGTATGTTGCCACGCTATGGGGTCTGAGGTTAGTAACGGAGGTATGAATGGAACCCCAGCATCAAGAACTGCCAATGCCTTTGACGAGCAACGAATTGATCGTGCTGACCAAGTGTTTGAAGATTGCACTAACGTCGGAGCAGATCAAAGAATCGGAAAAAGAAGTGATTCGTAAAATGGCAGCTCGTATTCACCAGTATGCGGAACGGCAGGGCGCCTATTGGGAGAAATAGCGGTCACTAAATCCCACACGATTTCCGGAAGTACTAAATTGACCGCCAAAGAAGCCGTGAGTGAGTCGAGTATGCAAGAAATAAGAGCAGCCACAATCCCTCTCGGCTCTCAAATCATTTCGATAGGAAACGGTTAATTAATCCTTAATATTGGAAGTTCAGATCGAAGCGGAGGCGAAAATGGCGGAAACTACAAAGAGCGAGCTTGTAAATTTCCGTTAAACATCGAAGCGGGCGACTATTGTCCAAGAGTCAAGGTCATCAAAGGCCGCCACCTCCTTGAGCTGAACGAGGAATAAGAATTACTTTAACGCTTGACCTGGCCTCATCGAGTAGAGAATCACTTCGACTCTTTCTGCCAACCGGGACCGCGTAGAACGTTCCCGGATTTCGCTTCAGTGAGCTTGCCGTGATCGTACTCGAGCTGGCCATTTACTAGGACATAATCCACGCCTTCAGAAAGCTTGGCCGGCTCGGTGTAGGTTGCGCGATCGATGATCGTAGCCGGATCGAAAATCGTAATATCCGCGTAGAAACCAATCTTGATCAGGCCTCGATTCGTTAAGTGTTCGCGTTGCGCGGGCATTGACGTCATTTTTCGAATGGCTTCGGGAAGTGGCAACAAATGTTCGTCACGTACATAATGGCCGAGGAAACGAGGCATTGTTCCGAAAGCGCGCGGATGAGTATGGGGCTCAAAAAGAGGACCATCCAGCGAGAGCTCCCCGGCATCAAGGCAAAGCGAAGTCCATGGCTGTTTGAGCGCGGTTCGCAAGTCATCCTCGCCAGCTATGAAATAAAGCGCACCAGTTTGGGCTTTGTCCGCCAGGATGAAATCGAACAGTGCATCAAGCTCCGGTTTATTTTCAGCCTTCGCCATTTCTGCCACTGTTTTCCCGTCATATTTCTTTAAGGATGGGTTTACTACTCCCGAGATCAAGACTCCCGCGCCGCCTCCGCTGTCCAAATAGAGGTTTTCCCAATCCTGATGGTCTGTGGCCATTTCGGTCTTAAGATGTTCGCGGACCTTCGGGTCCGCCAATCGTTCAAGAAATTTACTGGCTCCTCCGTTTGCCATCCATGGTGGCAAACAAGAAGCAAGAGCAGTACCGCCGGCGACCCAAGGGTACGCGTCGGCGCGAATATCGAGGCCGGATTCGCGCGCTGCATCAATCTTTTCGACAACGCGCGGCATTGAACCCCATCGCGATTTGCCGATGACCTTGAGATGGAAAATTTCGACTGGCAAGCCGCCTTCGCGTCCGATGCGGATCGCTTCATCGATCGCCTGCATTTCGCTGGCGCCTTCACTGCGCATATGGGTCCCGTAGATGCCACCATACTGGCCGGCAACTTTCGCCAGAGCGATCAGCTCCTCTGTCTTCGCGTAGTGTCCGGGGGGATAAATCAGCGCAGTGGAAACGCCGAGAGCACCCTCCTTCATCGCGGCGGCAACCATGGATTGCATCTGCGCAAGCTCCGCCGGAGTGGGGGCTCGATCGTCATCTCCAATTACGGCTTCACGTACCTGCGCCGCGCCAACGTAGGTGCCGATATTCAGTGGCGTACCGGATTTTTCCAGGCGTCGAAAGTAACCATCCAAGGTGGTCCAATCGATCGTAAGGTGATACTGATCGAGGAAGGGCTTCATGGCGTCCACGGTTTTGGCAGTCTGCGGTGCAATAGACCCGCCTTCTCCGGTGATTTCCGTGGTAATTCCTTGAGAGAGCTTGCTCAGCGAACGATTGTCAATGAGCAGCGGAATTTCCGACTGCCCGAGCATATCGATAAAGCCCGGTGAAACTACCCTTCCAGTTGCGTCGATAACCCTTTTGGCCCGGGCATTATCGAGCTTTCCAATCGCTACGATGCGATCACTGCTGATTGCTATAGCGGCGGAATACCATGGACCGCCTGCGCCATCCAGTACGTGGCCGTTCTTTATAATCACGTCATATTCGCCGGCGTCTTGCTGGGTCGCCTGCGCATGGGTTCGCGACGCCGTGTAAAGTCCTCCAGCGACTATCAGAAATACCGCGATAACAATAGACCATCTCTTGTTCATCGTCTCTCCGTGAAGGCCCTACTCTCAAGCGAAGCGGAAAGCTGCAATCATCTCGGTCTCATTTCTTTGCAGGGGCGGGCTCCGCTACTCTCTTAAATTCCAAGTGATCGACCGTAAATGAAGCGACGTCCCCGTCTTTGTCCAAGCAGAATGTCAGCCGCGTCTTTCCGCCGAACTTCACCACAAATGTGTCGTACTGGAAATGATCGAGGTCAGTTTTAATGGAGTGAAAATGAAGAGCCAGTTTTTGATTTTCGGAAACGATCTCGGCCTCGCCGTACTCCGAATTCGTGTAGGTTCCGACATAGGCCGCGAGACCACGCGAAGGATGCGTTGCGGGGGTTTTCTTGGACTCCCAAGATGTTTCTTGGGATTTTTCTTCTTCTTTAAAGTCTGCCTCGAGTTTTTTGAAGTGGGCATCCCATCCGGCATCTGGTAGGCCCAGCAAACGGTCAGCGATCTGATAGCTCAGCACCTGGCGGTAGGAGCTGCCTAAATTGATCACCACGAAATAAGCCGTATGAATCTCTGGAATCAGGACCACCATGGTTGAAAATCCGTCGATATCCCCGGCGTGAAGAATCAATTGGTGGCCGCGATACTGCTGCACAAACCAGCCGAGTCCGTAGCTGAGTTGCGTGGAATCAGGGAAAAATACCGTAGGAATTTCGCCTTCCGAGTCGATCACCATTTGTGGGGACTGCATCTCACGCATATTTTTTTTGGAAATCAACTGCTTGCCGTCATACATCCCGCCGTTGAGCTGCAAAGTCATCCATTTAGCCATGTCGCGTGCGCTAGAATTTATCGAACCGGCCGGACCCGCGTTATCAATGTTGTGCCACGGGATGACCTTCACCGTGCCGTCCGGATTCTCCTCGTGTGGTGAGGCGTGGTCGGAAGATTTTTCGGCGTCGATGGAGCTGGTGTCCGACTCGCTCATCCCCAACGGCTGGAAAATTCTGGTGCGCACGAAATCATCCCAGGTGCTGTGCGTGACTTGCCCAACTGCGTAACCGGCTGCAACGTACATCATGTTTTGGTATTGAAACTTTGTGCGAAAGCCGGCATTCGGTTGGGCGTAAGCCAATCGGCGAATTAGCTCTTCGCGTGAAGCCTCCGGATAAACGTACCAAAGCAAGTCTGTGGACGGCACACCAGTGCGATGAGTGAGAAGGTCGCGGATGGTAACATTTTCATCGGCAAGCGGGTCGTAAAGATGAAAAAAAGGAATGTACTCATTTACCTTCCCGTCCCACTTCATTTTTACTTCGTCCACGAGAATGGCGATCGCCGCCGTGGTAAAAGCTTTGGTGCATGACCCAATGTCGAACAGCGTATCCGGCGTGACTGGATCGCTCTTGCCCATCTCACGGACGCCGAACCCTTTCATGTAGACAATCGACTGGTCTTTCACAATAGTCACCGCGGCGCCAGGTACTTTCCAATCCTTCATTGAAGAATTAATGGAAGCGTCCAGTGATGACCACTCCGATTTTTCCTGCGCGGGACAGCTTGTCGCTAACCCAAGAACGAACACGACAGCCAACAGCATCCGCAAACCGCATAACCGCGTTTTCATTTCTGCTCCTGACCGTGAATAAGATGACGACCAAGGAAATCGTCTGTTGCTCCAAAGAAAGTAAGGAGGTTGCGATAAAGAATCAAAGCGTGCACCTCGTCAGGAATGACAATCTGCTCGAATTCAATACCTTGTTTACGCAAGCTCTCTATGAGCTGCACCGACTGTGAGAATTCTACGTTGCGATCATCGTCTCCCTGGACCACCAACACCGGGGACCGCCACGTTTTCATGGAAGAGAGAGGAGAAGATTCCCAAGCAAGGCGTGCAGCCTCGGGAAGCGCTCCGGGCGTCTTGAGAAACGGCAGCAGTGTGCTCCAATCGTGAACGCCAGCGTAGTCAACTCCAGCGACGAACATATCGGAGTTGCGCGCTAATGCGAGCGCAGTCATCAACCCGCCATAGCTACCGCCCCAGACTCCTACACGTTTGGAGTCCACATCTGGCCGGCTGCGGAGGTATAAGCCCGCGCCTTCGATGTCGTTTACTTCGCTTGCACCAGCGGGCCCGAATGCTGGCGGCACTCTAAAATTCAGTCCATAGCCAATGCCGCCGCGATAATTCACCGACAGCACCACATATCCTTTGTTAGCGAAGTATTGATTCAGCGCGTAAGCGTTGCTGTAAAAATCCATAGGATGCCAGCCAAGTAACATCTGGCGAATCGGCCCGCCGTGAAAAAAAACAATGGCTGGATGCCGCACGTTCCCGGATGGATTCGATGGCAAAAACAATTGGCCGTGGATCATCAAACCGTCGGCAGCCGCGAAAATGACCTGCTGCGGCGTCACCATCTCGGATGCTGGAAAATCGGATGGAATGGCTTCCGCCGCGAGAATTTGCGGCGCACCAGTCGAGGTCACAACCGAAGGAAGCAGAGGATTTTTCGCATCCGAACGCAGCGTGCCGACCGTCTTCCCATCGCTCGCGACCACCGGGTAGGAGTCCAGCCCTTGTCCGGGAGTTAACTCCGAAGGAGGACCACCTTTGACTGAAACTTTCCAAACATGCCGCCGGTCGATATCGTCCTGATTCGAGGAATAGATCACTTCCTTGCGATCAGGGCTCAGTGCCGTTTCGAAGACCTCAAAATCTCCGGGTGTGAGGAGTTCCGGCTTTCCTCCCTCCGCCGAAACGCTATACAGGTGGAGCCAACCGGTACGCTCCCAGGGAAACACGATGCGGTTATCGGCGCCCCAAAACAATTGGCGCTCAGTCGCAACTTCATGAAACAGGCTGCCGGTTCCCTCATCTGCCTTCCATAGAGCTTGAGCTCGACCTGTAACCGGGTCGCCAATCCAGATCGACCAGGGCTGTCCGCTACGCTGCCAAAAGAAATCGTCCGGTCCGTGTGCGGGAATGCGAATGAATGCGATTTGTTTGCCGTCGGGCGACCATTCAGGATCCGCATCGCGATCCACACTGGGAGTGAGCCAAACAATGAACTTTTTGCTGAGATCGTAAACTCCCACGATAGCGTGGCTACCGCGTTCGCTAACGAATGCCAACTGCGAACCGTCCGGCGACCATCGCAGAGAGTCAATGGCCCCCTTCGACGAGACCGTAGCCTCGGGCTTCTTGCTTCCATCTAGAGGTACAAGCCATATTTGCTTTTGATTTAAAAATGCTACGAAATCCCCTTTAGGCGAAACCGTGGGTGAGTCTCCATCAGCCAGCTTTTTTGGATTGCCATCATTTACCGAGATAACGAAGATTTCTTTCGGAGGCGGCCCTTGAGGCAGACTGAGAGCATTGATATCGGGGCCGCCTTCCTCCAGGTCTCCTCCTCGCACGTAGACAAGCGAATCTCCATCCGGACTCCACCCCAGTTCGGCAAGAGATTCTCCATCGTCTCCTTGGTACGAAGTTAACGCGCGGGCTTTGTAGGGTCCCTTCGAAGACGGCTCGGCGACCCATATATTGCGGCTGCCGCGTGCAGTGAAAACCCAGGCAATCCTGCCGTGAGAGGGAGCGGCGACCATATCCGTTGAGAAGGGGGCGCTCAGCACCTGATCAATTGTGAAGGAGCGTTCCTGGGCCGGCAGAGCAGACGCGGTCAAGCACATACAAAAAGCAAGGAATGATGAAAGAGCGCTCAGCAGCCAGATTCTTATCGTCATGTTGATAACAATCTCCAAAGCATAATCCGAATTCTTGGCGAGTTATCGCCGTCCCCGTACAGGCTAAGATGTCTGCCATCCTTAAGAAATGAACGTTTCATAATGAAATATCAATTAGAATTAGCTGCAATCTATTTGCGCGCTGCCAATTTGTCAAGCTGTTTTGCCGCACCGGATTAGGCCTCTCGCATGTGAAACAAGTGATGCAATATTGTGAGGTGCCCTATTTTCACGCTCGAAGATTAAGCTAAACCCGCCTTGACATCCTAAGGAACTTGGTCAATGCTTTGCCAAGATGCCGAAAGCAACTTCAGCTATCAAAGATCGAGTTCCGCGAGCAAGCCTGGGTGAATTGATCGCGAGACTCACCAGGAAGCGCCAGGAAGTCATCCGGCCCGTTCTGGAGAATCCACGCGAGTTTGTTCTGCTAAGCGTGCGGAGCATGGCCGATAAGTTGCACTCCGATCCCGCTACCACTGTGCGGATTGTCCGGCGTATGGGCTTTCCAAGTTACCGGGACTTCCAGAAATTCTTGCATGACCTGTCGATAGCTCATGCGACTTCTTTCGACCTGATGCGGTCGGGTTCCACACGCGATGGGAATATTCCGTCCTACGCACGTGAATCACTCGAGCAAGATTCAAAGAATTTACAGGGTTTACGGAACAGCCTTGAATACGCGCGCATCGAGAAGTTGACACACAGAGTATATAAAGCCAACCGCATTCTGCTAATCGGCGGGGACTTGGCTTCTTCGCTCGTGACCTATTTCGAATACCACCTTTTGCTCCTTGGCTTCACGGTACTCACCGCTACTACGCCCGGCCGCACAGCGCATTTGGTCAGAATGCTTGGCCGTCGCGACCTGGTCTTCGCTCTCAGCTTTCGTCGCGGGCTGCGGCAAACAGTGGAAGGAATTCAGCAAGCGAAAGCGCAGGGGGCTTACTGTGTCGGAATCACCGATACTTTCATTTCACCTGTGGCTCGTTTTAGCGACGAATCCTTTTTAGCTTCCGTTGAAACAACATCTTTCGGTGCTTCCTATTCCGCGCCAATGGCACTTCTGAACGTCATCCTGGTCGCGTGTGCAAACTATCGCCGTTCGCGAACATTGGCTCTGATGCGGGAAGCGGACAAGGAACAACGCCTGGGCTTCCGCTGGTACGAGACCTAACTAAAGTTCATGGCTGACTCAACCAACGGTTCGCCTTTGGCTTCGAAAACGCTCCTTCACGAGTTGGGTTTGCGCGACGCCACGGCCATCGTGGCTGGAACCATAATCGGATCGGGCGTTTTCCTGATCCCGTATAGCGTCGCAAATCAAGTCTCATCGTTTAGCGCCGTGCTCCTCGTGTGGGTAGTAGGCGGGCTTCTAAGTTTATTTGGCGCGTTGGCACTGGGAGAGCTGGGAGCGGCATTTCCGCGAGCGGGAGGCTTATATGTGTATCTCCGCCACGCGTATGGGAGGCCCATTGGCTTCTTGTATGGCTGGGGTCTTCTGACGCTAATTCACTCCGGCAGCATTGCCACCCTGGCGGTCGCCTTCCGCATTTACCTGGCTCAGATGTTTCCTCTCAGTGTATTTCAACAGAAAGCCGCCGGGATTATTTGCGTCCTCGCGCTTACTGCCGTGAATTGTTTCGGTGTGCGATCAGGAAAGGGAGTGCAAAACTTACTGACGCTTGCAAAATTTGGCGGTTTGGCGTTGATGATTGGAATTTTATTTCTGTGGGGACACCGCCAGCTACTTGGCGCGTCATTTCTTCCCGCATCGCCTCTCAAATTGCAGCCCGCGCACTTCGGGATTGCGCTGGTGGCAGTCCTCTGGGCCTATGAAGGATGGCACGTTCTCTCCTTTACTGCCGGCGAATTCAAAAATGCCCAGCGCGATTTGCCGCGAGGACTTTTCTACGGCACGCTGCTCGTAGTTGTGACTTACATCAGCGCAAATGTTGCCTACTACTGCGTTTTGACCCCACATCAGATTCAGAATACCGAGCGAGTGGCGGCAACGGCAGTTAGCTTAGCACTAGGTCCCACGGCCGCAACTTTTGTAACGGTGTTGATCCTGGTTTCGATTGTTGGAGCAACGAACGGAATGATCCTCACCGGGCCTCGCGTCTATTACGCCATGGCCAGGGAAGGGCTGTTCTTCCCGGGTTTCGGGATACTGAGTTCGCGATACCGCGCACCGGTGTTGGCCATAGTCATCCAGGGGCTGTGGGCCGGGTGCCTAACACTGCTGGGGACATTTCAAGAACTTTTCACTTACGTAATTTTCACAGCGTGGATATTTTACGGACTTGCTGTCGCCGCTGTAATTGTGATGCGCATCCGGCGGCCGGAATTGGCCCGCCCCTTTCTGGCACCGGGGTATCCCTGGCTTCCCGTTTTATTCGTATTGGCTGCGCTCGGAATTACATTAAGCGCTGTGATATCTTCACCGCGGCACGCTCTATACGGCATTGGGCTCATTCTTTCCGGATTACCTATCTATGTATTATTTGTGGCCACCATTCCCACCAAAAATCCTACCAGCGCGGTCAACACTCCTGATCAGTCTTAGCCATGATCAGACAAGGATCGGAAGAAATGAAACATCATTCCCGGAATAGTGAATCTGCGATTCTCGGTTGCCTGTGTTCCATGATTTTGCTTGTTGTCTTTGCAACCCCGCGACAGCACCGACTGCAAGAGAACGTCGCGACGCGGCAAGATTACGTCAAGGTCGCCGGAATTTTGTCGCGATTTATTCAAAATGAAATGCAGGACAAGAAGCTTCCTTCCTTCTCCATCGCACTTGTTGACGATCAGGAGATGATTTGGGCACAAGGCTTCGGCTACGCCGACCCGGATAAAAAGACCGCGGCAACAGCAGAAACCGTGTATCGCATCGGGTCGGTCTCAAAACTTTTTACAGATATCGGCGTGATGCAGCTAGTTGAACGCGGCCAGTTGGATCTGGATACCCCGGTACAGAAATATTTGCCAGATTTTCACCCGCACAACCCCTTTGGAACGCCCATTACCCTGCGGCAGTTGATGTCACACCGTTCGGGCTTACTGCGTGAGCCTCCGGTTGGGAACTACTTTGATCCGTCCGAGCTTTCACTGGGCGCAATGGTCCAGAGCTTGAACGGCACCACGCTCGTCTACGCTCCCGGAACTCGTACGAAATACTCCAACGCTGGCGTGGCGGTCGCAGGTTACGTGCTTGAAAAGCAAAGCGGCCAACCGTTTGCCATGTATTTGCGGCAAGCTGTTCTGGACCCAATGGGCCTTCGCAACAGCGCATTCCAACCGCAGCCTCAACTTATCCAAAAATTGGCGAAGGCTTACATGTGGTCATACGACGGCCTGTCGTTTCAGGCGCCCACTTTTGAACTCGGAATGGCGCCGGCCGGCTGCATGTACTCGACCGTTGTGGACCTGGCGCGATTTGAAAGTGTTCTCTTCAATCAAGGACGCGGCCCGAATGCGCAGGTCCTGAAACCAGAAACGCTCCAAAAAATGTGGACACCTCAGTTTGCGCAACCTGGCGCCACATCTGGCTATGGCATTGGTTTCCGCATCTCGCAGCTTGAGGGGCATCGCGAAATAGGACATGGCGGCGCAATCTATGGATTCGCTACGCAGCTTGCAGCATTGCCGGATGAAAAACTCGGTGTAGTCACCGTGACGACCATTGATGCGGCCAACGCCGTTACTTCTCACGTCGCTCAAGAAGCCTTGCAACTGATGCTCGCCGCCAAACAGCACTCGCCCCTTCCTGAGGTTCCGCAGACGATGCCAATTTCGTCCGAACACATCCGGCAGCTTTCGGGCCGATACGGACAAGGCGAAGACTCTGTGGATCTGATGGCAAGAAATGGAGAACTATGGATGCTCCGTACAGCCGGCGGCGAAGAAGTCCGGCTGCGCCAGTTGGGCGATTCGCTCATGGAAGACGGGCGAGCCGGATACGGTTTAAAAGTCACTCCCATTGCGAACGGAATTCGTATCGGTGACCAGACGTTAGCGCGCGTAGCAGAAACTTTGCCGGCAGCAGCGCCCGGTCGCTGGAAGGGTTTAATTGGCGAATATGGCTGGGATTACGACAATCTCTATATTTTCGAGAAGGACGGACAACTTACGGCTCTCATTGAGTGGTTTGATTACGCCCCGCTTACAGAAGTTTCCGGCGATGTGTTCAACTTTCCTCAAAACGGGTTGTATGACGGCGAGCAAGCCATATTCACCCGCGGATCAGACGGTACTGGCACCCAAGTAAAGGTAAGCGGCGTCGTTTTTAAGCGCAGAGCGATTGGCGATATCGAAGGCGGAGTCTTTCGCGTGCAACCGCGCGAACCGTTGGATGCATTGCGGCGTGCGGCCCTCGCAGTTCAGCCCCCGGTTGAATCCGGCGAATTCCTTAAACCAGACCTTGTGGACCTTTCCACGCTGGACCCGGCAATTCACTTCGATATTCGCTATGCAACAAAGAATAATTTCCTCGGCGAACCTGTCTATTCACAGGCAAAAGCTTATCTGCAGCGTCCGGCAGCGGAATCGCTTCTCAGCGCCAGCCGCAAGCTGAAAGCTCTCGGTTACGGGCTGTTGATTCACGATGCTTATCGCCCGTGGTACGTAACAAAAATCTTCTGGGACGCCACACCGGATGACAAGCGAATCTTCGTAGCCGATCCAAAAGAAGGATCGCGCCATAACCGCGGTTGTGCCGTGGACTTGTCACTCTACGATCTTAAAACTGGAGAGCCTATTCAGATGACCGGCGTGTATGACGAAATGTCCGAGCGCTCGTACCCGTTCTATCCAGGCGGAACTTCACTTGAGCGTTGGCACCGCAACCTTCTACGCAACGCAATGGAAGAAGTTGGTTTCGAAGTATATGAATTCGAATGGTGGCACTTCGACTACAAAGACTGGCGCCGCTATCCGGTTCTAAATTTAACTTTCGAAAACCTCAGCGCTTCTCGAACTGCCGAACGAGCGTCCCGAACCCAAAACTGAACCGTAAGCGATTGACACCTTTAGGGCAACTTATAGTAATCCGGGAACGCCGGGACTTTCGGCTTTGGCAGGGGATGCTCGTTGAGTTCCTGCAAAGCCGTCTCCACCGCTTTCTGAAGTTGAGGATCGTGGCCTTCGCGCCAAAGTTTCGGATCCATCTCAACTTCAATGTCCGGCGAGACGCCTTCATTTTCAATGCCCCAATGCCCTTCCGTGGTAAAAAACGCAAGGCTTGGTGCAGTCACACTGCCGCCACCGATGAATGAAGGATATCCGGTGATACCCACTTCCCCGCCCCAGGTACGTTCACCAATCAGAGGTCCAAGTCCCACATGGTGAAAGAACCATGGAATAAGATCGCCGCCAGACCCGGCATACTGGTTGATCAGCATGACCTTGGGCCCGAAGATGGCTTGATTTGGTTCGTTCATCGGAGCGCCATCGGGCGTGTACCAGTAATTCCAGAGTTTGCGTTGCAGGTACTGAATAATGTAGTCGGCGGCTTGTCCTCCGCTGTTGAATCGATCGTCCATGATCACGCCTTCTTTGCCGACTTGCGCAAAGAAGTAGCGATTGAAACTGGTGAAGCCTCCGGTAGCTGTATCCGGCAGATAGACATAGGCGATCCGTCCGCCGCTTAATTGGTCAACTTTGCGGATGTTGTCTTCCACCCAATTGCGATGGCGCAAAGATATTTCCTCTGGGATGGGAACGACGATTACATCGCGCGAGTTTGTACCATCCGGATTTGGGCCAATCTTGATGGGAACTTGTTTGCCCGCGGTGTTTAAGAAGAAACTGTACACATCATCGCTGTCGTGGAGTTCGCGGCCGTTTACGGCCAGCAGGTATTCGCCCTCTTTTACATCTACGCCTGGTTCTGTAAGCGGTGCGCGAAGGCCAGGATTCCAATTTTCTCCGCTATAGATTTTAGCGAAGCGATACCGTCCATTTTCCGTCCGATAATCTGCGCCGAGTAATCCGACACTTATGGATGAGCCGTGCGGAATATCACCACCTTCGACAAACGTATGTCCGGTGCAGAGTTTCCCGAGCATCTCCAGGAACAGATAATTCAAATCAGCGCGGCTGACGATTCCCGGAAGAAAGGCGCTATATTGCTTTTCGGCAGCAGCGATGTCGAGACCGACATAATTTGACGCGTAAAAATAGTCGCGCTCGATACGCCAGGCCTCGTGATACATCTGCTTCCATTCTTCAGGAGGCACGACCGAAACTTCCATCGCATCCATATTCAGGACGCCTTCCTCGGGCTTCAGAGGAGCAGAAGTAGCCCCGATGCCCCACTTTGGACCCTGGCGGAATAAATACTTTTCGCCATTAAAAGACAGGCGAAAATCGTCAAGACCGGATGCAAGCGGCATTGGTTTGCGATCGGAAACGGTAAACTTGAGCAGGGTCATTTCACCAGGCCCGCCAAGCGACGCCGTTCCCGGCTTTGCCTGTTGAATAAAAACCTCGCCTTCCTTACCGGCGGACAGGCCCGAATAATTGGCCGGGGGCAAGGGCAACGATAAAATGCGCTGACTTATGCCATCAAAATCGATTTCCACGTCATTCGTCGAGGCTTTGTTTTTACTGTCTTTTTCCGGCGAGGATTTTTCCTTTCCGGGCGCGTTCGCAGCTTCAGAGGCGGCTACCTTCTCTTCATCGCTCTCTGGTCTGAACGGCGAAGGAATTCCCCTGCGCAAGACGATCAGGTAAACGCTCCTGTTGACCTGATGGCCGTCACTGGACATATCCAAGAGAAATTGAGCGGGGCCGGCATTCGTGCTGGCAGTAAAGTAGAGGTACTTGCCGCCCTTATCGAACGAGGCATATTCTGCATCACTCATTCCGTCGGTCACTTGAGTCGTTTTATTGGAACCTAGTGAGTAAACAAAGACCGCACGCATATGATTGCCGAGGAGCTTAGTGTAGGTGATCCAACGGCTGTCCGGAGCCCACGACGGGTTAATCCCGCGTTCGAATGAAAAATACGTATCCGTGTCGATCTTCACTGGAGCGGGATGTTCCAAGTCAAGGTACCAAAGATTCAAATGTTTGTCGGTGTAGGTAACTTTCTTGCTGTCAGGCGACCAAGCCAAATCGAAAAAATAGGAAGGATTATTCCCGAGGCTGATCGAGCGCGCCGGTTTCATCCCGTCCTGATCTTTAATGCACAGCTCGTAAACACCAGACGCATCCGAGAAGTAAGCAATCGATCTTCCGTCGGGCGACCAGGCTGGTAAGCGGTTCGCAACGCCTTGAGAATTTGTAATACTGCGGACATCGCCTTTTTCGGCAGGCACCGTGAGGATTTGCCCGTGAGCCTCGAAAACTGCGCGCGCGCCGGTAGGTGAAATTCCTATGTTCAAGACGTGGTCCGCGACTTTCTCGAAATGCGTGCGAATTTCAGGAAAGTCGCCGCGTATTTCGACGTGGACCTCTCGCTGATGACCGCTTTCCAGATCATAAAGATGCAGGGAGCCGAATTGCTCGTAGACGATCGCGCCGGGGCCAGCGGATGCGGACATGATGTCCATGCCGTGATTATCGATCACAGGCGACACCGCCTTGGAATTCGTGTCGTAAACCCACATGGTAATCGGCTCGGTGCGCGCGGAAAGGAAATAAATCTTGCTTCCGATCCAAAGCGGATTGAAGTCACTGGCGTTTTCGTGTGGAACCTTGATCACCTCAGAGTCTTTCAGATTTGCGATCCACACCTGCGGTGCCAACCCGCCGTGATAATGAGCCCAGTACGCGTGAACAAGAGCGTCCCCGAGGAAGAACAGCTCACGTGGCAGCGGCGTATAGGCCAGATGAGTGCCGTCCGCATCGTAAGAGCCCTGGTAACCCATGGGCAGCGGAACTAGCTTTGCGAAACCGCCGCTGGCTGAAATCGTGTATAGCTGCTCGTAACGGGCAGAAAAGTTTTCGCGCGACGAGCGGAAAAGCACAGCCTGGCCGTCCGGGGTCCAGCCTTCAGCAATGTCAGGTCCGGGCGCGTAAGTAAGTTGGCGCGGCTCGCCGCCTTCGGCGGGCATCACAAATACGTTGCGGTTGCCGCCATATTCCGCGGTAAACGCAATCCACTTGCCGTCAGGCGAAAAGTGCGGATTGGATTTCTGCCCTGCTCCACTAGTCAATTGCAACGCCACGCCTCCCTCGCGACTTACACTCCAGAGTTCGCCAGCGTAAGCAAAGACGATGTGCGAAGCACTCAACGTGGGGGCCTGCATCAACAGCGGCTTTTCGCCTTGCGCCTTGACCACGGCACATGTGAGAAGAACCAGACCCAGGAAAGCGGATAACTTTTTCATACCTGACCTCCGTCAGTTATCGAAGCAATGTGTTTGTGCTGCAGAATTTTGCCGTCTCGCATTCAGATAAAGATTCAGTGAGTAGTGACGGGAAGCTCGATACTCGAAGAAAATTTCTTCGAAAAATAGATTCGCTGTGTCGCTTTCTGGTAATCCGCTGCCACCGCTTCAAAAATATTGGGTACGTATTTCTGCGGGTTGCGGTCTATGAGTGGGAACCAAGTGCTCTGTACCTGCACCATGATCCGATGTCCTTTCAGGAACACATGGTCGTTCGTGTGAAGATCAATCGTGTATGGCATCACTTCATTTGAGACAATCGGCTCCGGCTTCTCGAAGCCTTTACGGAAACGCCCCCTGAAAACTTCATCCGCGACCATCAGTTCGTATCCGCCCATTTTCGGGTCTGGCTCGTATTTTTCCGGATAAACGTCGATCAATTTCACAACCCAATCGCTATCGGTGCCGCTAGTTGACGCAAAAAGATGCGCAACGATATCTCCCGCCACAGAAATATCTTCGGATAGAGTGTCGGTCTCCCAGGTGAGCGTATCCGGCCGCTGATTTACAAAGCGCTGATCTTCCAGCAGCCAGGTATACCAACGGCTTCCTGGAGAATATGTTTCTTCCACCGGTCTTTGCCGGTAAGGGACAGGATTTGCAGGATCGGAAATGTAACTTTCAAATTCGTCAGAAGTTTCGGAGGGCTGATCAAACGATAGCTTGCCAACAGCGCTGAAATAGAGGTTTCGCCTTTTCACGCCGTCCGTGGGCGGCCATGCATCCCAGGATTTCCATGAATTGGCACCCGTCTCAAACGTCACCACTTTATGTGCGGGAGGTGCGCCTTTGTCTTTCAGCCAATGGGCAAACCAAGGAGCCTGAATGTGCTCGCGAAAATATTTGCTGGTATCGCTGCCAAAATCGATGTTGCCGAGTTTCGTGCCGCCCGTTCGCTCCCATCCGCCATGGTTCCAGGGACCAATCGCCAGATAGTTGTTGTGATTTGAATCGTTTTTTTCAAGTATTTCGTAAATTGTGACTGGGCCGTAGAAATCTTCCTGATCCCACCAGCCCCCAACGTTGAGATTTGGAACTTGCAGCTTCAGGTCTTTGAAATAACTCGCGAAACTCTGCTTTCGCCAAAACTCGTCATAGTTCGGGTGAGCGACGAAATCGTTCCAGGTTGGCAATGAATTGTGGAAATACAATTTGTTTGCGTTCGAAAGCGGTCCCAGCGCGAGATACCATTCGAAGGTGTCGTATTTGCCGAATTGAAACTGGAAATTTGTCTTTCCCGTCTCCATTAGCGCTGCGTACTCGAAGCCGTAGCTCAGCCGGAATGCTCCGTTGTGATGAAAATCATCACCGAGGAACATGTCTGCTGGTGATGCCTGCTCTGAAACGGCTTTCAGCGCAGGGTGCGGCTCCAAGAGGGACATCGCCGTCAGCCATCCTCCGTAGGAAATTCCCACTTCGCCCGCGCGTCCATTGTTGTTCGGGACATTTTTAATCAGCCAATCAATGGTGTCGTAGGTGTCGGTGCCTTCGTCGATCGAGTGCGGATCTTTTCTATCGCGCGCCGGCCGCTGCATCACGAATGTTCCTTCCGACCCATACCTTCCACGGATGTCCTGGAAAACAAAAATGTAGCCATCCGCGAACATTTCCGTGTAAAGACCCAAGTATTGGGAATAGCCCTGCTTGTCATCCGCTAATCCGTAGGGACTTCGCGTCAGAAGAAAAGGCAGAGGTTCTTTCGCATTTTTTGGAACGTAAATTTCCGTGTGAAGTTTCACGCCGTCGCGCGTGGGAATCATGGCCTCGCTCCGGTTGAACAACAAACTGTAATCTGGCCGCTGCGGCGATTCCTGTCCCTGCGCCGAAAACTCCGCCACTAGGACTGCGCTTACGAGTGCGCAGAACAAGAATAGGTTAGAGACAGTTCTCTTCATCAGTGTTCTCTTCGCTCCGGCACGAAAGCTAAAAGTTCAAATTGAAGTTCAACAAATCCCACTTCAGCATGAGCCATGCCATGCCTAGGCATGCGAGCGCGATCAGAGCGTCTGCAAACTTGGCCCAGATCCAGCGTCCCCGGTCTGACCAGGAACGGTAAGCGTTATAAATAGCAACCAACGCGCCGACGCAACCCAAGACGCCTATGATCTGTATGAGATGAATCCACGGATCCAGGCTTTCTGACAGAACGCCGGAATTTAGGCGGCTGGCCAATATGATCCAAGCCAGAATGAACACTATGTCGATCAGGCAGACAATTTTCACCAGCAAGCGCAAGCGGCGATCTCGCGGGCTGAGATTGAGCTTCTGCCCATAGTGTTTGCGGACGAAACCCGCAATGGGCCAAAGAATTAAGACAAGTAACAACAAAACAATGCTGGCGATGAAAAGAAACGAATTAAACCCTTTGCTTTCCAATCCACTCACGGGCTGAAAAATAAAGAATGGAAAATCTATGGAGAGAACCATCCGGCCCGTTGCATCGCGACGGAAGCCGACGAGATCCTGCCCATTTTTTTGTCGATATAGAAAAGGTCCGATTTCCTGCCAGTGAATCAATTCCCCGGCGGAATCTTTAAGGGGATCGATCCGAATCCCCCCGTCCGCGTCCGGAGACACCTTCAACTGGCCCAGCAATGACGTGACTTTCAGAATATTGGTCTGCGAACGGCGGCTGGGTTTGTAGTAACCGCTGACAGCTTGAACGTCGGCTTTGGGGTCCGCCACTGGCGCCGCCGGCGGTGGCGTATAGGGGAAATAGCGGTCCAGAATCTTATTCCATAGTTCCGTACGACTACTGATTTCGCTCTTCCCCGCACTATTATAGGAAACAAAAAAGCCAATGCCCTGATCAGGGATCAGATGAAGATCACTATGGAAGTAATCCGTGTCTCCAGCGTGACCGATAATCCGGTGACCGTTGCGCGTCTCTTCGTAAAAACCCAAACACATGCCGTTGAGCGCAGGATTATAGCCAAACTGGCGAGAATGCATCAGCGCCACGGTTTCGGGCTTCAGAATCCGTGCACTTTCGTATTGCCCATCCTGCAAATGAGCAATTAGGAAATGTGAAATGTCAGTTGCTGAGACGGCTGAGCTGCCCGCTGGGAAGGCTTGAACGAATTCGTAATCCTTAGCGGGCTGCGACGCAACGGCGTAGCCCGACGACATCAATGGTTTCAACGCATCCGGTAAGGGCTGTACGAATGTCGAATGCGTCATGTCCAGAGGCTTCAGAATATGCTGCTCAATGTAATCGTTGAACGGTTGTCCAGACACCCGCTGCACAATGTAACCAGCGATCGAGGTGGCGTAATTTGAATAAGCGGGGACTTCTCCAGCAGGGAAAATTCGGGCCGGCAGGTGCGCTTTCAAATATTCGTCCAGCGGCTTCATGTCCCCGGCGTCTTTGACAAAGAGGTCCTTGGCAGTTTCCTGAAACCCGGAAGTGTGCGTCATGATATTGCGCAGCGTAATTGGCTTGGCAAACGCAAGGGGAATCTTAAAGTCCAGATAATCGTTTACGTCGCGATCCAGGTCCAACTTCCCCTCTTCCACAAGCTGCATTACCGCGGTCCATGTAAATAATTTCGAAATCGAGCCAGGCCGAAAAAGAGTGCCGTCCGGAGTTACCGGTTTCTTTGTCGCCACATCCGCATAGCCATAGCCCTTCGCAAACAAAACTTTGCCGTCCTTAACGACCAGAACCACCGCACCGGCAATGTTGCCCCGCTCGAGCTGCAGCGGCACGATTCCGTCGACAAAAGCGCGCAGGTCCGGTTCCGTCATCACCGGCGTGGATGCGGGAGATGCAGCCTCGTTCGGAGTTTGCGGAACGACCCTCGCGGTCTTTGTTGCGGGCCCCTGCGCCCAAGAAGATACAAGGATTAAACACAAACAGGCAGCCGCAAACGTTATGGCGCGCGCCGCGCCGGTACTGGACCACAAGTCATTTTGTGGGCGAATCAATGCGGCGTGGCACCGTTTGTCCGCTCTGCGTGCGGAGACCCATCTGAAGAACATTTCTGTCACCTCGTTGCTCTGGCAAAATCGCGCAACAGCCGTTAGACAGCGCTGGTCGAAGTCGTCAAGCTTCCAATAGGAACTGTTTCCGCCCGGACCGTCAGTTTTTCCAAGCGATCGGTTCGAACACGAAACCCAAACCCCGGCCCAGTTGGGACTACAATCGTGCCGCGCGAGCTCACTTCCACTTCAGGCTCGATAATGTCTTCACTCCAATACCGTTGGCTGGCGGAAACATCCCCGGGCAGGGTAAATCCAGGCAGGGACGACATCGCAATATTGTGCGCGCGGCCGATGCCGGTTTCGAGCATGCCGCCGCACCACACCGGAATCTGGTGCCGAACGGCGAGCGCCTGAATTTCGCGAGCCTGAGAAAATCCTCCCACTCGACCGAGCTTAATATTGATAATGCGGCATGCGCCAAGTTCCAATGCGTATCGCGCATCTGTCGCACTGGCAATTGATTCATCGAGGCAAAGCGGCGTGTTGAGCTGCCGCTGCAGTTTTGCATGGTCCACTAAGTCGCCAGAAGCCAGGGGCTGCTCAATCATCAGGAGGTTATAGTTATCGAGCTCCTTCATTAGCGCCGCGTCGCGACCAAGTGAATACGCCGCGTTGGCATCCACCGAGAGGACGATGTCCTTATAGCGCGAACGCACTGCTTGAACTAATTTCAGGTCTTGTCCGGGCTTGATTTTTATTTTTATGCGTTGATATCCGCTGTCGAGCTCTCGCGCAACTGTTTCGAGCAGTTCATCCGTGCTGGACTGAATCCCTATCGAAACGCCGCTAGCAATCTCAGTGCGTGTACCGCCCAGATGCTTCCAAAGCGGCAAGTTGAGCCGCCTAGATTCCAAATCCCAAATCGCAGCCTCCACCGCGCCTTTCGCCATTTGGTTTCCGCGAATTCGCGAAAGCGCCCGGAACACATCGTCGGCCTGTAAATCTTGCGAGGCGAGCAATGGCGCAATGTGTTTCGCCATGATGATCCACGCTGTATCGATTGTTTCCCCGCTAAAGAGCGGAGCTTCCATGGCCACGCATTCGCCGTAACCCGCAGCACCGCTGTTATCGATTGCTTGAACTATAAGGACACGGCGGTTCGTAGTTCGGCCAAAGCTAGTTTCAAACGGATACTTCAGCGGCAAGTTCAGCTCGCGGAGTACCAGCCGGTTCAGTTGAAGTCGCGGCACGATGGTTTTGCCCTTAACTTCGAAGAAAGAAATTGCCCACGTCTAGTTCTGTGCATCCATCCGCGCTCTGCGAAGAGACGCGTTGATACGGGCTAAAAATTCAACTTCAAGGCGAATTGGATAACTCGCGGAGAGACAACCGTAGTGTTGATAACCCCAAAAGTCGGCATCTCGGATAGAGTCTGCGGATTGCCGAATTGCGGGTGATTAAATAGGTTGAAAAACTCCGTGCGAAACTCCAAATTTCTAGCCTCGCTTGAACCGAGCGGCGTGCGCTTGATGATTGCGAAGTCGAAGTTCACCTGATCGGGACCAGAAGCAATCCCGGGCTTGGCATTTCCGAAAGCAGTGGCTCCATCGGCAGAAATGACCGGAGGCGTTGTGAAACACGCGGTGTTGAAGTAATCGCTGAGCTTGCTCTGCACTGATCCAGAAGTCACCAGCTGGCTATTGCTACATCCCGGAACAATCTGTGCAGGGGCCGGATTTAAACCCCCACCACTAATTCCAAAAGCATTATTCGGATCGAAGATGGTGAGTATGAGCGGCTCGCCGGATTGAATCGTGGTGACGCCTGAAACTCCCCAGCCCGATAGCGCGCGTCCCCGCGCTGAGAACTCGTTCGCCGGCTTCGGAAAGTCATAAACATAGCTGATCACGAGCCTTTGCGGCCGGACGAATGTGTCGGGGCCGTAACGGGAGGCGGGATCATTCTGATTGCCGACGAGGTTTGCGCCCTGCGCGGTTGCCGAACTGTAACCGCTGGCATCTGTCAACGATCTCGCCCAGGTGTATGCAACAAGGAACTGCAGTCCATGGCTGAAGCGCTTGTTCAAGCTGACTTCAAGCGCGTTGTACCACAAGGCTCCTTCCGTTTGGAGTTCAGTGGCATCGGTGGAGAAACCCTGGAACGGAGTTCGCAGAGCAAGGTTCGCTAAAGTGTTCGTGGTTTGTCCGCGAATTGGAGTGACCGTAGCATCGAGCGCCTGATTAAAAGCGCGCTCTTCGGCCAGTTTCGTACCCCGTACGCCGTCGTAGCCAACTTCAAGCACGAGGTTGTGGGCCAGTTCGGTTTGTAAGCTCGTGCTGTACTCTTGGATTACAGAGGGTTGATAACTAGGCGAAAAAATCTGAGGAGCTAACGGTGCGAGCCCCGGGGGTTGCGGATAGACCAACCCCGCGAAGTTTGGAAACGTCGGCACCGGCTGAAACGGACTGGCAAAGGTCGTACCCGCAGGGGGAGGCTCGGCTATGCGGAAGTCCGAGAAGGGAGGAACTGCGATCAACTGCAAAAATAACTGCCCCGTTGATCGCGTGAAGTACATTCCGTAGCCGCCTCGCAGTACAAAACGGTCTGTCCATGGGAGCTTGTAGGCATATCCAAGCCGCGGCCCAACCCGGTTTTGACCATCGCCGTTGATGGCCGCCGAATTCGCAGCGTACGTGACCCCGAATGGCACGGGGCCCTTAAAATTTGACGCAACCACAACTCCCTGCAGAGTGCCTCCGGCGGGAGGGTTCGGATTCAGAAGGTTCGGATTTATGTTGGAAGACCGGCCAAGAGAATCGCCAATATCTCCTTCGTGGTCGTATCGTACTCCCAGATTAATTGTTAGCCGCGAAGTGATCTGAATATCGTCTTGGGCGTATAAGTTGCCATTCGTCGCTCTCCAAGCTCGATCCGGAAAACCCTGTACGTCCGCCACAAGCAGAGGATTCCCGGTCAGGAAGTCTGGCATGTTGGCAAAGACGATCAGGCCCGGAAAAGTGAAGTTCGTGAAATTTACTTGCTGCTTGGAGAGGCCGCCTCCAAAATGAAACGTCTGGCGCCCGTAAACGTAAGAAAGAGAATCCTCAAAGCTGTAGTTGTTTTGATAAATATTGAACCCCTGTCCGTTCCCTCCAATAGCAAACCCGCCTAAAACGGCGATGGAGGGATGTATATCGTCATTTGGCGGCGCGCTGATTCCAAGAGCACCCAAAGTCAAAGGCCCGGGAGTTCCACCAGGCGCGGTGACGATGGGCTGTTGCGGCGCTTCCGAAAGCACCGTTCGGCCATACCCGACCACAATCTGGTTTACTAAGTTTGGCAGGATAACGTAAGAGTTGGATAGGCTGGCGAAACGATATTGGTTATCAATTGGAGTGGGAAAACCCGGCACGTTTCCTCCTCCCGTGCCCGCATTCGTGGTGAAATTATTCACAAGATCGTTGTTGGCCCAGAAGAAACGGGCGGACCACTTACTCTTTTCCGACTGTACGTAATCCCCGTTTGTCATAAACTGATTTTCGGAGAAAGGGCATGCTGCGCTTATGTTCGAACTTCCATCCGGATTCTGCGGCGCGGGGATCAAGAATCCGCCTCCGTTAACTGTGGTGTTAAGCACCGCGATCGCCTGCGGGCTGATGTTCGAACCGTCAGGCAATACTCCGGGACCAAGCAAGCCGGCTTGTCCTGTAAAGGCCGCTCCCAAGGCCGTTGAGGTGCGACTAGTGGCACTGGACGTGATTTCCGGGGGAGTAAAAAAGCTTCCAAGGCATGTGGGGTCTAAGCCGTTCCGCTGTCTAGTCCCCTGATACGAACCAAAGAAGAATAGCTTATCCTTCAGAACCGGTCCGCCGATCGTGCCCCCAAATTGATTTTGCTTCAGTACGCCTCGCGGCAACCCCGCTTGGTTCAGGAAGTAATCGTTCGCGTTCAAATCGTTATTTCGAAAGAATTCGAAAGCGGTGCCATGGAATTGATTTCCGCCACCCTTGGTCACGACATTGACATTGGCGCCGGCATTTCTCCCGAACGCCGCGTCATACTGGCCGGTCTGCACCTTGAATTCCTGAATCGAATCCGGATTCGGTATGGGAACTTGCAGCGCACCACTGAACAGGTCATTCGCTCCCAATCCATTCATCTGAAAATTGTTGTCGCTTTGCACTTCGCCATGAGCCGAGAAAACAGCAGTCCCTGAGCCCAGAGCCCCAGCGTCATTCACATCTGCAGATACTCCCGGAGAGAGACCCAGAATTTGTGTGTAGTTCCGCGTAACGAGGGGTAGGTTCTCCACTGTCCTCTCGTCAGTTACGTGTCCCAATGCCGGACTATTGGTCTGCAAAATGTCAGCTTGCGCATTAACCGTGACGCTTTGAGTTATCTCACCGACCTCTAGTTTGATATTAGTAGTACCGGTTTCGGTGACCGCAACGCTAATTCCGGTCAGCACTTCTGTTTTGAAACCTGTCTTCGAGGCTTCAATTCGATAAGTTCCCGGCAACAGCAGCGATGCCTTGTAGGTGCCGTTTGCTTGAGAAACCGCGTCTTGTGTGTCGCCCGTAGCTGTATTGACGACTTTGATGGCCGTGCCCGGCACCGCGGCGCCGCTCGCATCAGTGACGGTCCCGGAGATCGCACCTGTGTCGGCCGTTTGCGCAGACACAACTGCAACGTTCATAAGCGTGACGCACACTGCTAGCAGGCCACAGATGTACCGGATGTAGATATTGAGGCTAGCGGTGCCAGTGCGGTCGAAAGATCGCTTCTCTTCGATTCTCATTGCGATGTTCCCCCC